>LAZR01001440.1_pt1 | contig 15056 bp, 10 predicted proteins | sample 329461 | NCBI WGS metagenome assembly LAZR01 (sample SAMN03002196, study PRJNA259156) | marine sediment metagenome | biome: sea floor; feature: Hydrothermal impacted sediments; material: marine sediment; isolation source: Loki non-amplified sample from Loki's castle hydrothermal vent sediment ...
GCTGTTAGAACTCAATCTGTACGAGTGCCCACACAGATGATTGCTTTATATTGTTAAAGAACGTTTTGAGTCGCTTTAGCGCCTCAAGGGATGCGAATAATACACCCTTTATTTTTCGAGTCAACACTTTGTTTTAAACTTTCTTTTGGAAGATTTAAAACCGAAGTTTTATTTAACTCTCTGATTTGTTCCTGCCTCGCTATGCGTTGGCGTTTCCCGTCTCAGTGGGGTCGCATTATAGGGAGATCCGAAAACAGATCAACCCCTTTTTGAAGAAAACTTGAAATAATGTGCTGTTCGCACATATTTACATCGAAATGGTTACTTTAAACACTAAAAAGGCCCCGACGGGCCTTTTTAATTAGTTTACTATGAGCTTCCACCCAAGTTTACCTTGCTGTTTAGACTCTTGTTGTAGCTCGCTAGCCATTAATGGATGATCTTTTAACCAGTTACTTTCAAACTTAAGGTCTAACACTTCATTTTTAGCAGTTAACTCAAACTTAGGCAGTACATCATCTTGTCTGCGCATTGATAAGATGACTGCTATTCGTAGTAATCTCACTATATATTGCGCTAATAGACTATTTACGCCGAGTGAATTAAAACAGCCTTTTGGAAAATCAGAACGATGCGCATCAGCTACCGCTACTATTAATTTATGCTCTGACTGTGAAAAACCAGGCATATCAGTATTTTCCAAAATATAAGCGGTGTGTTTATGATACTGCTTATATTCTATTAGTAATCCAATCTCATGAAGCTGCGCTACCGCTTTTAATAGTGGTAACCCATTTAAACTTTCAATTGGCCAATCTTTATCAATACTTATCGCTAACTGCATAGCCAAGCTTGAAACTCGACACGCTTGTTTTTGATCAACGTGATAACGACTCATAAACCCATCAACTGTGCGTTTACGAATGTCGTTATTATGAAACTCCGGAACCATGCTATATAAAACACCTTCACGCAGTGCTCCACCCGCCAATCCCATTTTTTCTATTTCAAGAGATTCAAATAGTGCGATTAAAATTGCGAGTCCTGATACAAATACCAGTCGACGGTCTTCACTTAATCCAGGAAGGTCTAGCGCTGCAATGGTGCTAAATGCAATTGCTTGCTCTTTTATAGTGTTGAGCTTTTCAAGCGTGAGTAAATCGTCAAGATTTTGAGCGACCATAATTTCTTGAATTGCTTGCACTGTGCCAGAAGCACCAGATGCAATTTGCCATCCCGCTGTTTTATATTCTGGAGAAATTTCATCAATGACTGTACGAGCTGCCTTTATAGCAGCGTTAAAGTTACCCTTACTTAATTGGCAGTCTTTAAAGTAGCGTTCAAGATAGGTAACACACCCCATATTGAGGCTTTTGTAATGTAGGGCATCAAATGCTTTACCAATTACAACTTCGGTACTTGCACCACCAATATCAATAACAAGCTGTTTGCCAGTACAAGATGAAGTATGAGCAACACCTTTATAAATTGTGCGTGCTTCTAATTCTCCGCTAATAACATTAATGCTATGGCCAAGAATCTTTTCTGCATGGTTTTTGAATACTTCGGCGTTAGTTGCCAACCGTAAGGTAGCTGTTGCTACTATGGTGATGTTTTTATCTGGGATATCTTGTAGACGCTCAGCAAAAAGGGCAAGGCATTCCCAGCCTCGCTGCATTGCTTCAGTGCTCAATACGTTATCTTTATCAAGCCCTGCGGCTAATCGGACTTTGCGTTTAACACGTCCAATTGTTTGTAGACCGCCAGCAATTGATTTGGCTATAAGCATATGAAAGCTATTTGAGCCCAAATCAATAACTGCGTATACATTTTTTTGCGGTTTAAGTTGCCCCACCGTTCAAAAACCTCTAGTTACTACTACTTATACAAACGGTCGCTTACGACCGTCCTTTTTGGTAACTATTATTTGGGCGACGTCCGCTGTTATTACTACGGTTACGTGGACCATTTGAATAGTTTCGCTTTCTTTGAATAATAGGCTGAGTTAAATCATCTAGCAATGCTGTTTTATCATAATGAGATAAAGGAATGCTGTGCTCTATATATTCTTCAATTTCATGCAAGTTATAAGCATATTGCTCACACGCAAAACTGATTGCGTGGCCTGATGCGCCAGCACGACCAGTACGACCAATACGGTGTACATAATCTTCGCAATCGTCAGGTAGGTCAAAGTTAAATACATGACTTACTTCTGGAATATGAAGACCACGCGCAGCAACATCTGTAGCAACTAAAAAGTCTAAGTCGCCTTTGCTAAACTGCGCTAATATAGTTTGGCGTTTTTTCTGGTTAACATCACCAGTAAGCATGCCTACACGATGACCGTCTGACTTAAGCCAAGCATAAACAGTTTCACAACTGTGCTTAGTATTTGCAAACACGATTGCTTTCTCTGGCCATTCTTCTTCAATTAAGGTTAACAACAGCTTAATTTTATCTTCTTGCGAAGGATGAAATAGCTCTTCTTGAATACGTTTACCCGTTTTAACGTCAGGTTCAATTTGAACATGTTCTGGGTTTGTCATGTGCTCAAAAGCTAATTCTTGTACGCGATACGATAATGTGGCAGAAAATAATAAGTTTAAACGCTTTGATGTATCTGGCATACGATCGAACATATAGCGAATATCTTTGATAAAACCTAAATCGAACATACGATCAGCTTCGTCAAGCACGACTACCTCAATTTCATTAAGGGTGTAACAGCCTTGCTTATACAGATCAATTAGACGACCTGTAGTACCAATTAAAATATCAACGCCTTTTTCTAGTTGTGCACGTTGTTTTTCGTAATCTTCGCCACCATATACTAAACCTAAGTTAAGATTACAGTGCGGCGCTAAAATTTTAGCATCTTTGTGTATCTGAATCGCAAGCTCCCGAGTAGGGGCCATGATCAGGGCTCTTGGATGTTTACTAGGTGCTTTGCTAGATTGTAATAACCGATGGCACGTGGCAGTTAAAAATGCCAACGTTTTGCCTGTACCAGTTTGAGCTTGGCCCGCGATATCGCGTCCATCACAAATAAAAGGTAGGCATTTTGCTTGAATAGGTGTGCAATATTCAAACCCATTCTCGGTTAAACCGGCAACCACTTCCGGTGCGATAGCAAAGTCTGAAAACTTTTTATCGGTTAAATGTGTCTTAGTCATAGCGTTTAAGCATAACGTTTAAACTTGCAATAAGAAACAAGAGTGTTTAAATACGCACTAAATATTTCGCCTAACTAAATCGGAGAGCGCAATGAGCGAGAAAATAATCCAAATTACTGACGATAGCTTTGAAGCTGACGTATTACAATCAGACAAACCAGTACTAGTAGATTTCTGGGCTGAATGGTGTGGACCTTGTAAAATGATCGCCCCTATTCTTCACGAAGTTGCTGATGAATACGACAGCCGTGTGACTGTTGCTAAATTAAATATCGACCAAAATGCTGGCACACCGCCAAAATTTGGTATTCGTGGTATTCCTACTTTACTTCTTTTTAAAGATGGCCAAGTAGCTGCAACGAAAGTAGGTGCTCTTTCAAAAACTCAACTTATCGAGTTTTTAGAAAACAACATCTAACTGTAAGCTAGAACAATAAAAAGGGCTTTTTGCCCTTTTTTAAATTTATTTTGTATAAAGACTGGACGCTTTGCCAGTGAACTGCTAGTTTATAAAGCCAACTAATCCTTAGTTATATTCAACAAACCTCACTCAACGATCAAAGCGATTTTGAGTATGACAACTGTAATAAAGAACCCACCAATATGCATTTACGCGAATTAAAAGACAAGTCCATTAAAGAGCTTGTAGACTTAGCTGAGTCCATGGGGCTCGAAAACGTAGCCCGCTTAAGAAAGCAAGATATCATTTTTGCCATTCTTAAATCCCATGCCAAAGGCGGAGAGAATATCTTCGGCGGCGGTGTATTAGAGATTTTACAAGATGGTTTCGGCTTCTTAAGATCATCAGAAGCCTCTTACTTAGCTGGCCCAGATGACATTTATGTTTCACCTAGCCAAATTCGCCGTTTCAGCATGCGTACTGGCGATTCAATTTCAGGTCTTATTCGTCCACCTAAAGACGGTGAACGTTACTTTGCTTTACTTAAAGTAAATGAAGTTAACTTTGATAAACCTGAAAACTCTCGAACTAAAATTCTTTTTGAAAACCTTACTCCATTACATGCAAACGAACGTTTTCGCATGGAACGTGGTAACGGCAGTAAAGAAGATATTACAGCCCGTGTACTTGATTTAGCATCTCCTATTGGCCGTGGCCAGCGTGGTTTGTTAGTAGCTCCGCCAAAAGCGGGTAAAACAATGCTGCTTCAAAATATTGCACAATCAATTACGCACAATCATCCTGATGTAACATTAATGGTTTTACTTATTGATGAACGTCCGGAAGAAGTAACAGAGATGCAACGCCTAGTTAAAGGTGAAGTTATTGCATCAACGTTCGATGAGCCAGCTTCTCGTCACGTACAAGTTGCCGAAATGGTTATCGAAAAAGCAAAACGCCTAGTTGAACATAAAAAAGATGTTGTTATCTTATTGGATTCAATCACTCGTTTAGCACGTGCTTATAACACCGTTATTCCTTCATCAGGTAAAGTACTTACTGGTGGTGTTGACGCTAACGCATTACATAAACCTAAGCGCTTCTTTGGTGCTGCACGTAACGTTGAGGAAGGTGGTAGCTTAACAATCATAGCTACAGCTCTTATCGATACTGGCTCTAAAATGGATGAAGTTATCTACGAAGAGTTTAAAGGTACTGGTAACATGGAACTTCACCTTAACCGTAAAATTGCGGAAAGACGTGTATTCCCAGCTATCGACTTTAACCGCTCAGGTACTCGTCGTGAAGAATTACTAACAAAACCAGATGAACTTCAAAAGCTTTGGATTTTACGTAAAATTGTTCATGACATGTCAGAAATTGATGCAATGGAATTCTTAATCGATAAACTATCGATGAGCAAAACCAATGATGAATTTTTTGATTCGATGAGACGCCAATAAAAGCGTTTTAATTGAATAAAAAAAGCGCCTAAGGCGCTTTTTTTGTGTCTGGATTAAATACAGTTTAACTCTCATTATACTTTTTAAGTACACTCTGCAGTGTATCAACGAGCGCTTTAAAATCATTTGCACTGCTTTTTTGGGTTCTGTGTAGAAGTGCTCTGTCTAAATTTTTAGCCGATTGCGCAATTTCATCCAAACCAAACATTTGTGCAGCCCCTAAAATGCGATGGCTATCTTTTTGTAGCGCACCTAAATCTTCGCTTATAAAATGCTGGGTAATCGTTTCACTCTCCAAAGCAAAGCTCTGCTTGAAACTAATCACAAGATCGCTCATATCAACTTCATTTTGCTTTATAATTGGCTGATCTTCTGCATTATGTAGGTGATTAGAGAGCGCTTTATAAAATGACTCTTTGTCTATCGGTTTACCTAAGTAACCTGTAAACCCTAACTCTAAGTAACTATCTACTTCATGACTCATAGCATTTGCTGTTAAAGCAAAAATAGGCCGTTCAAAACCACACTGTTTCAATAGTTGGAAAGCAGAACGCCCGTCCATCACTGGCATTTGAATATCGAGTAATACTAAGTCAGGGTATTCTTTTAAGCACTGCTCTACCGCTTGCTCACCATTTTCAACAGCAATAACCTCGAGTCCCATTGAGCGTAAATATCGGCTTATTAACCTTCGATTATCAGGGTGATCTTCTGCAAGTAAAACACGACCCGCCAATCGCTTATTTTCCTTAGAAGTACTTTGAGCTTCAATCATGCTTTGCGATTTATTTACTTCTGCGCACGGTAAAAAGAACGAGAACTGACTGCCCTTTTTGTATTCGCTTAGTACGCTAATATAACCGCCCATCATCGCGGCTAATTGTTGTGATAAGCTAAGGCCTAACCCTGTACCACCAAAGCGACGGCTAATGCTGTTATCTGCTTGGCTAAAGCATTCAAAAATAAGCTTTAACTGTTTAGAGCTCATACCAATACCGGTATCTTTTATAATAATAACCAGCCCTTGATCACTCTTATTTAAAGCAATGATGATCTGGCCAGCGTGAGTAAACTTAATAGCATTGGCACATAAGTTTATAAGAATCTGCTTTACGCGAATCAAATCGAGCTTAGTGTAAAACTCATTACCCACTTGATTGTCTAAAATAAGGTGTAGATTTTTTGCTTTTGCTTGGGTAATAAACATGGCATGTACGTCATTTACGAGCTCGACAATATCAAAGCACGAAATATTTAACTCTAACCTATTGGCTTCAATTTTACTTAAATCAAGTACGTCATTTATTAAGCTTTTTAAATGGTCACTGTGACGCTGAATTACTCTTAATTCATCTTTAAGTGACTCAGGCTCATATAATTCATTAATTAAGGCATCTGTTTGCCCTAAAATAGCCGTTAGTGGAGTGCGAATTTCGTGACTAATATTAGCTAAAAACTGGCTTTTAACATCATTGGCCTCTCTGAGCTCTTGTGCAATTGCCTGCAATTCTGCGGTACGTTGCGTAACTTGTTCTGTTAACTGCTGCTTAGCGCGTTTTTCTGCACCACGACGGTAAAGTGCAATACCCGTTACTACAACTAAAAGTAATAGTAAAAAAGAGAATAAAGTAAGCTGAGAACGCTGCGACATTTTCAGTTCTTGCACACGGCGATCTTGTTTAAGTTTTTCTATTTCCTGGTTTAATTGCGTTGCTTTAAATTGATGCTGAAGCACCGCTAGCGCATTAATAATTGCCGTACTTCTGAGTTTTCGCAGCTCACTAATGTATTTTTGTTGCAAAGCCATTGCACTTGAATAATCGCCTTTACTCGCTTCAAGAAGTGCTTTGGCCCCCAAGCTTTCCCTAATTATTCGCTCACTGCCGTATTCATGGGCAAGTAAAATAGCTCGATCTAAATTTATTTGAGCCTCATCTAAATTGCCCTTAACAAACTGAATCTTAGCCAGCGCATGTAACGCATTAAGCTCTAAATTATGGTTATCTATTTTAAGTGCATAGTACTCACCTAATTTAGCTTGCTCGTATGCTTCATCAACTTTTTTCAATACTAAATTAGTATTTGCCAAATTAGTATATTGTGTAGATAACTTATTGTAATCATTAGCTGAAATATAATAGCGCAGCGCTAACTGATAATAATGTAGTGCTAAATCAAATTGGTTGCTCTCCATATGAGCAACACCCATATTGTTATATACCTGCGCAATACCGCTTTTATCATCTAATCGCTGATAAACTTTAAGTACATCTTGATAAAGACTAAACGCACTATCGTAGCGTGATAAGCGTATATAAACGCCAGCTATATTAAGTAGTATATCGGTTTGATCTTGTTCACTGCCGTGCGCTTCGTAAATAGCTTTTGCTTTTAAATAAAACTCTAGAGTATCGCCTAACTTGTTCATATTAAAATAGGCCAAGCCAATATTATTTAGTAAATTTGCTTGTTCAAGTAATTGCTCATTTTTTTCAGCTAATACTAGGGTACGGCTGTATTCAATAATAGCTTTTTGAAATAAACCTTGATAGAAGAGCACCACACCTTGCATTTTAATTGCACGAAAGTGCTCATCAGGAAAGAATGTATCTGAAGTATGTTGTTCTAGTAATTTAAAATAGTGTAAAGATTCTTTAAAATTATCAGCCGATAACGCACTATTACCCAATGCCGAATAAACAGCGACCCGCTCTTTTTTGGAGGCATCTTTATTAGTAAGTAGCATGTTTGCTAATTGTAATTTAGGCTCCCACTGTACTTCGTTTTTGAATTGCTCAAATAAAGAATCAGTATTTTGGGCATAGCCAGGAGCTATTAGTACACAGCATATAGTAAATAAGAGGCATTTTAACTTGCCCAGCATAATTTTAATCCTTCAAACCGTTACTTATATCAGTGTAATCTTTATTGAAGATACACCAACTACTAGGACCTAAACAATGCTTAACCCACTGATTGATGAGATTTTTGAGCTAATACTAACAAAGCAGGTTTGGCAAGTTCATACTTTAGCAGCAGAACTGACCAACCGCAGCGCTATGACCACTCTCGATAAAAGTCCTGAACGTGATTTATTTAAACGTAACTTTTTAATTATGAATGCACTGTACCAACTGCAGGCACAATTACGCCCTCAGAGTTTACTCATTTCAGCTCTGCATATCGAGCTTTTAGAAAAAGGAGATAATAGTTTAGTAACAACAAGCGAGAATTTGCGAGATTATTATTTAGATTGGCATAATTACGATACTAGTGAAGAGCAGATTGATGAGCTTTTAAATAGCTTTTGGCGTCAGTTTAAAACGCTGCCGCCACAACAGAATTTAAATGAAAATGAATTTAAAGAGTTGGCTTTAGAATGGAAGTTACCTGAAAATTTCACTCTTAAAAACGTTCAAAAGCGCTGGAGACAACTTGCATTACAAATGCACCCAGATAAACCAAGTGGGTGTGAAGTGAAGTTTAAAAAAATAAAATTACAATACGAGCAGCTAAAGGTAGCTGCTCGTTAATCTATTAATTTAGAAGTTTAAATTAACGAGTAAGGCGACGAGCGCGGATTTTTCGCCCTTTAATATTACCTTCGGTTAATTTACGAAGCGCTGGTTTTGATGAGTTACGTTCAACAGCAACAAATGCTACGTTATCAAGTACGTTAATTTTACCTACCTGACGACCTGCAACACCATCTTTACCCGTTAAAGCACCTAAAATATCACCAGCGCGCACTTTTTGCTTTTTACCTGAATCAATCATTAAAGTAACCATTTCAGGGCGGTACGGCGGCTTGTCTAATAAATTAAATGGTGGCATTTGCTCTGGCGTAATATCACGCTCGTAATGTTCGCCTATTTGAGCAATTTTAAACGCTTCTGCTTCACCGTAAATAGAGCATGCAATGCCCTTTTTACCAGCGCGCCCAGTACGACCAACACGGTGAACATGTGTTTGCGTATCATGTGCCAAATGGTAGTTAATAACCATATCCATATCATCAATATCTAAACCACGTGCAGCAACATCGGTAGCAACAAGTATTGAAGCACTTTTATTTGAAAAGTGAATTAACGTACGTTCACGATCGCGCTGCTCTAAATCACCGTGTAGCGAAACAGCACTAAAGCCTTCGTCAGCTAAATCGTCACACACTTGTTGTGTTTCTACTTTGGTATTACAAAATACAACACAGCTTTGTGGTGTAAATTTAAGTAGTAATAATTTTAGCGTTGGGTAGCGCTGTTTATTATTATCCATTTTGTAGAAGTACTGCTTAATTGTACTTTTGGCTTGTTCTTCTTCTACTTTAACCATTTCTGGGTTTTTAAGTACACGCTTAGCAATTGCTTCAATAGCTCTTGGGAATGTAGCACTAAATAACAATGTTTGACGATTTTGTGGAATACGCTCAATAATTGCATCAAGTGTGTCTTGAAAACCCATATCAAGCATTTGATCGGCTTCATCAAGCACCAATGTTTCAACATCATCTAAACGTAAAGTACCTTTACGAATATGGTCGTCAACACGCCCAGGCGTGCCAACAATAATATGCGCGCCATGTTCAAGCGAGCCAATTTGAGGACCAATTGATACACCACCGCATAGCGTTAATATTTTAATATTGTGGATACCGCGCGCTAATTTTCGCATTTCAACCGCAACCTGCTCAGCAAGCTCTCGGGTTGGGCATAAAACTAACGACTGAATACGAAAGCGTTTTACGTTTAATTTAGCGAGTACACCCAAGCTAAACGCAGCAGTTTTACCTGAACCGGTTTTTGCCTGAGCAATGATGTCTTTACCAGCAAGTACAGGCGGCAAACTTTGCGCTTGTACAGGTGTCATGTGGGCATAGCCAAGTGTTGATAAGTTATCAACGAGTCCAGCCGGTAAAGCCAAAGATGAAAAAGCAGTTGAAGTCACAGTAAGTTCCATAGCAATAAAATAACATGGGAGAAAGCCCCACTAATATGCAGCTTATAATAGCAGAATTCGTAATTGGCAACCATTAACAAACACATTATAAAACATGTTAATGAAAGGTGTTGAAAATGATAGTAGTTTGCATTAAGATCGCGATTGTTTTTTACATACCTGCGCTGGAAGCAATTAATGAAACTGAATTCTATTTACATAGCACTATTAGCAAGCATTACAACAAGCACATATGCAAACACTACCGACCTTGAACGCATAGAAGTAAAAGGTAGCTACTTTAACGATTACAAAGTAGATAACGCTAATGGCGCAATGAGAACATCAGCTTCATTACTTGAAACTGCACAATCTGTCACTGTAATAACCGACACTATTATTAGCGAACAGCTTGCCACTACACTTGGCGAAGTACTCACAAATGACGCAAGCTTAACGGCAGGCTCACAACAACGAAATCGTGAGGTATTTAACTTACGCGGCTTTGAGCTGAGCTCATCGACAGGTTATTTACGCGACGGTCATCAGCATTGGTCGCACTATCAGCAACCAATCGAAATTTTGCAGCAAGTTGAAGTAATTAAAGGCCCATCAAGTATTTTATATGGTCAGTCAGGCCCGGGTGGCTTGGTTAACATGGTAACTAAAAAGCCTACCGCACAAACATTATTTAATGCCAGTGCCGATGTAGATCAGCATGGTTCAACTCGCTTTATGGTAGATGCTGCAGGCGCATTAACTGAATCTGAAGATTTACGTGCTCGCGGGATTTTAGTAAAGCAAGACGTTGACTACTGGCGTGAGTACCAAAACGGTGAAAACCGTGAACGCGACCGCTTTTTAGGTGCTTTAGTTGTAGATTACGATATTAGCGATAACGCATTAGTACGTGTGCATTACGACCGCACAGATGACGAAGCAGGTTTAGATACTGGCGCATGGATAGACGATAATGCCAATATAATTGGTAACGATAAAACAATCCGTGATATGTCTTGGGCGTTTACCGATATTACCGTAGAAAACCTAGGTGTAGACCTAGAAGTATTTTTAACCGATAACTGGCAAGTAAAACTTGGTTACAACGAACAAACGTTTGAGCGCCAACGCTTTGAGTCATCTCCTAGTCGAAATTCTTACGACGCGCAAACTAATACATACACCTCGAATCCATACGATCGCTTTGATGATTGGCAGTTTAAAACAGCATTTATCGATTTTATTGGTGAATTTGAAATGGCTGGCATACAACACCAATTTCTAATTGGTGCTAACTCGCTTGACTACTATTATGGTCAACTGCGTACATCTGCTGATTCATTTAGTTTTACAGCAGGACAAAATGAACCTGCCCGTCCAGATATCAGCTATAAAACAGATCTCACTAAAAGCGAAACTGAATACGACTACTATGGTCTATATGCGCAAGACTTAATTACTTTCTCTGAACAATGGCAGGTGTCTGTTGGTGCTCGCTTTGATAAGCAAACACGTGAAGGCCAAAATAACGAATCTTTCTTACCTAAATTTGGCGTACTTTATCATCCAAATGCATCGGCCACTATCTATGCCAGTTATACAGAAGGTTTTGAGCCACAAAATGAAACCATCACTAATGATAAAGATATCAACTTCGGTATGGAAATAGATGCTGTTACCTCTGAACAAAGAGAGCTAGGTATAAAATGGCAACTGCTTGATGACCGTTTACTGCTTAGTGGTGCCGTTTTCGATATAAGTAAAAACGGAACGCTGGTAACTGAAGATCTTGAGGCTCCTATTGGCTCAGTTACAACCGAGACAAATCAGGTTGGTGAACAACGCCACAAAGGCTTTGAAGTTGCAGCACAAGGCGCTGCAACAGATCGTTTATTTGTAATGGCCTCTGCGATGTATTTAGATGCGAACTATGAAAGAGCGAATGAGGAGCTGCAAGGTAAACGCCCGACCGACGCACCTAAATGGTCAGCATCTCTATGGACTCGTTATGAGCTAAATGATGCGATTGCTTTTAACGCTGGTGCTTTTTATGAAGGCGAGCGCTTTGCAGATAGCGATAATACAATTACTAAAGATGCATATACACGTGTTGATGTTGGCGCCACTTATAAGTTTAACTTAAGCAATACCGATATTAACTTACGCCTTAACATCGAAAACTTATTTGATAAAAGCTATTTAGGTGGTGGCGGCACGAGTAATGTAACTGTTGGCGAGGGTACAAATCTTCGTTTAGCTGCGCAATTTAGCTTTTAATTAAACGCTTAAAATAATAACTTAAAATAATAGTTTTAAAATATAGCCCGCGTACATTTACGCGGGCTTTTTTTATATCTAAACGTTTATACCTAACAGCATTAAACCTATTACAAAGCCTATTCATCTCATCTATTTTTTATCATGTTTGTTACATGTTCTAATAGCGCTAATTATTAAAAAGGCTTACCCAAATGAAAAAATTAATTACCGCACTGCTGCTTACTAGCAGTATGGCTGCAAACGCTAACAACGCCGAATTTACCCAAAAGCAATTACAACAAGTCAATGAAGTGCGCACCTCTGCTCTAAATAGTGATCTAAGCTATAAATTACTAGAGTCATTAACAACTGAGGTTGGCCCTCGCTTACCTGGTACTGAAAATGATAAAAAAGCAGTGGCATGGGCTAAAGCTAAATTTAATGAGCTTGGTTTTGATAAAGTATGGCTTGAAGAAGCGACTTTTCCTGAATGGCGCCGTTATAGCGAAAGCGGAAAAATACTAACACCAAGCGAGCAACCTCTACATTTAACTGCATTAGGTAACAGTATAAGCACGCCTAAAGATGGGATAACAGCACCAGTAGTCTTATTCGAAACACTTGATGAGTTAATTGCTGCACCAGATAACAGCTTAAAAGGTAAAATTGCATATATTAATTACCGCATGAACCGCGATATAGACGGCAATGGTTACGGGCCGGCTGTAAAAGCACGCGGTACAGGCGCTATAGAAGCCTCTAAAAAAGGGGCTGTTGCCTACATGATGCGATCAGTAAGTACCGGCCATCATCGTTTTGCTCACACTGGCGGTAGTTACTACAAAGAAGGTGTTACAAAAATACCTAACGTGACAATTGCTAACCCAGATGCAGACCAAATCGCACGACTTATTGCATTAAATAAAGACGTGTCGGTAAATATTAATGTGCAAACCGAAAATCTAGGTGAAGGAACAGGTTATAACGTTATTGGCCAATTTAATGGTACCGAAAACCCTGAGCAATATGTATTAATTGGCGGGCATTTAGATTCTTGGGACTTAGGGACTGGCGCACTAGATGACGGCGCAGGCGTTGCACTAACAATGGCAGCCGCTAAACATATTAGTGATGTAAAACGCCCTAAGCGCAGCATTCGCGTAGTGCTTTTTGCAGCTGAAGAGCTTGGCCTTTGGGGAGCAAAAGCTTATTTTGCAGAGCATAAAAACGAATTAAACAATATTGTTGCAGCCGCTGAGTCTGATTTTGGCGCCGATGTAGTCTATGCTTTTGAATCGAATGTAAACGCAGAGTCACTTCCTGTAGTTCGTGCTATAGCAAAAGAGCTTGCGCCATTAAATATTGAGTATATTGGTAAAAACCAAGCGAATGGTGGCCCTGATCTAATTCCACTTAAAGCAGCAACGTCAGCGCCTATTTTTGAACTTGCTCAAGATGGAACAGATTACTTTGATTACCACCATACAGCTGACGATACGCTTGATAAAGTAACACCTGCTAAGCTTCGTCAAAATACCGCAGCATACGCCGTATTTGCTCTAATGGCTGCTGATGCAAAAACAACAATCAAGCCTAAAGCACAAACTAAATAACCTGAACTCAGGTTAAACAGTAACTGACATACTTACTTACAGTTTGTTGCTTTGATTAATGCGCTCCTTGTTTTACCTTTAGGTAATTAAACAAGGAGCGTGCTTTATGTTACTTTTCAACACGAGTGAATCATTTCCACATTTTGCACAAACAATACGCTGCCCTCACTGTCAAAGCGACGCCTACAATTTAGTAAATAAAAGCCGCTATTTACGATTTAGTATTTTGCCCATGCTCGCCTTAAAATTAAATTACAAACGCGAGTGCTATCAATGCGGAAAAAACGAACCTGTAAAAATAACGCAACTACCATTAATAGAAAAACTAAGCCTACCTAAGTACTTTATTGGCGCTTTTTTATTGCTTTGGATAATCACCTTCTTTTATCAACAGCATCTTGATAACGAAGCTCAAAAGCAAAATTACTTAAGCACGCCAAAACTATACGATACCTATTTAGTACAGGCTGATAAATTTACCCATGAACCTTGGACTCTTACAAACCTAAAAATTGCTCAGGTGATAAGTTTTGACGCGCAATTTACTACCTTTCAAGTAAGTAACTACAGCTATAAACGAAACAACAGTGTTACGCTGGCAATGCGTACTAGCCAATTGGTACAAAATAACTATTTTTCAACTAACTCCATTACCCTTCCCCGCAATGAAATAAAGCGCTTATATAATGACGAAGTTATTTACGACGTACTACGCCCATATGCCAACAGCCTTTATGGCGGATTTGTGATGTTTCCTCCTAAACCTAAGCCACTATATAAAGGCTTAAAGCTCGATAAAAATAATCAACAAGGCATTATTTATTTTAAAGATGGATTATTTGTTGAAGCATTTGATAGCTTTAAATTAGCTGCTGAAGCAGGCTCTCAGTGGGGGCAATTAAATTTAGCGCAGATGTATCGTGATGGTGAAGGAATAGCTCAAAATCATCAACAAGCTATTTACTGGTATAAAAGGGCCATTGAGCAAAAAAATACTAAAGCACAATTTGAATTGGAATCTCTTTGTGAAATAGCTGAATGCGGGTAAGTCGATTAGGTAAGTTATCAATTGACTAAAAGTCGGTTTTTATAAAGCTGGCGTAGTAAATACACCAGCTATTAATTATTTTTTAAATAACTTTGTATAACTTACATGTATAAGCACAACAACTAAGCCAGCAATAACGCCTAGCAAACCATCAAACAAGAT
>LAZR01001441.1_pt1 | contig 15053 bp, 20 predicted proteins | sample 329461 | NCBI WGS metagenome assembly LAZR01 (sample SAMN03002196, study PRJNA259156) | marine sediment metagenome | biome: sea floor; feature: Hydrothermal impacted sediments; material: marine sediment; isolation source: Loki non-amplified sample from Loki's castle hydrothermal vent sediment ...
CCGGCATTGCCTGAACAGGAAGCAGAGGCCGAACCGGTAGAGGTCATCGAAGAAGAGGCTAGCGCGGCCAGAAGGCGACAAAGAAGGAGACTTTCGAGAGGTGGCCCAAGACAAACGATTTTGGGCGGAGTAGCGTCAGCTTTGAAACGGAGATTAGGAGAATAAGGAATTTTTCAATGGCAATGAAACGAGTAAAAATCAGAAAACCAAAAGCGGCGTCCCCGCCATTTTCAATCCATGACCCAAGCGGGGCCGGAGTACAGCCGCCAAAATGATTGACTACTATGAACGATTAAGACGTTTTCGTAGTAACATACCGGATTTGCACAACGGCTCATATCGCAGGGTATGGGGCAAGGCCGTCACCAAAAAGTCTATGAGGGCGGCGGTCAATGCCAAGTGCCAGGATTGTATGTGCTGGCAATCAGCCGAAATCAGGCAATGCGACATCATAACCTGTCCGTTATGGCAATATCGACCATATCAGGGGAAAGATGAAAAAGAACGCTGTAAGGCCGTATTGGGAATCGCAGGGCAAATCTATACTGATTCGACCCGTTCTTTTGCTGACACCCCCGCAGAGGCTATGTCTGGAGCAGGAAACAGCCTTGTGTGAGGCACAAGGGCGTCCAGCATAGCTGAGCCTCTGTCCAGGGCGTTTAATCGCAAAAGTAGCCCCGTATAGCGTATATGGAGATTTGGCAAGTTAATTGCCGTTTAAGGGCCTCTATGACTCGTAGAATCGCCGAAGTCCCGATAATCGGTCTTGACGGTATCAAAAACGGGTATAGGAAAAAAACTGAAATATATTGATTTTTCCCTTGTAGTCATTGAGGAAAAGACGATAATGGAAGTAATGAAACCACAAAAGTCGAATCTGTTAATCAATCCAAACAATCTGGCCGGGGTAGGTCCGTCGGTAACGCTGACCGCGCTTTCTTTTGTGGGCGTCATTATCCCCCGGCCACCTTTACAGGGAGACATTATGGAATCCACAGAGGAACACGAAAAAAGAATTGCCGAGATAATAGAGACTACTGTTTGCGAAAAGGATTTTGTATGCCGGGGACTAAAGAATCTCTGCAAGGCAAAAGACCACGCCGGAATGAAAGAATATGCCTACTGTCTGGAACCGGGCAGTTGCCAATTCAAAGTACCGTATGGAGGTATCGTCTTTTGTCGATGCCCGGTACGGGTTTACATTGTTAAGAATCTTCATATATGAAAGAGAGGGACATGATATGAAACGCAGAAAAAGAGATTTACCAATGGCGGGTATCCTGCTGCTATTGTCTTTGGGTATCGCCGCAGGGCTGTTTGGATACAGCCTTACCCCAAGGGAAGGGTGTAGGAAAAGGGAAGGGGCTATCATAGGCGAGAACATTGCAGAGCCAAAAGAACTGATTATAAGAAACCAACTCTACAAGGTGAACTGATATGACAGATTTTATCAATAAGCAAGAGGGTATCCGGAAAATAGAAGTAACCGAACGGAACGCCAACTGGTACGTCAACTATGATATAGAAGTTTCGCCACTTCTCGGCGACGATACGCTTGACGTGGACGGCGTACAAAAAAAGCCGTATGCTATTTGTGTCGAGCCGGACGATGCTCGGCGTTTTGTATTAGTACTTGACAGAGAAGAAATGTTAGAACTTTTAGAGAAGATTGAAGCCGCACTATCTTTTGGAGAAGATGAACTATGAGAACCTACAAACAGGCAGGCCCAAAGTTGTAACAGAGGGTACTGAACATCATAATTATTTTTTTGACGCAAACTGGCGATAGCAAAAACGGCGATTATGAAAAAAAGTTGATATTTCTGAAAGATTTTTGTTGACGTTTTCGGTCAAAGGATTAAAATGAGATTTGTGAATATGGCAATAAAACAATTCATTATCAACCTATCGCCGGGACTGGTCTATCCGCAAGGCGGCCAGCACTTCTTTTATTGTCGTGTTCACAAGTCCCGGCGGCTCTTTTATTGAAAGGAGAAGATGAGATATGAGAGTTTATAAACAAATACACACAAGGATAATACCCGAAGGGGCTAAGAAGTTTACCCGCAGGGGTAAGCAGTTTGCAAAGTATAAAGACCGACAAGGACACACAGTTGAACACCGTGTAACGCAGGACGGTAAACGGCTACTGAAAGAATCCGAATACTGGTATATCGAATTTGAGTTTAACAAACACAGACGCATAAAGACTTTTACACATAGAGAACCAGCCGAACAGTTGGCAGAGATAATCAAAACGAAAATAAATCTTTGTCCGTTGACCGATACACAGGAACAATTTATTGAGAATACGCCAAGCGGAATTAAGGATGAACTAATTAGTTTCGGAATACTGGACGCCCAAACATTAGTAACATTCAAAACGCTTTCGGGGCATATAGAGGACTTCAAAGATAATATGACAAAAAGGGAACGAGCCGCCAAGCATATCACGGCAACAGTAGCGTCACTAAAAAGACTCTTTGACGGCTGCGGCTTTACTCAATGGAAGGATATATCAGGTGAGAAAATTATAGACTGGCTCACAGAGAAGCGGGACGGCGGCAAGGGTATCAGTAAAAGGACTTTTAACGGCTATATCAAAACTGCAAAACACTTTTGCAAGTGGCTTGCCAAACAGTTAAAAACCACGTCCCCAATAATACACTTGGACGGCTTAGAGAACGAAGCTACAGATAAGAGACACACACGCAGGGCGGCCACACCGGACGAGATAAGACGACTACTGGAAACCACAAGGCAAGGCCCGCAGCGGTTTGGATTGACCGGATACGAACGCAGTTTATTATACTTGCTTGCAGTTGAAACAGGGCTAAGAGCTAATGAGATACGCACGTTGACAGTCGGCTCATTCAATTTCACCGATGGTATAGTCACGGTCGAAGCTGGCTACAGCAAACACAGACGACAGGATATAGTACCGTTTAGAACGGGTTTGGCATCGGAATTACAGCGGTATTTTGCAAACAAGCTGCCAGCGGCGAGGGTATTTTACGTCACCGACAAGACCTGCGATATGATTCAGGCCGACTTGGCCGAGGCAGGGATACCATACGTTGACGACAACGGCGGTCACTTTGACTTTCACGCATTGCGCCACACATTCATAACGAATCTGAAACACGCACCGGCAAGGATACAACAGGCATTAGCACGACACCAGAGCAGCGCAATGACAGACAGGTACACGCATATAAGTTTACACGATGAACGGTCAGCCATAGAGGACTTGCCGGACATGACGGCAGCGAGCGAGCAGCAGCAGGTTATGACAGGTACGGATGATAAGCCGGTCGATGCTATCGGCGAAAAGGTGTTGAATAGGTGTTGTCAAGCTGACCATAAACGGACGGATATGGAAAGTGATGGAAAGAAAACAACCTTAACGATGCAAAAAACGCCGTTAGGGGGCACTAACAAGGGTATTGTTAAGACTCTTAATCAGCAGGTCGAAGGTTCGAACCCTTCATCGCTCAGTCAAAAACGCGGTTTTTCAGAAAAACAGGCTGAATGCTTGTCGAAAAGGTGTTATCACACAACACCTATTCAACACCTTGACCCACTTTTGAAACGGTTGGCGTCTGCATGGCCCAAGTTTTCAGATGAGGGTAAACACATCGTAGAGAAGTTAATCGAAATGGCGGAGGGATAAAAGATGCTTATTGATATGCCATTTTATCGAGCCAGGTACGACCGGGCTGTGGAGCGGTACTGGCAGAACCGGAAAAGTGTCCCGGTGAGACACAATTCAGGTACAACAGCCGAGCCGATAAGCAGCTTGAAACAAGAGGGTATCAAACAGCCAACGGCCCGGCGTTCGGGCGTTAGGCTCAATCCTCATAAGCCGGAAAACACAGATAAGACATTATTTGACAAAAATGGAGCAAATTGATATGATTGTAATGTAACGCGTTTCGACCAATAATCGCTAAGTTACTAATTCGAGAAACGCTCAAAAGTGATGTTCTGAAAAGAGTGTCGTTTGAGTGTTCTGTGGGTAGGCTTTAGCGAGCCTTCGGTTGAGCGCTCGGCGATGCTCTTTTTAATGCGCTGCAAAACAGGATACAAAGTTAAGAGTTTAACAGGACGGCTTGACGGCAGTGGTTGTGCCAACCTCCACTGCTGTTCAGGCTGTTCAGAAAAGGTTGGCAAAAAATGAGTAAAGAACAACTACCTATCCTGCAGAAACTACAATACATTGATGCCTATTATAAATCACATGGGGTATCTCCAACACAAAGACATATCTTATCCCTACCCTTGAAAGCATATACAGCGTTTGTCGAACGGGGGATAAATACAGAGAGTACCCTTGCGGCCTTCGAGGCGGAGACTACAAAGCCTTTAGTCTCTGCCTATGAATACGCTGGACTTCTTATGCGGGTTTCTCCCCAAATGAGTATAGACTATCTGGACAAGTGGAAACAATGGATTGCTAACATTCGATGGTTGCTTGCAGAGACACTTTCTAAGCCGTATAACAAACAGCAGGTTTTCCGAAGATTTATGAGGACAAGTATTGAAGCATCACATCTTTTTAGATGGACAACTATAATAACAGAGCAGGTTATAGAGCGTCTTGAAGGTAAGGACTTAGAGAGGAAAAGGCGATATAAAAAGGTCGGGGACGCACTACCCTTAGTCGAGAAGATTGTAGAGATAACTGGCTTTGAAAGTAAGGCTAAGCTACAACGCTATTGTCGTAAAATCTGCTCCAAAGGAACGCTTAGGGAAGTTATTAAAAAATCAACAAAGATCCAGGCTGCCATTAAAGACAAAGAATTAAGGCCCAAAACATATAACGTAGTTGATTTGTCACCTATTTTAGCTGGCCCAGCAACGCCAGCTATGCCAGCTATTGAAGTTGAAGAAATAATGGGCGAAATATTAGAACAGTGTAAAAAAGAAAATCCGGCAGCACACGAACAACTTAGAAAAGAAGTTGCAGCTATGGACAAAGAGCAAAGACGAAGCCTTGCCGAGGTGCATCAAGAAAATCCAGTAAAAACCAGCCCTAATCCACCAAAAACCCACACACAGTACAAGCAAATCTAAACTTTGACCCACTTTGACCGTTTTCCTTATAGGTGTAAGGGTATGTTTTTTTGGAAAGACGGTTATGTCAGACAATGCAAAACAGCAGGCACGTAAAGACGCTGCATCAGCGATTCGCATACTATGTGCAGTAGCGGGGGATTTAGCAGCAGCAACACAGGTTTTAGCGAAGACAGAAACAAAGAATGAGAGCAAGCAAGCTCTGTTCTCGAATTTAATCGCTGCTGATAAAAAGAAGCGATTATTGCTATTTCGTGAAATTCGACAAAAGTTAGCCTATCAGGGAGTTTATATAAAATTTGGATAATAAGGAGTAAACAATGTCACCAGAAGATAATTTTGAGCCGACAGAGCCAACAGAAGAACCACAGGCGGAACCTGCGACCGAGGAACCAGAGCCGGAGTTCGAGATCGCCGCCAATGATAATGCCTATCGTGACAATAGCGTCCCTGATGGTGATTATCAAATCGATCCCCAAATCACCGAGTCAGAAAGCTACGACGAGAACTTAGTCGCCAGCTTGGGGAAGACTGCAAAGGAATTCGGTGTCAACCAGAAAAAATTTACTGGAGCAATCAAGTTTTGGGAAGCTAACAAAGATGAATTTTTACAGGATAACTACGGTGACAAAACTTTTGCAGCCCTTAAGCATCATGCCATCGCCACGGGCTGGACTGAGGGCGAATACAACGGCGTGGCTAATTGGTTAAAGAGCTATATCGGAGGCCAGCGGTCGCAGTATGAGCAAATCCAGAAGTTCTCCGCTCTCAGCCACGGCAACGTACACACGTCCACGGCAGCAAGAAAAATGCAGATTCTCAATTCGGCGGCATATAAAAGTCGAGGTAATACCTCTGCGGAGAAACGCGCTCACAAGGCGGTGTGTAATGAATTTTTGGCCCTGTGCCGGGAATAACACATGGAAGAACAAGAACAAATTTTGGTTAATCTTGGCGATACAGCCCGGCGGCTTGGCATAGGCAAGTCGAAGTTATATGAAATGATGTCGCAAGGATTAGTCGGGCCGGCCCCGAAGCTGCTTGGCTCAAAGAAGATGTTTTCGACAGAGGAACTTCGCCAGTGGGTACAGGCCGATTGTCCGAACAGGGATAATTGGCAGAAGATTAAGGATACTGCGAAATGAATATTACTCCAGACGAAATAGAAAAAAACGTCACGGAATATTGCCAGTGTGTCTACGAACCTGATGATATTGTCGAAGTGCGCACATTACCATCGGGCAAGTCAAACTGGTTTACGGCTGCTTCACTAATATCGTCAAATGGACAGCTATCGGGCGAGAATAATACGGGCCAGCATATTTACGTTGGTGCGAATCCACGAAAACAGCAAGGTGGTACTGCCGCAAAGCATGTAAAGCTGGCAAGATGCCTGTTCGCTGATTTCGATAATGTTACGGTTGAAGATATTAAGAAACTATTATCTTCTGCGGATTTCCCGGAACCTACGATAACAATTTTTAGCGGCCACGGTGTTCATTGCTATTGGCGATTGACCAAACCTATATCCGATTTGTCACAGTGGACTCTATATCAGAAACGCTTAATACAAACATTGAACTCCGATAAGAGCATACACGACCCGCCACGCATTATGAGACTTCCGGGATTTATGAACCACAAGGAACCATCAGCAAGGTCTTATATTGTTTCAGCAGAACCCGATAGAAAATATTTGCTTGCAGATATTGAGGAAAACCTTGAAGTCATAGTTGAAGAAGTTATATCCGAACCTGTGAACCCACCGGCCAAGTCTAAGGCCAACGGCCTTGAAAAGACAGGCAGGGCAAGGCTCTACGCTGCGAAGTGGGAAGGTATCGCCGAGCCAGGGCGAAATAATAAAGCGTATGCACACGCAGCGTCTTTGATACGAGACTTTGCTTTGACAGAAGCCGAGGCATGGCCCATATTGCAAGAATGGAACGAAAAGAACAGCCCGCCGCTATCTGAAATAGAGCTAAGAAAAGCCTTAACAAATAGCGGTCAATACGGCAGCCATTCCGTAGGTGAAAAACTTAATAAGACGAAGCCCATATCTTCTGCACCAAAGACCAGCACATCTGGCAAGGCCCCTGATACTATAATACCGATAGAGCTACGAACTATTTGCATGGCAGATGTTAAGCCTAAAATGGTCAAATGGTTATGGCCTCAAAGGATGCCGCTTGGCAGTTTATCTATGATTGTGAGTAATCCCGGACTTGGAAAATCTCTTATTACAATGTTAATCTCAACTAAAGTTACAACCGGCAATGACTGGCCGGACAGCAAAAACGAAAATCCACCCGGCCATGTAATCCTAATATCTGGAGAGGATAATCTTGAAGATACTATCAGGCCGAGACTCGATGCAGCCGGCGCAGATGTCAATAAGGTTACTGCTATTCTGGATGTGATAATAAGAGACGATGAAGGCAAGATACTCGAAGAAGAAACCCTCTTTAGTCTTAATTCACATATACCCGGACTAAGAAAGAGGATTGAAGCCAATAAGGATATACAGCTTATTATCATTGACCCAATAAGCTCATTTATGGGCAAGGTCGATTCGCACCGCAACAGTGAAGTTCGACAGGTTTTATCAAAATTGGCTAAACTGGCACAGGATCTAAATGTTGCTGTGGTATGTATCTCACATTTTAACAAGCCTAATTCAGGCAATGCCAATTATCGAATAATAGGCTCAATAGCGTTTAACGCAGCGGCAAGAGCCGTATGGTACGTCACCGAAGACCCGGACGATGATAAGAAGCGGTTGTTTTTGCCGGGCAAGAGCAATTTGGCTGAAGAACAGCCGGGTATGTCATATAAAATTGAAAGCGTAGATGTTTCCGATACGATAACAGCCCCCAGAGTAGTTTTTGATGATGAGCCGGAGTATCGCACCATTGATGAGGTATTAAGCGAGAATGAATCCAAAGACCGAAAATCTCCACAGCAGGATAAGATTATCGACTTTTTGAACGAAGCACTTGCACAGGGGCCGGTATTGGCAACTGATATGGAAGAACTAATCGAGACCAATGGATTTAAGATGGTCACCGTCAAAAGAGCTAAAAAAGAGGCTGGCGTAGAATCCAAAAGACAAGACGGCGTATGGTTTTGGGAGCTAAATAATGATGATGCTACCATGTAAGGGTATCATTTACCTGTACCCAAAGAGAATATTGCAAAACAGCCCAAAAGGGCAAGAGTATCAACACCCCCGCGAAATGATACTCTTAACATAACTACTTACTATATATATATATATGATAGATATACTAATGATACTCTTAAAGACTAATGATACTCTTAGAAGCGTAACAATTTTCAAGGGTATCATTTCACGGGAGTAATGATACACATGATACTCTTAACAGAAAGGCAGCTATTATGAACAACGGAAATAAGCCAAAACTTTTCAACGATTATCCAGAGCTACGCCACGAGGTCGAAACCGACCCGGACAAGTTTTTGGAAACGACCAGGGAGATGTTGAGTAGTGAGCGTTTTCAATATGGCTTGCAGGAAATGCTGGATGAAGTCAACGGCTGTGACGAAAACACCAATAAGCTCGCGCCATTGCATAAATTCACCATGAAGCTAAAAAATGTATGCTTTGGGATCGATAAGACCAGCAGGGAGCAGCAGAAACAGGCAGAATCAGCCGAAAACGTACTATCACCAGAAGATACGGCAAGATTAGAAGCGTTAAAGGCTATGCCGGGCTATATGAATCGTCTACACCCTACACACAAGGCGATAACAAAGGAAATATGGCATTTAACCACAGGAAGGGAATAATCATGGCTAAAGATAAACCACTAACACCACGTGAAGAAGTATTTTGCCAATGTTACTGCAATTTAGGTTCGCCAGAATTTTCAAATGGTACGAAATCGGCAATACGGGCTGAGTATAAAAAGCCTTCGGCGCATAACCGCGCAAGTCAATTATTAAAAACGGTTAGGATACAAAACCGGATTCAAGAGATTTACAAGCAACTGCTTGGAGAAATAGGCTTAACAGAAGAAAAAGTCATTGCTGGAATCCTCCATGACCAGGAAATGGCGCGTGCCGTAGGTGACTGGAAGGCTTCTAACGCTTGCTCTAAGCAACTTGGTGAAACCCTTGCCTTATTCAAGCAACGCCAGATTGTAGACAGCGGCAAAGGCACACAGCAGACAGCCGCCGACCAGACCCCGCTTGAAAGGGAAGCTGGTCGGGCAGCTGCGGAGGCGTTCAAACGCATAATGGCAAGAGGCGATAGCAAGACACATGAAAGCAATGCCGCAATTAAACTCATGCGGGCCGGGGATTAGGATAACTGTTTTTTGAAAAGTTAATAAATCAAGCTGGTCTAACTAAAGTAAGGCCAGTGATAAATGGGCAAGTGTTGCATTACCTGTTGCACCAAGTGTTGCAGACTTAGCGCAGAGAAAAGGGCAGGGCGAAGGCAATTTCCCAAACTTTCCGACGTGTCGGAAAATCTTAGCTGGCGTGAAATAGATGGCGAATTTAGGGGGGTAAAATCGCCAACCTACAGGCAGTTAGAAAAACAAACAGGACGCAATCACGAATCTCTCAAGAAATGGCATTTACTATATTTAGCTATTCCAGTTGAGCCGTTTGCAGATAGTGCTAATTGTCGCACCGAACCACTTTGTATCTTTACGAGTAAACTTTCCTTCTGCATTGAGTATCCGGGCAATTTCAGCAAAGCTACGCCGGGGTTTGTTTTGTGGCTTTCGGTGAAGCTCTTTAATCCGGGCCAGTGTTTCATCTTCACCGGGATAATGGCCGTATGGTTTTCGCCCTTCACATGAACCGGACTTTTCCTTTTTGGCGGCCCTGCCTTTTCGGAGTTTCCTGACCAACAGGTTTTTATCTAATTCGGCGAACGCCCCGGCGACCTGGCACATAGCTTTTATCATAGGATCGGATGGGTTTGTGCAATCCTGCCCGGTGTCGGCAGAGATTAAAGTAATGCCCTTGCCAGCAAGTAAGGCTGTAAGCTGTAATTGAATTGACAAGTCACGGGCCAGCCGATCGAGACGTTCAACGATAATTACACGGCAGCCATTGTCTAACAGGTCGGTTATCATTGTCTCGAAAACAGGCCGGTCAATTTCCGTACCTGTAAATGCTTCTTTGTAAATTATTGAGATTTTATATCCTGCCTGTTTTGCATAGGCCCGGATTTCTTTTTCTTGTCGGTCTAATCCGGCCCCGGTGTTTTTTTGTCCGATACTGCTCACACGACAGTATCCTACGCTTTCGATTTTCATAGTTTTTAGTCTCCAATCATTTCGCCGGATTCAATAGCTTGTAAAGCGGCCCGGCAATTATTCTTACACCTTGCCAATAGTTTTACGTAGCTTTGCAAGGGCTTTCCGTCCAGATTTTCTTTTATGGCGATTTGCCGACAATGTTCAGCGAACACTTTAGCAAGACCCTGATTTGTCAATACGAGCTTAATGCACCGGGAAAGTAATGGGCTTGCATCTATGTTATCTTCAAACAGGTTGGATTCGCCGTCTTTGGTGGTTGTGAAGATAATCACCACATGAGCCGGGATATGCTCTAACAGGCCAAGCAAGCGGCGTATAACGGCCTTGCGGAGCGCGTGAGATTCATTGACGATATAAGCCCTGCCGCCCTTGCCCGGTGCGAAATAGTGCATATTTTTTTCGAGCTTATCGATTTCGGATACCGTCAATTGGTCGGCTGAATCGTATTCGGTGACATAAAAATCATCGGCGATACTGCCAGCGACAATCCGGGCCAGCGTAGTTTTGCCGATTCCACTTGCACCGGCGATCCAAAGAGCGCGGCCCCCGATACCGCGCTCAATAAGTCTCTTGATTGTCTTAACCGCTTTGTCTTGACCGATTATGGCATCGAGGGTTTTCGGTCTATGCTGTTCGTATAGGTTCATCCCGTCACCGCCAATCTTGAAATTGCATCTTCGAGCAGCGTTGTTTTGTACTTATCCCAGGGACGATACGAATGTGCAGGCTTGCTGGTGACTCCGCAGCTATGCGACCATTGACCGCGCCGTCTTGACCAACGAAAGCCCATATCTTTCAGGTCTTGCCTTGTTTCAGCGGACGGCTTTGATTCAAATTCGATCCATACCCACTTCCCGACAACCCGCGCAGGCAGGTCGGCGGCTTTGCAGAACTCCAAGACTTCAATAATTGACTTGTTTTGTGCGTGATTTTCTTTTACAGTGTTCATATTCTAAACTCCTTTGCAGTTTAGGGTCACGGTGCAGGATACTTATAATATCGCTGCACCACTTATTTGACCAACGTTACAGTAGCGTTGATTCTGCCTTAATACTACTTTGTGCATCGGTTCTTGTCAAGTGTTATCTTTAGATAAAATTCAGCATTAAGGGAAATATATCAATATAACGGGCTTGCTGGTAGCAATAACAACGATATACGGCTGAAAGTTTTTTTGAGATTCTTTGAGATTTTCACAGGTCGGCTGTAAAGACTTTGGCGTTTGTTATTTCAGGCCGTCAATTCAGACTTGCCTTGCCTGGCTGTCTGCTCGATCTAAAAGCAAAGACGCCGTATCGTATGGATTCAGGGCTGTCATTGTCGAGCCGTTAAGAACCACGAACCACATTGAAAACCTTAAAATTGAGCCAATAACCGATTCGTCCTCTAAGGGAAGATTCGGTTAATAGACAGGCAGGACATATCGGGATTGTCTATGGCGTATCACAAAGGCCCACAGCAGCCACAGACGCCGAACACCACAGCAGCCACATAATCACGTTGATATAACCTTGCACGTCTCACAGCAGGCCCACAGCACAGCAGCAGCCGCAGCCTGGCACAGAGTAGAGCAAAGACAGACGCTGAACCACGACTGCAAGCCCGGCCATGTATCGAATCAGGCAGAGCAGAGCAATAGCAAAGTGGCTGTAAAGCCCCGGTAAAGCCCCGGTAAAGCCCCGGTAAAGCGCTGGCAATGGCAGGACAGGCTGTGGGTATTGGGGCTTGAATCTGGTCTATTACACGCATATGCCGGGAAATGACACTACTATTCGGACGGGGGGGGCAAGGGAAGGGTATGCCATCAGCTATAAGTACAGAGTAGAGTCCGGCAACTATTTCCCGTTTAGAATTTGGCCTTTGCCATTACCTTGTCATTCTTCATATTTACATAAAAAAACCTTAACTCTTCATCTTCTTTCGTTTGTGTGTAGGCAGGGGCAGGTGGGCTTCGTTGTTCTCGGTATGGCGGGGCCTATCTGTCCTGTGAATCAGCACAGGCAATTGTTGTCTGTGATAAATATATTTTTTAAGGAAAATTACCAATGTCAAAGAAGAAAACTAAGAAAGTATCAAAGGTTAAAATTTCAAAACCTAAGACGAAAGTCAAGCCCGAAGCAAAGGCAATTAAGACCCCGCCGAGGAAGAAGAAGGTATCACCGAAGCCAGTGGTAAAGACTAAGGTGCAATCGAAGCCAGTGGCAAAGCCAGAGACGGCCTCTAAGCCCAAAGCGGTAAAGAGACCGCCTATCGCCCTACTTTCTCCACAGCAGAGCAAAGGTCTACCGAAAAGGGTATTGGGTACGTTTGCTGCAAAGATTAACGAAATAATTACCAGAATAAACGGGTAGTATCGGCTCTTTTCAAAGTGGCCCTCTCGTTGGGGGCCGCTGCAATTATAATTTATATTTAGGAGTTACAAATCATGACTAAAAAAGATGAGCCAACGGGTAATGCCTGTTTTGATTGCAGGGCTTTTAAGGTTTGTATCGTGGCGAAGGATATGAGGTTCTTTTTCACAGATGCTAATTTAACGCAGATATTCAAGAGCCAGCATATCAAAGCCATCACCCTATCGACTTTTCAGGCTGTCATGGCCGACAACTGTATATATTTCACGCGAAACCCTGTCATAAAACGTAGATGATTTAAGGAGAATTACATGCTTGAGCTAAAAGAAAAACCAGTCTCGACTATTGAAGAACCGCAGGAGGAGTCTGCGCCAATATCGCAGGGCCAGCACATGGCGGATTACATTTGGGGCAAAGTTTACCAATACGTAAAAGCTCTGGACGCTGCCAAGATCGCCTTGAAGCTGTGCAAAAAACACGCCGTAGAAGTTGCCGAGTTTGTTGCTGTGGCCCCGGCCCGCATGGCTGAAAAGGAAGAAGAAATCAACAAGGCAATAGGAGCGGGCAAGGGAACTGAAAAACTTGAAAGGGAGCTTGACGTACTCCGCACAGAGGCCGAAAGAAAAAAAGACTGGCTGCACAAGACGATAAAAGTAAACCCGAAATACGGCCATACCATGAAAGAAAGACTCCTGAAGGAAGCAGAGCAGGATGTATTCGAGAAAACCAGCGATTTATCTATTGCTCAGGATGCGGCATTTAAGGGCAAGACCGTTGTCGGCGTCCTGAATAAGGAGAAATGCAGCCTGCGGGCCAGGGAGTTTGCATTGGAAAAAACAATAGCAGAAATCTTAGGCATATTAAAAGAAAAAGGCTTGCCGGTAATTCAGGGCGCTAAGTTTTTGAATTGCAGCCAGTTTGTGAGTACCATTTACCATTCCCATCCCCTGATGAAAATGTATCGGTTGATGATTGACGCTTCCGTTCTGGAAATCCGAAAAGGCAAATATATGTTAGGCGACAGGAAACTGGCCGAGATTATTGCACACCCGAATCTAAAAGACGTACCCAAGCCCGACCGTATCGAGACTGTTTACGTTAATTTGGAGCAGTTAAAAGAATTGCAGCCAGGCCATTTGGAGTTAAAAAGAGACGGCGACGCCAAGAGAATGATTGCTATAAGGATTCCTGCTAAAATAAGGGACGAAGCGATTGACAGCGATTTCGTCAAACCCGAACCCCGCACATGGCAGGATATTAAAGACGACATGGCGGCAGGTCGAGCCACGCCGACAATGCCCAAAGCCAACATCCTCCATACAATGCCAAAGTCCCCGGACAGGCTTATCATATCTGAAAAATTAACTGTTGATAAGTGCCGGCAGATAATACAGGATGAAATGAAGTTGCGTATTGAGGAATTTAGAATTGATGTTATAAAAGATTTGTCCAAAGTCCACGCCGACCAGCAGGAGAGGCTTACCCAGGCAAACATTCAACGCATCCGCCTGTTGATTGAGTCGGAAACTAAGCCGAAACTTATTGACGTTAAAGTCGATGAAAAGGTAGTCGCCGAGTTAATAAGAGAAGAATATCGAAAAATGTACTTGAGGGTTTACGAAGAATTTTCAACAAGTGAACCCGAAGAGACAAACGAATAAGTAACAGTACATAAATTTATTTAAGGAGTTAAAAATGACGAATGGTAATATCGAAGGCAAAGGCAGAGGAGGCGATAGTATTGTCGCCCATCTAACGCGCGGAGAAATTGTAATTCCCGCCCCTTTTGCCGATGACGGCGATTTTAGACAAGTTATAGAAACTTTTTTCAAAGAAAATGGGGTAGATATACAGGAATTTATCGTTGGTTCTGATAAAAACAAAATCAATCCTGAAACTGGCCATTTGGAATTTGGGTTTTTCGGTAAATTATTCAGGGAGGTTAAAAGACCTTTTGTGCAAACGGTTGAGGAAATAGCAAGAGTAGGCAAAAAATTAGAACGAGAAAACAGACGTTTACTGAGACAGGGAGGCGTCAAACCCAAAAGAATTGACACGAGTTTCCCTGAACAGGAGCCACAAGCCGCACCCATACAGTTTATACAAGAAGAAGCAGGGCGGGCCAGAAGGCGACAGAGAAGGAGACTTTCGAGAGGTGGCCCAAGACAAACGATTTTGGGCGGAATCCAGTCAGCTTTATTGAAACGTAAATTAGGTGAATAAATTTAAGGAATTTTTCAATGGCAATGAAACGAGTACCAATCAGAAAACCGAAAAGGGCTAAAGGCCAAAAGCAAACATTAGCAGAGCGTTTGAGAAAAGCGGCGTCCCC
>LAZR01001442.1_pt1 | contig 15044 bp, 10 predicted proteins | sample 329461 | NCBI WGS metagenome assembly LAZR01 (sample SAMN03002196, study PRJNA259156) | marine sediment metagenome | biome: sea floor; feature: Hydrothermal impacted sediments; material: marine sediment; isolation source: Loki non-amplified sample from Loki's castle hydrothermal vent sediment ...
CAAATACTAAATCTAATTTTTCTTGAAGCAAATCGAGAAATAAATCGTCATTTTGGCGAGCATCTATTGAAATCTTATACAAATTTATTAATATTTTATCTAAAATTAGATAGTTTTCATTAGGGTTTAGAGTTTTAATTATAGATGAAGTCAAGGATCCTGAACAATTTCCGTTATAAAAAATTGTATTTTTTATATCAATATTGGAAAAAATATCATTTACATGAGGATTGCTTAAACTAGGATTATTAAATTTTGAATAATCTATGAGACATAAGGGATTTCTATAATTTTTCAAATCTTTTGCTATTTTTGTTAAATGAAGTAAAAATCTTAAATCGATACTGGATTGCGTATTGTAATCTTTAGTATAATCAGGATCATAATTAAAATCTAGAGATAAATGTATTCTATTATCTTGAGGAAATTTATTGAATCTTAAAATCTGATTGGCTAAAAGATTAAATAAGTATGATTTCTCTTCTGAGAAATTAAAATAGGAAAGAAATTTTTTATTAAAATCACTTAAAATTAATTCTCCTGAGTAAAATTGCTTTAAACGATATAATATATTTGTAAAGTTTAAAATTAGGCAAGTAAATTCTCGTCCTTTTTCAAATCTTTTTGGCATATTATGATATTCCTGGAAAGTATATTCTATAAGCGTTTCCATATTGAGATGCATACTTAAAGGTCTTAAACTCCAATAATTCAAATTTAACAACGCAATTTCTCCTGATAAATATAGATCGGCGAGATTTTTTGGAATTAGATTTAAGAGTAAAAATTGTTCAGAAACATCTGAACCTAATTTATTAATAAAATTATCTGGAGTTATACCATTATCTGAAGAATTAAACAATTTTAACACTTCATAAGGAGGAGTTCCTAACCGTGTTAGTTTATGTCTTACTTCTTCTAAACTATTTTCTAGTAAAATTGCATTAATATACTCACGCATTAATGGTGCAGTTAGATATTCTATATTTGTTTTTGATAACCGTTCTTCAACTTCGTGAGCAATTTGTCTTGCTAGGAAACGATCTAATTCACCTTCATTAACTAAGTATTCCTCAATTTTATTTATATCAAATAATTCCTTAGAATATTTTGAGGTTCGAATCATCTTTCTTTTAGTTTCTTTATTAATAATTTGCTCAATCGATAAAATCTTATCTAGGATTTGTTCTCCCATACTTGTAATAGTGTATCCTTCTTCTGATGATAAAATTAAATCACACTTTTTTAATGCATTTAAATGAAAAGATAAGTTTACTGAAGAGAGATTATTATCAATAACTTGTTTTTGAAGCTTTGAAAACGTTATAGGAAAATGTACGTGCTTTAATTTCTTTAGTATCTCAATCCGAGTTTTTTGACCTATCGTCTTAAGTTGTTTTTCTAAAGTATTCTGTTTTTTGTCGGAATCCACTTTTTTTATGTACCCCGCTTTTGATCTTTAAACCTGCTTATCTAAATAATATGTTTACCAATTATATAAAAATTTAGGATTTATACATTCTAAAAATGAATTTAAGTAATATCCAGGTGATATATATAATTAAGATATTATTTCATTAGGATAAATCTCTTATTTATTCCACTAAATCTTTTTTTTTCAAGGAAAGTTTTTAAATTTAGGTTAAATATAATAAAAATTTATAAAATTTTTTAAAAATTTATAAAAAAAAATGTAGAGCTTAAAATGACACATAGAAAAACAAAAACAGAACTTGAATTAGTAGAAACTGAAAAAAGGGATTTGGAGGAAACTAGTACACACTATTTTCAAGTAGATTTTTTAAAAGCAGTAATGATTTTCTTAGTCATTTTCGATCATATAGTACATTGGGATATAAAAGGAGATATTGGTGTAGCCTTATGGGAGAGAATCTCAATACCGGTATTTTTAGTGTTAATGGGGTTTAACATGGGGATTTCTTTTCAAAGAAAGGGGCAGACTTCCTTAAAAGAATTATATTCCTGGAGTTATTTTAAAAGTAAAATTTTACGTTATGTTGTACCGTTTCTTGTTTTATACGGATTTTCAACATTAATAGGGTTAATTTTATATCAATTTAATATTACAGCGATGTATCTTGGACAAAATTATCCGCAGCACGGAATTATTCAATTATTTACTGGATTTTTACCATTTTGGGGTCCGGGAAATTGGTTTATACCAGTCATTTTCGGAGCCATCTTAATTTTCCCATTAATTTATTGGGCGTTTACAAAGAAACCAATTTTAACATTAATTCTCTGTTTTGCGGTTGAAATCGCAATGCAATTAATCGTATTTTTCTTTATTGGAGATACATCCCCGGGAGATGTAACATCTTGGCCAAAAGTGCATATTCTATATTTTTTTATGACAAGCGTTTTATTTTATCTTTCTGCTATTGGATTAGGTATATGGTTCTCAATTGACCATCATCTTCAATCTAAACGAAACATTTTTATGTGGATTTTATATCCGATAAGTCTTGCTTATATGATTTTGTATCAATTCTTCGGGTTTAGATTTATGATTAATGATGTTCCACTCATTAGAGGAGATTATAATTTGCTAGTGTTCCCATACTCAGCATTCCTTCTTTTACTCGCGTTAAGGTATTTGCCTCAAAAATCTAGTAATAAATTTTCACGCGCGATTTCATTAATAGGGAAGTCAACATATCATATTTTGCTAACTCAAATTTTAGGATACGGAATGATTTACGCATTAAAAGGTACTCATTACATTATAGGGGCGGGATTCACATTTTTTGATGCATTAAACTTATTGTATGCATGGATCCTTTTCATTTCTTTCGGTGTTATATGGTATAAAATAGACAAAGAAAAAAACTTAACAAGACGTTTGTTATACTATGTAAACTTCTTCCTCGTTTTCACAATACTTGTATTTTTTATATTTATAACTTTGGGTCCACCTGGGTTTGACCAGGTACCGATTCCTTTTGTAATAATTCTTATTTATGCTGGTGTAGCACTAATCATTAATTATGCTTTTAGAAAACCAATTAAAACGACAACTTTAGCCTTATGGACTTTATTGCTAGTATACAATTTTTTCAGAACAATTCAATACATAGCGATGTTGCCTTCTACTGAGGATTTATTTCAAGATATTTCTATTGGTATTCTGCTTATCTTCATTATTATAGGTACAGTTTTAGATTATACTAATAGTGGTGGTCTTTCAAACAATGAACGTGAGTTTAAAGGAGACAAAGAACAATACAACGAATTAAATCATTAATCTTTCTTTTTTTTACATAAGCACTTTTTATCTTTAATTTCTAGGATTAGAATTCTAATAAGCAGACATTTAGAATTTATTTATTTTTAATTTAAAAAACTATTTCTTACTTAATTATTTTTTTTTAACATGGAAAAAGCAAAGAATACTAAATTCCAAGAAAGAAGAGAAAAGTTTCAGGGTATTAATTATAAGACACCTCTCAAACAGATATTATCATATCTTTGGGAATACAAGAAGTTATTCAGCATTATTTTAACTCTTGGAATAGTGCAATCAATATTGTTTTTAACATTTCCACTATTTTTAGGTCCTGTCTTGGATGTTTTAGTAAATCCAAGCATCCCTATTGGAAATATACTCCCCATATTTATCACAATAATTATTATTCAAAGTATTGTTGGTATTCTCTTTGGGTTACTTATTTATGCTAATAGGTGGATAGGTGCCAATGTTATATATAATCTAAGGAATGATCTTTTTTCGACAATACAAGTCATGTCTTGGTCATGGTTAGATGAAAATAAAACAGGAGATTTAATCTCAAGAACAACAAGTGATGTAAATCTTCTTAAAGAATTTCTTCAAAATAAATTTCAACTTTTTTTTAGGCAATGGGCTACATTTGCGTTTAGTTTTGTAATTTTATTTTTTATACATTTTCAGTTAGCATTTTTTGTTCTATTAATTTCTCCTGCGTTATTTTACACTCTCTTGATGTTTAGACGTAAAATACGCCCTATTTTCAAAAAATCTAGGGAAACTTATGCAAAAATAACTCATAAAGTACAAGAAAATGTCCAAGGAATAACAGTGGTCAAATCCTTTGTCAGAGAAACGCATGAAATTAAGAAATTTCGCAAAGATAATGATGAATATTATAAGGATTCAATTGGGATCATTAAATTACAAGCTAAATTTGACCCGATCGTTTATTTACTTGATAATATCGCATTTCTAATTGTAATTTTATTAGGGGGAGTATACGTAATTGGTGGTGACATGACTTTTGGATCTCTTTTTGCTTTTATAATGGTCTTGAATTTTTCTGTTGAACCCTTATATTTTATATCACGTTTTTTAGGAAATATGCCCCAAATAAGTGAAACTTGCGAGAGAGTGACCCATATTTTAAATTCTAAAGAAAGAGTGATAGAAAAGGATGATGCCATTGAGATGACTTCGATTAAAGGAGAAATTGAATTTAAGAATGTTTCCTTTTCTTTCGATTCAAAGAACTATAATAACGTATTAAAAAATATAAATTTTAAAATAAAACCTGGGGAAAATATTGCAATTTTGGGTGCTACTGGTTCTGGAAAATCTGCTTTAGTAAAATTGATTCCAAGGTTTTATGATGTTTCCAAAGGAGAAATTTTAATTGATGGTATCAACATAAAAGATGTAACATTTAAGAGTTTAAGAAAACAAATTGGTTTTGTATCTCAGGAGCGATTACTCTTTTCCCGTTCAATCAAAGATAATATTGCTTTTGGAAATAAAGATATTACTATAGAAGAAGTGAAAAGTGCTGCTTTAGCTTCAGATATCAACAGTTTTATCGAAAATGAATTGCCAGAAAATTATAATACCATAGTGAGTGAAAGAGGAATGACTGTATCTGGAGGACAAAAACAACGAATAGCTATAGCTCGAGCATTATCAATAAAGCCTAAAATTTTGATTCTTGATGATGCGACTTCTTCAGTCGATGTTGATACAGAGTTTAGAATTCAAAACAATTTCAAGGATATTTTCAAGGAAGCTACTACTTTTTTAATTACTCAAAGATTGTCCAGTGTTAGAAATGCGGATAGAATTCTTGTGTTAGATAAAGGAATTATTGTTCAATTTGGGACTCATGAGGAATTGATGAACCAAACGGATGGAATCTATAAAAAATTATATTTAACCCTAAAGATCGAAGAGAGGGCATAATTATGCGAAAACAGAAAAAAAAAATAAGTGATCCTGAGGATGAAGATTCATATAGAGGAGGTACATTTAAAGTTATAAAGCGATTAATTCAGTACGTTGGAATAAATAAAAAGCTATTGGATCTTCTTGTTTTATTTATTATATCAAATATTATTTTTAGTTTGGTTACTCCCCTTATTTTTAGATCGCTTGTAGATGACGGATTAGGAGGAGGAATCGGTGCTAATCAAGGAAATATTGAAATTATTATAATGCTAGGATCTATTTTCTTTGTTGTAACAGTTGTAGGAGTTATTACGAGAATTGCTCAAGGCTATATTATCTCTAAACTTGCTACGATCACTATGTATAACTTAAGAGCCGAATTATTTACAAAATTTCAGTATTTAGGATTAGATTATCATGAAAGTCCAAAAAGAACAACCGGAAAAAAAATTAATTATCTTACAGGAGACGTTAATACAATACAGGAATTAATCCAATCTGGATTATTAGTATCTGTTAGCAACTTTTTTATAATTTTTGGTTCATTATTTTTCATGATAATTCTTAGTCCTGTTTTAACAGTCGTTTCATTTTTAATTGTTCCTGTTTTTTTTGTCATATCTGGAGTTCTCTTTAAAAAAGCGCGAAAGTTTTTTAAAGAATTAAGGGAACGAATTGCAACCGTTACCAGTAAATTAGATGAATCGATTATGGGAATGAGAATAATTCAATCATTTGCAGTTGAAGATGAAAATTATACCGAATTTATTGATGCTACTGAATTAGAAAGAAAAACTACAATGAAAGCTGCTAAATTAATGGCATTTGTACCGGGAATCATCATAATAATTATTACTTTAGGGTTTGGTTCTCTTTTTTTAGTTTCCGGAACACTAATTCGGCAAGGATCTTTATCACAAGGAACTTTAGTGGCATTCATTTTCTATTTGTTTACATTTTTTGAACCATTATTTTCATTAATAGGATTTTTTACACTTCTACAAAATTCCGTAGCTGCGGGTGCTAGAATAATACGCTTGTTAGATGAAGAAATCTCTATTGAAGAAAAGGAGGATGCTGTGAGTTTAGAGAATGTTAGAGGGTTAATTGAATATAAAAATGTATATTTCTCTTACAATTCAGAAGTCCCGGTTTTAAAGAATATTAATATAAAAATTAAAGAGAAGGAAAGACTAGCTTTAGTAGGATATACAGGGGCAGGAAAGAGCACATTTGTAAAATTATTAAGTAGGTTTTATGATCCTATACAGGGAGAAGTCCTAATTGATGGGAAAAACTTGAAAGACTTGAAGATAAATAGTTTGAGAGAAAAAATGGGGATTGTTACACAAGAAAACTTTCTGTTTTCAGGAACTATTAAAGATAATATTAAATTTAGCAAATTAGATGCATCAGATGAAGAAATTATAGCAACTGCCAAACAAGTCCAAGCACATGATTTTATTATAGAACTTGAAAATGGATATGATACTATTGTTGGTGAACGTGGAAACAGATTATCAGAGGGTCAAAAACAACTGATCGCATTTGCCAGAGCTCTCATATTAAATCCCCCTATACTTATATTAGATGAGGCAACTTCATCAATCGACCCTTACAGCGAACTTCTAATTCAACAAGCTCTGGAAACCTTATTAACAGGCCGCACGAGTATTTCAATTGCTCATAGGTTATCAACAATAATAAATTCAGATCGTATTTTAGTCTTAGATAAAGGAGAGATTATTGAAGAAGGGTCACACCAAGCTTTGGTAAAACTAAACGGTTTTTATAATCACCTATATCAAATGCAATTCAAGGATCCTTTTAAAAAAGAAAAAATTGAGGAAGAAATTTTACCCGATTTTGAAATTAGAGATGATTCTTTAGATAAACGTGATCATTTTTCAAGATTTTTCTAACAATAACTTTTACTTGAAAGAACGCTTTTTATAGAGGTTTAAATAGAGTTACCACATTTATAACATTTTTGAACAACACCCAGATTTTTCGCCTGACAATAGGAACAGATCTTAGATTCTCTAATGCTCATTTGATTAATTTTAATATGATTTACAACTTTTTCAAATATCCGATTATGATGCTCTTTAGGAATAAGATTTTGTAAATATTTATTTTCAGGCAACAAATCCTTTTTCTTTGTCGGTGTTATTACGCATTACCTCGTTCTATTTCATATGAAGAATAAAAATCTAATCTCTATTATACTAATTTTTTGTTCTTAATATAAACGAATATGGTAATGGATTGAAGCAATAAATCTTTTAAATTGAATTTTCAATAAAGAAATTATCTCTATTCGTAAAATATTGAAAATTTTGAGTCATTGAACATAAATCAATTGTAAAAACAAATAGAAGTAGGTAAGATTTTTATAGACAGTCTTACTTACCTTGCTGAGACAGCAATTCTCTCGACTTCATCTTTTCGTTTAACTGCTCTTGATTCTTGGCTATTGTTGGCCGCAGACATTAATTCTTTCGCTATATTTTCTTCAAATGTTCTTTCATTTGAATGAGAGGCCGAGCCAATGGCTTGAGCTAGGTATTTGATTGCTAAGTCAACTCTCCGCTGGGGTGCGATATCGACTGCTGAAGCGTAGCGAATCCCGCCCATTGCAATTCTAGTAGTCTCTTCTCTTGGAGCAGTGTTCACAATTGCATCAACGAGAACCTGAATTGGATTTATTCCAGTTTGCAACTCTATTAATGTGAAAGCATTCTTTAAACCACTCAGCAATTTACTTTTTTTTCCAGAACTATAAGAACTTTTATGACCCCTAATTTTCCCACCAATAAATCCAGGTGACAACAATCTGTTAGTAAAACGCTCAATAACTGAAACTTTTGATGATTTCCAAAAACGCTTATGTTCATGTCTCCCTGAAGAATGAGAAATTATAATTGGTTTTAAGTTGATATAGTTTTCTAGAGTCCTATCTCTAAGCTCAATATTCTCAAAAGACCACTTGTTAAAAAATTTGATTTGTTTTTTAGTTTTACTCATTTTTAATTCCGCATATCTACATAAAAATATATTCTATCTAATTGGTTTTTCCTTTTTCCCACTAATCAAAGCCTCGAGACTTACACCATTAACCATTACAACCCTAAAACGCACTCCTGGTAGATCTCCAACAGCACGTCCTTTAGCACCCCCTATCCCTTCAACAATTACTCGATCATGCTCTTCTATAAAATTTAGGGCCCCATCTCCTGGAAGAAAAGCTGTGACAGTTTTACCGTTCTTTTTTAATTGAATTCTTACACATTTTCTTATTGCTGAGTTAGGTTGTTTACTTTCCCTTCCAACTTTTTGTAAAACAATACCTAAAGCTTGGCAAGAACCTTCAAGGGGGTCTGATTTTTGTTTCAGCTTTAATTTCCTTCGCTTGTATTTGGTTTTTGACCATTTAAATTTTTTCCGATTAGCTTTAAGTTGTCTTGCTGCGTATAATCCCTTTGGCATAAAAAAATAAAATACTTCCTTGAACTTAAAATTTTTGGATATCCATTATTGCCTAAAATCAGCTGTTTAGTACTTAACTTTAATCAACTCTTAGATCAAGGCTTTTGATAGCATTAAAGCATATCTCAATACATGCATTTAGATTAGTAGCAGAACATAATTTAGGTAAATCTTTTTTAGAATGTATGTATTTTGAATCATCTTTTGATAAAAAACAAGATACTTGAAAATCTGGTTTTTCCGCCTTTTTTGCAAAGGATTGAAATACTAAATGATCGCTCCCACTTCCAAAAGCCATGCTAGCTTTCTTAAAAGGAACGTTAAGATGTGTAGTGGATGCTTCTAGTACATCATTCAAATTTTTATTTAACTTTTTTTTCTTTATTAGCCCGGTTTCATCAACAATACCTACGTAGGTTCCTAGCATTTCGATATTAATATTATAAGATTTGTTTAAGTCATAGTCATAATCCAATTCTTCAAAATGGCTAGATAAGTATTGTTTAGAGCCCCAAAGGCCCATTTCCTCTGCACCACACCATAAAAAAATCACATCAGTTTTTTCAAGAGGATTAATCTTTACTAATTTAGCTAGTTCTATTAAGATCGCTATACCACTAGCATTGTCAATAGACCCAACAGATTGATTTGTTTTTTTAATAAAGAAAGTAATGAAATCTTCAATTAGTAGAATTGATCCAATTAGTAAGGAAATATTTCTCACAATTACAAAACTGATATCTATTTGAACTATTGGAAACAAAGCTATAATCGACCAAATTGAAAGAGCTAAGTTTATAAGTAGGTACGAGAGAAACATAAATAAAATTGAAAATAATAACTTCATCGTAATTTTGGCTGGAAAATTTGACGAAACCGAATCATGATGAGCAGAAAAAAAGACGACAGGTCTTTTAGGATATAAATCTTTTGCTTGAATAGTTACTATTGCGTTTTTTGACTCTCTTCTTTTACCTATAAATAACATTCGAGTGTGATCAAAAATGATTTTTACCAAAAGAAATAAAACTACAAAAAAGAGGCCATCAAGAGGAAGGATTATCCAGGTAACAATTGGTTGCAATAAAATAATTTGAGATATTAATGTAAAAATGAAAATCCATAAGAAAATTAACTTTCTGAACTTTGTTGTTGTTCTGGTCCAGATAAAAGATTCCACTTTTACATCAACTTTCTCCTTTTCTAACTCTTTTAAGATGTAATTAATAGTTTTAGTTTCACCCTCAGTTGCGGCTAAACGCTTAAAACTTAAAGATCTTACATGCTTTATAGCATTTTGTTCATCAAATAGTTTCAATTTTGAAATAAATATCACACTAGTGATTGATTTTTTAATTGAATTTAGAATACCTAATAATTAAAAATTTCGAAATGAGAGTTCAGAGATTTTTAGTGTTGATGATTACATTATCAACTTCGAAATATCTTAAAACTAATTCTTTAATTTTTCGGATCATTGAACCCTCCTTTCCAATCGCTTTTCCCCGATCTTGAGGCCGTACTGTTATTATTACAGTCTTTTTTAGGTTTCTGCTTTCTTTTGTCTCAATATTCTGAACCAAAATGGAATTCTTTGTTGTTTGTAGAATGTTTTGAATAAACTGGTTAAGATCATTAGAAAAAGCTATAACATCTATTTTTTTTTGTAGTTTTGCTTTTAAATCTTTAACATGTTCCCCCGCTTTTCCGATTGCTTTTCCCACATCTTCATCTTTTACTAAAAAGATTATAACTTCATTCCCATTTTCTGGAGATTTAAAAATAAGACAATCTTTTATAATAGCACCAGAAATATTATTAAATAAGGAGATAAGTTCCATTGATTCGCGGTCTAGTTTGATGTTCCTTCTTAACATGGCAAATATACTTTAAATTTATTTTTTTCTTTTAGTTTTTAAAGATATTAAATTTGAATCTCCAAAATCGATAACACCTAATATAGAAATCATGTATGGCTTAGCTAAAGTTAACCCAAGCTCCCAGGAGCTACCTTTGTATTTATATATGAAGAATTTATCTTTTAAGAGAGAATTATAATAATTTAGTTGAATAATTAATTCTTGTGGACAATTTTTGCTGACAATCAGCATATTGAAAGGAGATTCATGTCTCATATTCTTTAAAACTTGATTTCTTCCATAGATAATCTTACCAGTTTTATACGCAACTTTAATATTGGAATCGATATCAAATTCTTTAGTTTTTTTTCTACTAAGATCAACGTTCTCGATTCCAATTCTATTCCTATTCTTTGCCATTGTTTTTTCAAAACGGATGTGTATATTAAATTATAAGAATAATACTTATTTAATTTTATTTTAGTACATTAAGGACTTTACTTCTAAATTAATACTTTTTGATTCTAATTCTATTTTAGAACATGATTTATTAGTAAATTAAAAAAAGTTATTTTGTTTCTGAGTAAACTAATTACTTTCTTTTTCTTTTTCTTTTTTTTTATTTAAAATCTCTAAATTTGCATCCAAATCAAACATCACTTTAATCCTGCCAGTACCTATAGGTGATATCTGTCCCACAATGACATTTTCAGGAATACCTTTTAGCCTTTCTTCTTCTCCATACAATCCTGCGTCAAGTAATTGATTTACCGTAACTTCAAAAGCTGCACGTGCGAAAACACTCGATTTTGATCCCGAAATTCCGTGTCTCCCAATTGATTGGATTGCTCCTGAATGACACATCAAATCGGAAAGAATAAGTAGATGTCTTAAATCTACATCTAACCCTTGTTGTTCTAGTACTTTTTGAGCCTCAACTATGATCATTTGTCGTGCTGCCTCAATGCCATATAACTTTTCAATTTCATGAATATGATTTGAAGTTGTTTGTGTTATATCTACACCCTCGATTTGTACTACTCCTTGCATGTTGGTGCCTTCTGTCTTAATTACCCATTCTTTATCACCATCTAAAGGCGTTAATAATCCTCTCTTTACACCTCTGATCCCTTTTACAACTTTTTTAAGAATTTTCTCTCTTAATTTTTGTAAACTCTGTAAATCCTCAATCCCTGGATCAATAATTATAGAATTACCTTCACGTTTTATTGTACCCTTTTTCTTATATCGCTTTAATATTTCCGGGATTTCATCAATATCTATACCTTTCTTTTCACAAATCTCAGGTATTAAATTAATAACTATATTCCAGTTAACAAAATCTAAATCTACATCATGAGTAATCTGTTCTATTCGTATTTGTTCAATACGGTTATGAACTTCGATTGCTTTTTCTTCAGAATCGCAGTAAGGAGGTTCAAGATGTATCTCCATTTGTGGCGTAGACGGAAAACGCCTGGCATCTACAATCTCAATTAATCTAGGTAATCCTTGAGTTACGGAGAATTCTTCTACTCCTGCATAATGAAATGTTCTTAAGGTCATTTGAGTTCCAGGTTCACCAATCGATTGAGCTGCCACAGTTCCTACTGGCTCTGAAGTTTCTACAAGAGCATTGTTAAAATTAACAAAGATTTTATTTAAAAGATACTCAAGCTGCTCTTCTTCTAGATCTTCGTCTTTTACTTTTTCTCTAATCGTGTTGATTAAGTCTCCTGGAATTCCGTCTTGTTGTAAAATATCCAATTCTTTGTCTAAAATTTCTAGAGTTACTTTTGTCATTTTTATTAAACCTTAGGTTCTTTTTCTTCTAACTTTATTTTTGTTTTCTCCATTCTTGGAAAGCTTTAGTCTCTTTACCACGCCAAATCGATTTCTTTCCAGTCTCTTCCTCATATTGTTGCTGTAATGATTCCTCATCTACAACTTTATCTTTAGGTTTTGGTTTAGGAGTTGCCTTTTTCTTAGGAGCGGATTTTTTCTTAGGAGCGGATTTTTTCTTAGGAGCGGATTTTTTCTTAGGAGCAGGTTTTTTGGGGGTAGATTTCTTAGGCGTGGTTTTTTTAGGCGAGGGTTTCTTTTTGATTAATTTTCGAATTTCTTCGACGTTAAGAGCTTTAGCTTTGAGTAGCAGCACATCTAAGTTTACTGCTTGCCCGTGGTCTGTGTGAGTGGGCTCCACGCCGTCGTCTCCAAAGCGAAATTGGATAATATGTGCCGTCATTTTCCACAACCATATCTTGTAATGCATTTACAAGCCTTCTTTGCATATAACCAGATGTGGAAGTTCTTACGGCTGTATCAACTAATCCCTCTCTCCCACCCATTGCATGAAAGAAAAATTCTACTGGTTTTAATCCATTTCTATAGGAAGAAGATACAAATCCTCGTGATTTTGGAGATAAATCATTTATTTTAAAATGGGGTAGAGTTCTTTGACTGTAACCTCTATTGATCCTCTCCCCTCGTATTGCTTGTTGTCCCACCACCGCAGACATCTGTCCAAGGTTCAGTATATTTCCTCTAGCACCAGATTTAGTCATTATTACTGAATGCGCGTCGTCACCAATAAAATCTGCAGCTGTTTCCTCGGCTTGCTTACGAGCTTCTGATAATACTTGTCTTATCTTAAGTTCTAAGGTCTCTCTCATTGAGCGTCCTGGAGCTCGTTTTAGAAATTTTGTGTCATTATCATTAAAGGCATTGATGAGTTTAAAAGACTCAGCATTCGCATCCTTCAATATTTTTTTGATTTCATCATACGCATGTCCATGTACATAAACCTCATCTAACCCCATAGTAATTCCGTTTTGTCTGATAACGAATAGTAACATCTTTGTTGCACTATCTAAAAATTGTCTTCCTGTAGCCTTTCCGTGATCTTTAATAATTCGTTGCAAAATGCTATTTGATTGCATGGCACCGAATGAATTCTCATCAATGGTTCCTGTTATTAATTTTCCATTTCTTATAACAACATAGGCATCATACTCACAGTTTTCTTCTTTGCAGACATCACATTTCTTACAGAATTTAGATTTAACTTTTATATTCAAATCATCCGGAAATAAGGTACTGAAAATATCTTTTCCAGAATACAATGGTACAGGATCAGTTGTTATAGGAGTTAATTGATCTAAACTGAAAAGAGTGTGATTTTCAAATATATCTCCATTATATAATAATTTTAAGGTGTCTTTTTTGTTATATAAAGCGTCTTTACTTGTAAATTGAAAGACACTTGAAATAAAATCTTGAATCCCCCCAAGGATTGGCCCACCAAATCGGGGTGATAATATATGTTCTTGTACTTTAAGTAACAGCTCTGCTTCTGTTCGAGCTTCTTCACTTTGTGGCACATGTAGATTCATCTCATCACCATCAAAGTCAGCATTATAAGGAGGACAAACTGTCAGGTTTAATCTAAAAGTTCTTCCATCCATAATTCTTACTTCATGAGCCATTATTGACATTCTGTGAAGGGAAGGTTGTCTGTTAAATAACACCAAGTCTCCATCACTCAAGTGGCGTTCAACTGTAAATCCAGGTGCGAGCATATCTGCAATAATGTTAAGGTTTTTTACATAACGAAGATCAATTCTCCTGCGATCATTTCGAATAATGTAATTCGACCCTGGGTGTTTGAAGGGTCCATTTAATACCAATTGTTTCATTTCTTCAATATTCCAATCATTTACGTTTGTAGGAATAGTTAAAATTTTCGCAATTTCTATTGGAACTCCAACCTCGTTAATACTAATATATGGATTTGGTGAAATTACACTTCTAGCAGAAAAATCAACTCTTTTACCACTTAAATTACTTCTAAATCTTCCTTCCTTACCTTTTAACCTTTGTGTTAAAGTTCTGAGTGCTCTTCCTGAACGGTGCCGAGCTGGAGGTATTCCTGAAACTTGATTATCAAAATAAGTGGTTATATGATATTGTAATAATTCCCAGAGATCCTCAACAATTAAGTGAGGTGCTCCGGCGTCAATATTTTCTCTTAATCTTTGATTGATGCGTATAACATCAACCAGTTTGTGAGTTAAATCGTCTTCAGACCGTATTCCACTGTCTAAAGTAATCGAGGGTCTGGCACATACAGGAGGTATAGGTAAAACTGTAAATATTATCCACTCTAAACGAGCATTTTCAGGTGAAATTCCTAAGATCCGTAGATCAACATCGCTCATTTTTAATAAACGTTCTAATATCTCTATAGGGGTTATTCTACGAGAACCTTTTCCTTCTTCTTCTTCATAAAATGTAGTAGGTTTTTCAATTACAATCTTCTTTTTCTTCGCTCCACAATAAGGGCAACTTTTAGATTTTCTCGCACGTTTGAAAACAATCTTCGAAGCATCTTCATCTCCTTCAAAGAAAATCTTTCGGTGCTTCGATTGTTCGTCCCGAAACATCTCCTTTTCTTCTTCCAATAGCATCAGTTTAGAGCATTCTGGGCAAATACTTCGTAATACTTTCAA
>LAZR01001443.1_pt1 | contig 15042 bp, 18 predicted proteins | sample 329461 | NCBI WGS metagenome assembly LAZR01 (sample SAMN03002196, study PRJNA259156) | marine sediment metagenome | biome: sea floor; feature: Hydrothermal impacted sediments; material: marine sediment; isolation source: Loki non-amplified sample from Loki's castle hydrothermal vent sediment ...
GGGGTTCGCACCAACCGCCGTTGCATAGCGAATCGACAACACAAGCGGCGAGAGTTCCATGCGGACCGTAGCCGATCCGTCAGCGGTGTGAACCGTCGTCCCAACGCTCTCGACCGTGGGTTCGAGTGCATAGAGATACTTATCACGCCCCTCCACTGTACCAACAACACCGCCCTGATTGATTGCCTCATAGGCGAGAACTGCAACAAACAAAGTCTCGCCAGTAATGAGGGTGTCTACACCTAAGAGTTCAACAACACCTTCGCTGTCCGTATTAGCGTTTGTAACAGGTGTTGGGAAAGAGGAGTTTGATACTGCCCACTTAATTGACTTCGCTTGCATCGTCCGAATTATAAGATCAACAACACCTAAAGCGCTCACACGAAACGCAATCGACCGTACTTCAGGTTGATCCGTCCCATCGAGGTCAGCAACAATAGATCCATGTGTCGCCGCAGACCCATCGGGCCCAATGCCGTTAATAGCAGCATAGGGCACCATACGAATGAGCAGCCGCTCGCCAGGAAGAACGGTGCCCGCGCCAAAAGCGATATCAACAAAGGTTGCTGTTGGAGTAATAATTGTACCAGCCTCAACCGCAGCATCATTTGGCCACGAGGGAGCGACACCTACAATCGCGACATAACGAACCGACTTTACAGCAGGATCAAGCTCTGCACGAACTACCGCCGACCCATCTGTACGCTTAACCGTCGTACCAAGCGCCCCAATCTGCGCGTGTGGACCAAGGTCTACAGAAACAGTTTCTTCTACCCAGTCGCTTTTAACCCCACTCTTTGTCACCGTGCGTATACGAACGTCCCACGATTGTTCATCAACAGGATAGACTAGAAAGTATTCCTCACCTACAGGAACCGGACCAAAAGAATCCCACAGTTCACTGACGCTTGATGGCTTGGCTTCAAGGTCGTATTGGGCCACAAAGTTATGATCAGCATCAACCCAGGTCGCCCGGATGCGTGGGATATAAACACCAGCATTTGTTTCCTGCGCCACTGAGGCATCAGCGGTAAGCACAAGGCTTGTAGGTGGTGGTGCGGCATGCGGATCAGGAAGATTAGTATTGGGAATGGCAGGTTGGTCTACCTGCGCATCCAAGTCGTAGACCGTAGACTCATATTCAACAAGAACCATATCTATGTTGAAATCAGACTTGATGTTCATTGCAATAATCCAGAAGGGCTTATCCACCCACCCTGGCGTCAAGTATGTCAATTCGACAATGTCACCAATCTTGCCTTGGAGCAATTCTCCTTTCGCGGTCAGGGTAACCATAATCCCTTCGCGCATTTCCTTCGTCAACGTCAAGCAAAATTGTTGCGCCCGCAGTCGGTTGTCCGTATACGGTAGGTCTATTGCAAACCGACTCTCGAAATCGTTGTCGTTTGTCAGTGCGGGGTTAGCTGCACCTGGGTCAGGCCACTGCACTGTATCCGGGCGGTAGTCCCTCGCGGGATCCAGGTACGTTGCACGCATGACATTCGGTACATCCCGCGAACCTGGGAGGAAGAAGTTCCAGCTTCCCTCCACCGTGTTGCCCTTGTCCAACTTGAGACCGCTAACAGCAAGCGTGCGCCGAATATGGATTTGCCACTTCCCGCCCGTTTCAAAGACCTGGGCGCGGCAAGATGTGGCGAGGTCTGCGAGGTTACTAGACAAGGACTTCGACGTGTCAACCCAACCATTGGCCACAAAACGCTTCTGCGATCCAGCTGAAGGGAGTGAGACGATCTCGTCACAGTAATTCGCCATGTCTATGAAGGTCTGCTCAATGATGTCAGCTGTCGGTACTCCAAACCCATAGACCGTGGAAACAAGATAGTCTCGAATAATGACCGCAGGGTTCTGCGTATAGATCGTTGTGGATGTGCGTGGATCGAAACACCGTTGCCCGCGAATCAAGGCATTGATGCGTGGAATACCATTTGGATAGACATCTGAATCTGCCCACGCCAATAGTGTAACATAGCACACACTACGCCCACGTGACGTGCTAGGATGCTCCGTTGGGAATAGAGCAGTTAAATCAGCATCTACTGTCTGTGATGTAGCACCTTCGTGCACCGTTACCTTTAAGAACTTTGACTGAATGGTATCACTGACTGGCAGGAAACCGTTGTACACTCCCGCCAAACCGGCGCCTTTTGTCCACGCAATCTTATCATCCAAGTAGATAGTCTGGACGCCTTCAATGTCCCCACCATCAGAAGAGCCCAAGCAAAAGGCTGCCACGAGTGCCAATCTCTTGTTATCGGGGCTTGCATCATCCACCCGGATGTCAATCATGTTCGCGCCGACACGCGTCTCTCCGTAGATGAGCGGGATATGTTCGCGCACGTCCGTCCGGTTTTCCATCACCGTAGCTTGACGATCATTGAGGCCACGTGCACCAAAAGCCTCGTTGTAAAGCATCCCAAGGCCGATCGAACCCAACGCGTAGGCAAGCTGTGGTTGCCCAAACGCAAGAGCAACGACACTTCCTGCCGTGAGAATTACGCCCGCAACAATTCTTCCAACTTTACTACCCATCGGGGAGTAGTGCCTCCCAAAGATTGAAGACGACGGCGTTAGCTCCCAGCACGCCCTCCCGTTCGTACCACTCAACACCCGTCTCTAGATGACTTGTTATCAATATTGGTTCAACGTAGACATAGATACCTGGAAAATGTTCATCACCCTTGTCGGGGTCCACTACAATCGCACCTGACTGTAGGAACATGGATGTGACGGGCTCCGCACCGAGGCGTTGCATGATTCCTCCCGCGCCACCGGCAGCGGACAGTACACGGACAGCCTCCGCGGCCGTAGTGTACGGGGGCAGCGCTGCGATGTCCTGTCCAAACATCTCAGCCAATGCGGCGCACGCTATCTTACCACAGTCCGTAAGCCCCCATTCGTAGGGTTCCCCACGTAGCCCCTCCGCCCAAGGGACAAGCCTGCTACGCCAATCCAGTACGCGGGGAAGAATCATTTACAGCCTCTCATCCGGACCATCGTCTTGGTTTCCACCACCACCCCCACCACCAATGCGCGTTGGCGCTTCCGTGCCCCAATAGTTTAACTTCCCTTTAAGACCTGCAACGTGTTGCATGAACGTCTCATCCGTGTGTACACTCTGATGACTTATCAGATTGCACTGGATACCCCGCCGCTCCGGGATACTTGCACGTAAGGATACCCGCGTCTTAATCGTAACAGTCAACGGACTCCCACGACTGATGTTTTCCTCAATCCGATAGCCCTCAAGTTGCAAGTGGTCTATCAAAGGAACGGGGTCCACAATAATGAGGCCAGTCGCTTGGTCAAGATACGCCCGCCATAACTTAAGGGAGCGTCCCCGGTAGTGAGCACTCAGCAGAGCACTGACAATCGTTTGGTCAATACCTGCGAGCGCAATATCCATGCCTGCATTCTTCGGCGACTGCGCCTCTTCAACAGCACCAATCTGCAGTATCCCACCTACTGCACTCCACGTAAACCCATCCCAATCAATATCACGTGTGCCCGTACTGAGACGCTCAGTACCGCTGGAGAATACAATCTCCACAAGGTGCACTGCTTCCGCATTGAGACTGGTAAGCTCCGCAGCGATGCCTGAGCCGAGTGTGCGTGTACCTGGACTCATGCTAACACCCTCATGATGGTTGTTCTCGCCACGTTAGCGTCATGCCTGCTGCCACCACCCCGTGCGCCTCAATGTCGGGCATCTGTGTGCCTACTAACACGGCAGTGAAGTTGATGGCGGATGCGTCAATAGTAACGACGGCATTATTACTAGGACTACCACCAGTGAAGATGGGCGGATGGATGGGAATGGTTGCATCCCCCGCACTATCTGTGTCCACGTCCGCCTTGACATCGAGGATGAGTGTGCTACCTGCAATGAGAATGATGTCCCCATCCCGCAACCAATTGAGGGTGCTCGCAGGCGCACCATCAATAAGAATAGTGTCTCCTGCCTGGCTTGCACCGTCCACCAAAGGAGATCCGCCTTGTGCACCATAGTTGGCAATAAGGTGCGGATGTTGAATGGTCCAGATCGTTAATTCACGCCGCGCTAAATTGATGGCGCGAATAAGTGCTCGTCCTTCCGTCGTCAGGTAATTCCAGGACGGATAAATCTCCGTCCAAATCCTACCCACGTTTTCGAAGGAGCGGAACTGTCCCTTCCCTGACTGTCCCCAACTTGCAAACCCTTCAGGGAATTCTGGCGGGGTACTAAGCCTCGAAGCTATCGCACGCGGAAAGGCAGGCATCTAAGCATCACCCTTGTAGACGTCTTCGTAGATTTTGGCCACGCGCAAGCGCCTGCATCACAGGCGCTGTGACAACATCCGGATGCGCTTCAACCATCTCCTTAAAGCTCTTAGCATCATTGGCCTGGATTGTCACCGCCAATCGAATGTTACCGCCCGTGTCCGCCGCTCCTGCCGCCACCAAGCCACTCATCGGTTGCACCGTCACCCCTTGCCTCCCCGCTTGCACCAACTCCGGGCCCTGCTCCCCCACCAACCCTAGGCTACCTCCAGGGAGGAACCCACCGTGCGCCAGCTCGGGTATTGGGCTCGCCGTAAGGCTTTTGAAGGCGCCTGTAATGGCCATCTTAGCAGCCATACGTACAAGGTCTCGGATAACCCCGTTCACAAAGTCGCTAAACTCACCACCGGCTGTCGTTGCGAACTGAATAAAGCTGTCCAATGCATGCGCACTCGCGCGCTCCATTGTCTCACCCCATTCAAGCCCACTTGCCGTTGCCTCCGCCAACGTAGTCTTTGCCAACCCTACCGCCCGATCGAATTCTACTTGCGTGAGCAGTGTTGCATCCAAGTGTTTTTGCAGATTTGCTACCGTCGCATCGTACTGTTCTGTCGGCGTGCGGATGCCTTCAATAATACGCTTCGCGTCTTCCTGTGCTGCCGTCAACGCGTTCGTCTTCTTTTCTGCCTCGTCCACGCCCGCCGCCAATACCAAATAACGTTCAGTCAGTACTCGGAGGTTTTCTCCATTCTGGCCAACCGCCACGTCAAGGTCCACACCTGCCTCAACCATAGACACGATAGCCGCTTCGTAGGCCTCAGCCTGTGCAGCGGGTAGATCAAAACTCTCACCCATCAACTCATTCAACACCACCGTTTCACGTAATGAGGCTGACAACAGCTCCATAGCTTCTTTCGCAGCCACCATCCAAGCGGCGGGTGCAGTACCACCACCTGCCCCTTTATCAACTACCTTCGCCGTCTCAACCGCTGTGTTTGCCACCGCCTGCAATGCAGTACGAAACGCTTTCGTCCTAGCAATAGTTTCTTCTATCGCATCCGCCTCCGCAAGCAAAGAGTCTGCACTCTCACGAAACGCCGGGGTAGCCTGTGTTGCTGTTGCATCCGCTACACCCACCATCGCAGCCTGCGCCATCACAGCCTGGGTGCGTAGATTGTCTACATCGCCTTCCATCGTCTTTATGACCATGTTAAGGCGTGCGACCTTACGCGCCGCAGCCTCCGGTTCTAAATCAGCGAAACCCGCTTTTATGCTATCAGTGGCACGCAACGTTGACGCTTCCATTTCAATAGCAGCAAGTTTAACTTTCAGCATCGCCGCCGCCGTCAAGCCAAGAGCAACGAGTAGTATACTACCTGCTCCCATTACCGCGCTAAGCCCAAACAACCTAGTCGTCACTGTCAACGTTGCAACACCCAACGCTTTCATCACCAACACGGCAGACCCCAGACCAACAAGGACGGGACCTATGGCGGCAGCCGCCCCTACTAAGGCCACACCGGCCGTCTTGGTGGTCGTAGACATATTCCCTATCTCATGCGCCACCACATCAAACGCCTTCCCCATCTTTACAAAGATGGGCACGATGACGGGAATGATTGCAAAGCCTACACTGAGTAGGAGTTCCTTAAACTGTTCCCACGCCCGCCTCATCCGGAAGAGTGGGCCCATGGATGCGATGAACGCCTCTGACAAGATACCCTGGGAGTTTGCTACATCAGACATCACTTGATCAACGATGTCTGCATCTTGCGCCAACACATTCATCACGCCACGGAACGCACGAATGTTTGGAATAATGGCAGTCAACTTCTCATCATCATCCGCAAACGTATCAGCCAACAACCGCATCACTCCAATAAGACCCTGCGGACCTGCGGCCGTCTCACGGAGTTGCGCCATCGTAAGCCCAACTTCCGCCAACGCTTCCGTCGCCAACTGACTAGGTTTGAGTAGTGTTGTCATAACACTATTCAAAGACGTCGCACCCTCCGCCGCCTGCAAACCGGTACGGGAGAATACGGCCAAAATGCCCGCAATCTCTGCGAAGCCAATCTTCATGGCAGATGCTGTAGGCAACAATCTACCAATGACAGGCGCCAACGCGGCCGTCTCTAGCTTACCAGCCCGCACGGCAGCGGTGAGGATCTCCACCGCCCGTTCCGCGCTTACGTTGGCAGCACCATACGCGTTCATTGCCGAGGTGGCAGCATCCGCCAATGTTGCCGTCTGCCCCATGCCCGCCGCCGTGCCCTTCAGTGACGCCTCGAGGGCTTCCATTGCATCGGAGCCACGCAAGCCTGCGGAGGTGATGAAGAACAACGCTTCCGCTGCTTCATTAGCAGAAGAGCCATACTGCACGGCCAACTTTCGGACGTCATCGCGCCACCCATCCACAACATCCCTTTGCACACCCACCAGACCTACAATCTTTCGCATGGAGGCGTCGAAGGTTGCAGCCATCTTCACACTCACGCCACCGATCGCTATAATAGGCAGCGTGACTTTAGTAGTTAAGCTCTTGCCAATCTTCGTCATGCGCCGTCCAGCTTGCTCCATGGCTGCCGACGCACCATGGAGCGATTTGGTTAACGCAATCGTGTCTCCCGTAAGAACGATACGGGCTACTGCAAGAACAGTCATTTGCCCCCTTGAGCAGCGGCGTCTTTGTTAATAGTGCTAGCCCATCCATTCATGAACTTCTGTGCTTCTGCTACAGACATGTGTTCCCGTTTTGCAGAACGGAAGAAGTCTCCAGGCTGTATGCGCCTTGCACCCTTCTTCCTATACGGGTTCGTATTACAAATTGTAGCCGCAACCAAACCCGCCCGCAGATTTGCAGACCTTTCCCGTGCCGCGTGAACCTTAAGCACTGCCACCAATTCTTCACGTGTCAGACTCCAATACAATGCATCAGAAATGCCGCAAGCCATTGCTCCGGCCCACCACTTCAGCTCTGCGGCGTCGACACTGTCACTTCCTCGTCCTTCGTCTCCTCGCCCGTAGCCTCCGTCGTCTTGGCTACGGGCTGCTGAGGAGGGCGGGCGGGACTCAACTTCGTACCCGCCTCGATCAATTCAATTCGAGACCGCCCCCCCGTCGCCTTAGTCACAGCCTTCATGATCTCATCCAGGTGTTCGAGATCCACAAGCTCTTCTACATCTCCAGGCGTGAGGTTCTCATCGTCATGGACAAGTCCAAACCACAACAGCTTGCCTATAGCGTCGTGGGGTAAACCTGATTCGAGGACGTTATCGCCAAACTCCTCGCGCATCTTTCTAATAGTGCCCAACGAGTAGCGTAACCTGCGCTCCTTATCAAGGACGATCACTACACCCCTGGTTGGGGTTGGGGTTGGGGTTGGGGTTGGCGTAGACTGCGTTACCTTACTCATCCTAAGCCTTTCCTTTCTTCCCTTTCACTTATGCGATGGTGACTTTATCAGACAGCTTGATAACCGCTGTCTGCTCGGCCGCGTCATCATCCGCTAGACCCAAGTCACCGGTTGGCGGCTGGGTTACGAAACCGTCGAAGGTGTACGTGCGCGATCCCGACGCCGCAGTAGCCACCTCCGGTAGGGTGATGATACACTCTTCCTTCGATGCAGCCACAGACGCATTGAAGTTGGTTTCCAATTGAAGCTGACCAACGTCATCCGGATCGTGCCGAAATGTCAACTCCACACCGCCGCCTTCTCTTAGACCGGCTATCCACTCCCGGTCCCCTGCAGAATCGGTGTCCGTTGTTTCTGCCTCTCCGCGCGAGCGATCGGGAACGCCGATGGAAATAAGGCCCCCCACCAACTTGCTCCCGATGCTGAACGTAGTGCCGTGCGGAAGATATTTTGGCATTTTACTTTACCCCCTCCTCCTACCTGAATGGTTTCTCATGCGTCTACCAATAGCATATAGCCTGTCGTATGGCGCGGACGATTCTTATCGTCAAAGCCAATAAAGATAGGCTCAGGCGTCATGGCCTTAATCCGCATGTACTGCGTTCCGTTCAACGTCACGTCGCGCTTACCGTGTAACTCAATAAAGATGTCCAATGCTTTCGTCAAATTTGCATCACCCTTGAAGGGTGCACCACGCACCAACACCAACACACCAATATCATGCAAGGCACTGTCACCAATGCCTAAGATTTCTTTAATCTCCGGAAGTGCCCCCCCATCATCTGTCACAACGATCAATTGATCATTGACATCCACATCCGACAACATCCGCTTCACAATGTCCCAGCCTGTAGAACCTTCCGCATGTCCCTGGGTGATGAGATGTTGATAGACATCAACGACGGCACCCATTAACGCACCCTTCCTCTTCGCCGCACACTTCCTATACCCACACCACGCGTGGATGCACGCTGCCCCTTAGCCACCCGGTCTACGGCCACTTTCAAATGAGCCATTGCCCGCCGCACACTCTCCCCATTTCTCTTCCACCGTTCAATGCCTCGTACCAAATAGCGCGGTTCACCAACGCTATGCTGCAACGTTGTATCTTCATGCTGCACCACAGCGTAAGGCGCCGCACTGCCCCCAAAGTCCAAGAACACTTGATCCGCCACCGGACCTTCCACTCTACCGCTTGCACGCAATGGTCCTTTGTCCACTGGTACTCCAGCGCCCGGCCGAGAAGCTTTCACATCCAACATGATCTCTTCACCAATGAGTCTAAGACCCGAGGCCATTCTCTTCCCAAGGTTCTTTCGCAGTTTCTCAATCTGCTTTGCGGCAGCCTTAAAACTCTTGCGCGTCTTCTGGGCACCTCTAGCCACTAGTCACCCCGCGTGACCTCCGTATGGATTTCACCGACTTGCTTACCAAGTGTTCCTTCCAGCAACCTGGACGTGTCGCGCGTGTAGTCACGCACCTCAACCAACGTCCCTTCCATCCGCTTCGAACGTTGTGCAAGACCGTTAATGGCCCCACGTAACCCAAAGAATGTTCCTATGCCCGCCCCAACCAAAGGACCGAAAAGCACCGCGACCACCATCCATTGCTCTGTGCCCACCTACACCCCCAAGGTTATTCGCGGCGACAACGCACGCGTCGGTGTTCAGCAGTGGCATCAAGCCCCTTCACATCCTTTAGGTCAACGACAATGAATTTCTCACCACCAAACGTTAGACGAGCCTTACGTCCGGGTAGTGTGTCTGACGTTGAGGGCGTCCACACATTCAACACCGTGCGGACCTCCGTGCCCTCTTCGTTAAGAACTACTTTCTCCGATCGAGTGACACGTGACTTTATGTCTACGGAAGCAGCGTAATTAGGCGCACCTTCCCCATCAACACCGGAGCGTGCTTCTACACCCACTGTTTCCAGTGTCGCGTGCCGACTGAGTAGGACACTCATACATCATCTGCCGGGCTAGTGGCCGTGTCGTCCACGAAGCGTGTGGCTACGCGGTACTGCACTGGGCGCACATCTGCGGGCGCCATGAAGTAGCGGCGCACTGTACCTGTAGGATCCATTGCCGCAGCACGTAACAGGTAGTCCGTGACTTCTTTGTCCACCTGATAGTGCTCAGTGATGTCATCGAACTTGGCTTGCGTCAACCCAAGGTCACGTAGACGTATGAGCGCACAGGTCAAGTAGCGTTCAATCAACTCCAGGCGTCCTGCGGATAGGCCCGAGGAGGTTAACTCCTCATCCACCCACAACGAGGCGTCACCGATAAACTGTTCAACCTGCGTCGTGGTCAACGACGTGGATATTACAGCCTTGACGGCTGTCTCAGATGTCCTCGGCATCAGGGTCTGCATCCTCCTCAGCCTGCGCCACGTGGGCACGAGCAAGGTCAGCATGTTTGCCTTCAGGATGCAGACGCACATACATCTCCGGGCGCATCTGTATAGGCCATTCGGCAAGCCCCGTTGAGGGATCAATAACCTCCTCTGCGAGTGTTGCCGATACTGATTCTACATACTCGGGGTCCAGTGCGGAGACGGCAACCAATTTGTGCGCACGCGTCCGCAACTCATGTTCCGTGGGCTCGTGCACAGCGTCCGTCTCCCAATGACCTTGTTCATCATCCCGCGGGAAGCGGGCGCCTCGATTCCGGTATAGCGTCATGAGGCGCCCTCTTCCTCCGCGGCCACGATCTGCCGGGCGAGTGGTGCATGTCCTCCGCTGCCGTGCAACTTCAAATACTTTGCGGGCTCCATACGCAACGTCCACTCGGCGCGCAACTCTTTGGCAGCGGAGCTTGTAGCAGGTGATTGATCTGTGGGCTTGTCACTACCACTTGAGGAGGCAGCGGGTACATCCTCCACCCGCTGCAATCGCCCGTGATACCCACGGCGTTTAATCCGTTGGTGCTCTCGGGGTGTTGCCTCAAAGGTTCCCCCAGGCGGGACCGCCTCACCAGTCGGCCGCCGCCACAAGGAATGCCCAATGTTCTTATACCGCGGCATCGTCCGCCCGTTTACGAAAGATGTATAATTCCATGAATGGTGGTGCCCGCTTCGTTCTCGATCGACTTGATGTGCGGACCTCCAACCATCAGAACCCGGAACATCGTTACGAACGGGTTCTTCTCCCACTGCACGGTGGTGATGGACTGCGCCTCGGACAAGTCGATCACGTCCTCGGTCATCTGCACCATGATCACGTTGTCATCCGCCAACGTGTCCAGCGGCCGCACGGCTTCGATATCTTCGAAAGCCAGGATGCGCTGGATGAACGTCTTCTCACCCTTGTCCGTACTGTAGTCATCCTGCAACGTCGCCCAGTAGTTCTTGGGTACGTACAGGGTGAAGGGTCCGAAGAGGCTGACCGCGTATGCTGCTTCCAACATCCGCAGTACATCGGCGATGATCGTTGCGCCCGACGCGTCCCAATCGATGGTCAACGACACCTGTTGCCTATTGGCCGCGTTAGCAAGCCCGGGGATGGTGGACCCGTCCGGTCCGTGTCCAAACCCGTTCACGATCAAGTCCTGCAACTTATCCCGCACCTTGCGGGTCGCAAGACCTGCGGCCGTGGTGTCGAGAGGCTCTCCACGCGTGCGAGACGCTTCGAGTTGCCTCCAACTGACTGAGAAGTCCTTCGACACAACAGGCACCGGGATGGTGTCCCGCAGGAAACTGGGACGGTCCTTCGTCGGTGCTGTGTCGCCATCGTAGGAAACGTCCGCGTCTTCGAAGTCTTCCAACCGCTCCGTTACACGCAACGTGGTGCCCAAGCCAACAGGCGTCACAAGCCCCTTGGCGCGCAGGTCGTCTGCGACGGTGAGGCGTTCCCGCATCACCTGATTGACCCGCTCGTCGATCTGTTCCCACTCGTCCTTCCGCAGGGTAGCGTTATGGACTTGAAGCGGATCGGCGTTTGCTGCAAGGATCGGCCGTAGCTGTGCGAGGTTAGTTACGCCTCGAGCGAGCAGATCCTCTGCGCCAACTAGTCTAAACTGTTGTTCCATGACAGATTCTCCTTTCGCCTACGCTACTTCAGCAATGATGCGAACCGCCGCACCACCGGCCGAATTGTCTTTGTCTTCCGCCGCGTATGCCACAATGACACCCGCTTCGTGGGTGGACTCGATGAAGGCAACCAGTCCGCCGTCGCCTCCACTGACCAAGGGATCACCCTTGGTTACATTCTCGGGGTAGTTCAGGATGGCGTTGACCTCCGCGCCAGGCTGAGGAATCCCGTACCGCACGGTCTCACCGGCCGCATAGTCGTCGCCCGTGAGGCCGACGCCCTTACCGACAAGATCGTTCTCGAGGGCGAATGCCTTACGCGCCGGCCCACCCGCTGTGCCGTGCGTCTGCAGGTCATTGACGCCCCCGTACTCCACAAGGTCGCCCGGGGTGATGGCGCTGGACGCCTCCGCCTCCTTCGCAACCAAATCGCCTTTCACCAGGATGGTGTTCGGCATTACTCACCCCCTTCGCTGGACGGCGCCTTGGGCGTCTCCCAATACTTCGTGGGCTCCATGTACTGCGGAGCGTCGTCAGGCTTGACGTTGCTCACGTTCGGTCCGCCACGTCCCGCGTATACTGCACCGCGGCTCATGGCGAACAACTTCCGCAGGTCTTCCAACGGCCTGGCTTCGAGGTCCGCCGTGTCGAAGGGCACTGCATCGTTCCCCGCCAACGCCTCAACCAAACCTTTGCGCTCACGCTCCCGCTCTTCGACCAGGGGCGCTGTGATCTCCCGCATCTCCACCACTGCGGTCTTGGCTTCCGCCAACTCCGCCCGGAGTACAGTTACTTCCTCGGCGTTGACCACCGGTGCTGTTGGCGCCGCTGCCGCTGCCGGCTCCGCTGGTGCCGCTGCCGCAGGCTTGTCAGTGTCTGCATTGGCCGCGGGCGTATCTGCCCCCGCTGCACCGTCCGCGCCCGTCGGCGTGTCCTTGCCCTTCCCTTTGTCCGTGGGCATTGTGGCTCCCTTCTCCTTTGCTGGTAAGACGTTCGATACTGCTTCGTAAATCACGCGCCGGACCACCTCGACGGGCTCGGAAAACGTGACCTCTCCGCTCTCGTTGGCGATCTCAAACGTCGCCTCGAAGAGTTTGTCGCTATCTACTACACCGTCTTGATGCACGACACCAAACACTACGCGCTCCTGTTCGGAGAACACGGCGTCGATCCACACGTACTTGTCCCTACCGCCAAACTCCTCGGCAAGCGCATCACCCAACTTCATGCGCCGCTCCTCATCGGAATGCTCATGCTCCGCATTCCCGGTGAACTTGGTGTCCATGTACTTCTTGAGCGCCGCAAGCGCCTCGGGTTTGGGATTGAGGATCTCTCCCCGCTCCGTGCGTGACACGGTGGACGCGTCACACCCTATCGCATTGCCGATCGTCTCGTTGGTCATCCCCAACGCCTTGAGACGTAAGAGAAGGAGACGATACTCTGCGCCCGTGGTGTTCTCGGCCGGGGCGCGTTTGAGCACCCTGTCCAGCAACTTGCCTAGTACCCCACGCTCTTCCTCCGTTATGTCTCCATCCACGCTACCATCCTCCTTGTTTGCACCCAAGCCGCAGCCATCTGCTACGGAACAAGCGCCGGTCTTCTCCGCAAAGATTGCCAAGTGGTCCGCACCCAAGGGGCGGAGTATCCGCTCGTACTGTTCACCGTTGTGCATACCAGGCTCCTCAATCGCCTCGGTCGCAAACCCAGTGGACAGTTCTACCTTCGTCCCCGCCCGTAACTTCCCAATGATGTTATCCAGATCCGGAACCTCAGATGAACGTGCTACATCCAACCATACTTCCGCTTTCAACTTCGTCGTCCCATTGCGCTCCACCACAGCATGGAAGACGAAACCCGCGCCACGTGCATCCAAAATGTCGGGGTCACGTGCACTGACACTGACGCCACGTTGTGTTGGGTGGTCTTGTACGATAACCGGGATGCTGTTCCATTCCTCGGCCCACTCATCTGTAATGGCTTCCGGTGGCAGGAATGTGGCTCCTAGGTTGTTATGAAGGATTTGGTCTTGGACGAGTACCGCAGGGACCACTAAGTACTCACGCCCCTGGAACTCTTCGGTGCGGAGTGGTCCTTCCAGCGCCAGGTTTACCCACTCGCGTCGCATGTCTACCACCTGCTTGGCGTTGTTGGTAAAGACACTGTGGCAGAAGGCTGCCCGTTGCTCTTGGTCGGGGAAGTCCTCATTGGCTTCCGCATCACCCATGCACCTGGACACGAATGCTTTTCGCGTCTCTTTATCACGTGGCATCGACATACGAAATGGGGACCTCCACTTCTTTTGAAGCCTGTGTGGAGGGCCCCCAATGGTCCTTAAACATCAAGGAGTTGGCAGGCTGTCCTATCGTTTAACTACGCCCAGGACGTGAACATAGTATGATACGTGCCTACTGTGCAAGTCGTAGGGATTGTCCAATGTCCCTTCGTTAAAGCTATACCACTTCTGCTGCACGTCTGTCACGCACCTGTTCGATACGTTCAAACGTGGCGTCTACTGGGCTCCCAACGGTGACCCGAACAAGAACACGCTTGGTGCCTACGGGTATGGTATCAACCACGTCCGCTTCCAACTTCCTCTTCCACACCCCGCCCGCGTCATGCACCATCGCTGCACTAGCAATCAAGCTCTCCGTTCCCGCCTCATTGAAAACTTCGGCGTTCACCGTACCAACGGTGATAGGATCGCCAGCCGGGTCCGTCAGCACATCGGTAACTAAATTGGTGTCATTAGTACGATATATAGTCATCAACCTCTCCTAAGGTTCTGGCACCGCTACACCACCACCTTGTACGCCGGCAGATGCCGCCACTCCACCCCCCTCTACGGCTGCCGATACTGCCACACTACCGCCGAAGCAGGCCACCGCCTCTAACACATTACCCCCAAAGCAGGCCGCCGATACTGCCACACTCCCACCGAAACAAGGAACAGCGGCAGCTACACCTCCAAAGATAATGATATGATATACTAACGTAGGCGTCGTGACCACAAGACGCATGACCACAGCACCCGGGGATAGTGTCGCCCCTCCGGGCACCAATGTCGGACTTGCTACCGTCCACGTTGCTACCACCGCCGCGGGCTTTACTGTAAGACGGGCAATTGGTGTTGTGACAACAAAACGCGTAATCACTGTGCCCGGGGTTGTTGTAACTTTAGGCGTGGGGGAGGTGACTGCAAATACCGCTGACACGGGTGTGGGTGTGAGTGTTACCGCACCGAGCGCCAATGTTGGGGATGCTACAGTGAAGCTCGCTAGCACGGGCGAAGGTGTGGCGGTAAAATCAACAATGGTTAAT
>LAZR01001444.1_pt1 | contig 15040 bp, 8 predicted proteins | sample 329461 | NCBI WGS metagenome assembly LAZR01 (sample SAMN03002196, study PRJNA259156) | marine sediment metagenome | biome: sea floor; feature: Hydrothermal impacted sediments; material: marine sediment; isolation source: Loki non-amplified sample from Loki's castle hydrothermal vent sediment ...
ATTATCCCCTATATAGGCCACTCCTGATTTCAGATGTAGAAATCTTCTAAGTGGAACTTCTATGCATGAATATCCATAAGACTTTAGAATTTCTTTGAGTTGGTGAGCACCTTTCTTATTAGTTCTTTTAGATAATCCAATATAATAACTATTTTCAATTCTTAGGATATCTCCGCCTTCTAATGTACCTGGATTCTTAATAGTTTCTACAGTATCGAAATTTTTCTCTAATACTTTTTTTACTTCACATTCTTCACCTTGCCTGCTTGGGGCTCCTAAGTTAGTTAGGACAGCTAAATCCTTGTTTACAATAGCAGTATCTTCAATAAAGGTCGAATCCGGAAATTTATCATCGGGTTTAATTGTTATTATTTCCAGACCACATTTTTTTAATGCTTGCTTATAGTTTGAATGCTGTTCTAGAGCTTTATTATAATTTGGTCTTCCTAAATTGGAAGTCGTTAAGCCTTCTTGAAAATTTTTGGAAGGTTTTCTAACAATTCCATGTGTAAACATTAAAGTCATCAAAATTTACTCTCTACTATAGATAACTATAATTACCAATGGAATTATTATAAATTTAATTAAATACTCTTTACTAAAACATATTTATAGTAGATGAAAATGAAAGCAATTCTGATTTTCTTTGATACTCTAAATAAAAGATTTTTAGATTATGATTGGGTTCATGCCCCAAATTTTAAAAGACTTGCGGAAAAAACTGTAGTTTTTGATAATCATTATGTTGGAAGTCTTCCATGCATGCCTGCGAGAAGAGAATTACATACAGGAAGATATAATTTTTTACATAGAAGTTGGGGGTCGTTAGAACCATTTGATGACTCAATGCCCGAAATTTTAAAACGGAACGGAGTTTACTCTCATCTTATTAGCGATCATTATCATTATTGGGAAGATGGAGGTGGAACTTATCATAATAGGTATTCCTCATGGGAAATCGTTCGAGGTGAGGAGGGTGATGCTTGGAAAGGAGAAGTTAAAGACCCTGAGATTCCAGATCACGTTCCTAATATGAGAACTGGGACTGAACATTGGCGTCAGGATTGGGTTAATCGGAAATATATGAGCAAAGAGGAGGATATGCCGTTGGCAAAAACTTTTAATTTGGGATTAGATTTTTTAGAAAAAAATCATAAGGAAGATTTTTTCTTGACCGTCGAGACCTTCGATCCTCACGAACCTTTCTATGCACCCCAGAAATATAGAGATCTATATGAAGATGACTATAACGGACCTCATTTTGATTGGCCTAATTATTCCGTAGTAAATGAATCTCCTGAAGCAGTGGAGCATTGCCGAAAAGAATATGCGGCTTCATTAAGCATGTGTGATAATTATCTCGGTAAAATCTTAGATTTCATGGATAATAATGATATGTGGAAAGATACTTTATTGATTGTTTCAACCGATCATGGATTTCTATTAGGTGAAAAGGATTGGTGGGGAAAAATGGTACAACCAATTTATAATGAAATTGCACAGATACCATTATTTATATGGGATCCAAGATCAAGAAAACGGAATGAAAAAAGAAGAGGACTTGTACAAACTACAGATATATCACCTACGATTCTAGAATTCTTTAATATTAAACGTCCTAAAGATATGCAGGGTTATGTTTTGAAAGATATTATTAATTCAGATATTAAAGTGAGGGATTCAGCGCTCTTTGGTGTACATGGTTCACATGTGAATATAACAGATGGGCGTTATGTATATATGAGAGGTCCGATAAATCCAATGAATAAACCACTTTATAATTACACACTTATACCAACAGTTATGCGTGGATTTATTGGTTTGAATCAAATAAAAACAATTTCTTTAGCCGAACCTTTTAAATTTACAAAGGGATGCAAAACAATGAGATTTAATGCAAGATCTTGGATTAACCCATATATTTATGGTAGTTATCTTTTTGATCTGCAAACTGATCCAACTCAAGACTATTCAATCTTCGACACTGAAATTGAAAAAAAGATGATTATATCAATGATTAAGGAAATGAAGAAAAATGATGCTCCCTTTGAGCAATATGAGCGTCTTGGTATACCTTTTAATGGTGAAGTAACAAAAGAACACTGTATATTAGGAGAAATTCGAGCAGATATAAAAGATAAAATCGGTGAAACTGAGATAATTTGGAAAAACAAGGGAAAGAGTATGTTCTACTTCTATCTTAGTAATATTCCTAAACCATTACAAGATACGTGGGTATTAGAGTTTGAAAAGATAATTAAAAGTAAGAATATTTTTGAAATAGATGAAGATATTATTAATGAAGCTTTCCAGAATTATATTCCAGAATATTTGAGAGGGTATTTTAGAAACATTCCGGATATAGTCAAAAAAAAAGCAAAGTAAACTTACTAACATTTTTTTGAAAGTAAATTAAAATTAAAATGAAACCGTTCTCACTATTAATCAAACCTGCCTCTGCTGATTGTAATCTTAGATGTCAATATTGTTTTTATATTGATCACCTAAAAATTGCGGAAAATCACCCAAGAATGTCAGATAGTATATTAGAGAGCATGATAGCCGGTTATATGAAAACAGATCAAAACATTTATAATTTCGGATGGCAAGGCGGTGAGCCGATTATTATGGGGCTGAAATTCTTTAAAAAAGTTGTAGAACTTCAAACAAAATACGCTCCTCCTAATGCAGTTATAAGTAATGGGTTGCAAACGAATGGAACTCTTATTACTAATGAAATGGCAGAATTTTTTGCTGAATACAAGTTTCTTCTTGGTATTAGTCTTGATGGCCCAGAACATCTACACGATTTTTATAGAAAAACAATAGGTCTTCAACCGACTCATTCCCAAGTATTACGTGGAATTAGTCAATTAAAGGAACACAATGTTGAATTCAACATCCTCACTTTAATTAATAATAATAATGTAAAGAAAGCAAGCGAAATTTATCGATATTTAAAAAATCAAGGTTTTTTCTACCATCAATATATCCCATGTGTGGAATTCGATGAAAAGGGTAAGCCCAAACCATTTTCTATTACGGGAGCAGATTGGGGGGATTTTCTTTGCGATTTATTTGATGAGTGGATAAAAGAAGATATTACTAAGATCTCAATTCGACTATTTGATTCTATCTTGAATTATTTGGTATCTGGAACATATAGCGTTTGTTTTATGGGAAACAATTGTTGTCAATATTTCGTGGTGGAATATGATGGCAATGTTTATCCTTGTGACTTCTACGTTCGGAAAGATCTACTACTAGGAAATGTTAAAACTCATAGTTGGAATGATTTCATAAATTCAGCAACGTATCACGTTTTTGGTAATCAAAAAGTAAGATTCAATATTAGATGCAATAATTGTCCATTTATTAATTTATGTTATGGAGACTGTCAAAAACATCGATTTAATATTTCAAACTCCTCAAAAACCTTAAGTATATTATGTAAAGGATGGAAAAAATTTTACGCTAATAATTTGCCTCGATTTAAAGTTTTAGCAGATCAAATAATAAAGAATAAAGATTTAAATTCAACATTTCAAATTAAAGTTAAAAAAATTGGTCGTAATTCACTATGCCCTTGTAAAAGTGGAAAAAAATACAAAGATTGTTGTTTGAGATGAATAAATTTATAGAATTACTCAAAGGTTAATATTATCTATTATTGTTTCCTATTGTTTATTTTACTTTAATGCTAGATTTAAAATAAAATTTTAAAAGCAAATGACATTGCATTTTATAACTAAATATTTTTTAATTTTAAAATAATTTAGGTTGATAATCAAAATGGTTGACGAAAATTTATTAAAAGAATTAAAAGAAGCTAGAGAGAAGGGTACAAGCGATCCTTCTGCTGCTCTTAAATTGTATGAATTCATTAAGCAACTCGCTGCCGAAAATGAAGAATTAAAAGAAGAACTTGAAGATATTGATACAATAGTTGTCCAACAAGTAATAACTGATATAGATTATAAATTTTGGATCAAATTTGGTGAAGGAGCAGTAGATTACGCTGAAGGATCAAGTGATGAAGCGAGTGTAACTATGAAAGCAACCCAAGCAACTTGGACTGGATTGCAATCACAAGAAATTGATTCTACAAGCGCATATATGTCTGGAGATCTTGTAATTGAAGGAAACTTGCAAGACGCAATTTTTAACGGGCTTACCGCTAAAAGTGGTTTCGCGTATGGGGAGATCTTGGCACTCGCTATGGAATTAGGAGCGGATTTATTAGAGTAATTTGCTTTTCAGTTTAAAATATTAATAAAAAAATTTTTTTTTTTCCTTTAGACTTTACTTCGGAGGTGTATATAAGACCTGTAGTAAATTGAGGAGTTTTTAGTTGAGTTTTCTGAAGAAAGTGCCGAGATGGCGGGCAGTGAAACTATAAAAGAACAACAAAAAATACTTGAACGATTATTAAAAAAACTACTTTAGAAATTAGTAATCACAGTTTTATTAAATTTAGCAATCCCTTTTCTTTGCAGTATAAAAGAATATCTCCAGCAGAGTATCCATAAGATGTTCCAGCAACGTCAGGTTTGGTTAAAAATTCTTTATTTGTTTCTGCGAACACTGGCAAATTTTTAAACCGGGAAATGAAAATTTCATCTGCGGAATAACTTGCAAAAAAGAACTTTCGTAGTTGTTGAATAAAGCTGTTAATCCTTTCGGCATCTTTACCCACTGGTTCGATGCCTGTTAAACCTTTTTTGAAAGTAAAGGTATCTATTATTAATTCTTTGGGATCTTTGGTATCGCAATATTCTAGTAAGTCAGAATATTCATCAAGTATTTGTTTTAATGTCTCAACCTTCTCTCTTGAAACAAACCCCTCTAACCCACGCAATATACGGGAGTGGATCCACCTCTCGACTATTCTTGTTAATTGTTTTGGCATACTAGATACCCCCTCCTTGTCTCTGTTAATCTCTAATTTGTTTAGGACACCGGAGAACTTTTCTTCTAATCCTTTTAGGTCCTCAGCTAATCTTTCTGAACTATATAACATATTTAATTATCCGAAAGAACCTTTAATAAATAGAAGATATTAATGATTTAATGATTTCTTCGATTTCTTTCTATACATGAATATTTAATGACATCTTTAATGGTCTCACCCCCAAAGATTTCGCACTGGTGGTTTTCAACAATATCTTCTTGAGATGGCAAATCTCTTCTTCTAAAAAATGTCAATGATCTGTCTTGTCTTTTGCAGTTCTTCCATTCCGATTGAGTGACTCATTCGCTATCCACCTCATCTTTTGATTAACCCTTTTCTTTCTCCATTTCATTAAATTAAAAAATAAATTTGATAGTCAGCTAATAGTCATATTTCGCATAGTTTAGAAAATAAAAAAAAAGAAGATAAACGATTAATTTGTGAAAGATTCATAAATTCCGCCTTTTCGTAATGAAATGTTCTCCAATTGTCCCTTACATCTCTGGAATTCTTCATCTTGCATTAGACCTGATCTTTCTTCCGCTGTCTGGAATTTAATGATTATTGAAATCGAATTTTCGGGTATATGCTTAACCTTGCCTGGCATGATTTTTTTTTCACATACTTTTTTAAACTTAGAAATCTGACGAAACCTTATAAAAGAAAAACTTTCTCTAGTTTTCTCTAGAATTCTTATAAAACAGTAGTTTTCTTAGAAACATGGGCAAAACTAAGAAAAAAATTAAATTTTATCAGCTTTTACTAGAATTCTAATAATCTTCATGTAAACTTAGAAACATAGGGAAATCTAGATAAAAACCGGAAGTAACCAAGAATTAAAAAAAAAGAAGAAATAAAACATTTTGATAAATATAAGTTTGATTAGGATGTCTATAATTTCGAGAATCTTAAGTGGCTGTGTGTTAGTTATGGAATTCGATATTGTCTTTTTTTAAAAAAATATTAGTGAATTTCCTTTAGCTCGAGCAAGATTTCTTTTTCTTTAATTTCCGCATTCCATGTTAATTTATACTGATTTTTTCGATATTTTAAATATTTATGTTCAATCAATTCCTCTATTGCTCCCTTTAGTATGCAATCTATCTCTTCGTTAAATTTACTCTTCAGCATTTCATTTAATTTAATTATTTCAAAGTGTCTTGAAAAATATTCCTTGATAGGAAACATCCTTATTCTTTTTCTAATATTATTTGTTCTTTTAATAAGATTTGTTACTTGAACACAATGGTTTTTTATATAGTCTATTGAGATGTTGCTTTTGTGCTCTTTCGCCCAGTAAAAAAAATTTATGATATTATATGTTCCTATCTGATTTTTAGTGAAAATGTGGCTAATAAAATCATCCAGAGTTAATTCTATATTATCCGATTTATCTATATCATTAAAAAATTCCCAATCTTTTATAAAATGCTTTCCTTTTCTGGTTAACCTGAATTCTGAAGGATATCTTTGAGAGAATGAGGCTCGAGAAATCCATTACATACTATAAAGAAGGTGCAAAAAGAGACGCGCCTAAGTATATAAACGATAAAGCATACCATGATAGACTATGGGCAGATTTTGACGATGAACACAAAGCTCATAGTTCTGCATATTATTACACGGTCTCAGGTGGCGAGTCTGGAAGCGTTTACAAGGCAAATCTAGTCATAGCGCCTCCGTTTATTTTTAGGGGGGATGGAAATACCTTTAGAAATTATAATCTGGATTATTTCTTCCTTACATCTGAACTTGCCTCTCTAAAAGAAAAGTCGTATATCAAAGATATTATTATTGGAACATCCAAAGACGCTAACTTTTATTTTACATTAGAACGGTCTCAATTTCTTTTTTGGGTAGATTACTCTGTATCTTTCAATGCTGAGGGGACTGTAGGCTCAGTTGGTAATCAAGGACTCTTCGGGAGTTGGACAGATACTACGACAATAGAAAATTTATATGAATTATACGCGCTTAACACCATGGGTGCTTTAGAACAAGCAATCAAGATTGAATCAAATGGTCAATTAGACACAATCCTCCCTTATTTTACTAACGGTGTACCTGATTACCGATTTGTAAGTAGCGAAGATATCAAACGCACTAAACAATTATCGCCTCTCTATCATCCAATCGTAGTGAGCCAAGGACGTTATCAAGAACTGATAGATAATGGATATACTGAGTCTGAGATTGTTATTGATCTTGGTCTAGTCCCTACAACTCTATCACTTAGGGAAAAAAGGCAAGGATACTATGCAAAAATCTCACTTTCAGATAAGCCATTTAATTATCCAATTTCCAGAATAACCATTGACGACACTACCATCAGTCTCTCTTATAAGGTAGAAAATGGTAATCTTTATTTTTATACCTCTCCTCTTCCTGGGGGGGATCTTCCTATGCTGCCTCCTTTTGGTGGCCCTCCAGATAACCTAGGTGGACCCCCTATGAATGCAGGATTAGACAGTATCCTTGGAGGAACGTTACTTCATATTTATTTCCATACAATTATTCCTATTGACAATCAGCCTCAACCTTCACGTTTACCTAATATGCCTCTTAATATTGATGTGATAGACACGAAAGATGATAATGGAGCCCTCGCCTTAGCACAGACACTTTCATATTCCATTTCCGATTATTTCAACCAATATTACATAGCTGCAACCGATGCCAATTTCCACACACAGTTTAGATTTACATGGATAACAACTATTTGGTCTACGCTTTTCTCGACTCTTATATTATTACCTGTAACAGTAGGCGCTTCTATGTTAACTAGCGGAAAGAGCTTAGGGAAAATAGTCGCCAGTCAGGTCATAAGAATTCCGGTAGCCATAGTTGAAGAAACGTGGGAAGAACTATATCTTGATCCATTGATCGAGCGGTATTTCTACTCTCGTGTACAACTGGCCGGGGGAAGCGAAGAGCTTGCCACGTTTATTTCAATGCTCGCCACTTCAGTAAGAGAAGGACTCGGAGGTGTGGGCAGCTATGCGAGCGGTAAATTAAACCTTGGCTTAAGCTTCTCGCAACTGTTCCAACTTTCAAATCAATATGGTGATTCACAGCATCAAACAGCCTTTACGGAAACAAACCTACCAATTTTCTCTCTATTTACTACTCTTTTAACATCCGGATTCACAGGCGGGTTTGGTGCCTTATCTCTTGGCCTTGCTTCACTCGGTCTTAGTCTTGCGTTGGATTTTGCCTCAAATGCAGCTCTTTATGGTGTGGTAGTACCGGTTCTAGACCAAAGTGTTGCCCAATTAATGAGTAACATACAAAACACTCAATTTTCAGTAATGAATTCTATAACGTTAATAAATTCTATATTGCCAATCGCAAGTCAGCTAGGTATTCCCGGTCTTCTCACACAACAAATTTATTCCTTGAATTCTCAAATACAAACTCAACTCGATGCAATATCTATCCATGAATCCGAGAACGCCAAGCAAAATAGAGAAAAAGATACGCGAACTAAATTAATAAAAGCAAAAAGACTTCTGATTCAACTTCAGAATGATATCAAACAGATAGAAGAATCTTCAAGCTTATTTTTAGAAATGGAAAAAGAATCTTATGAGGGAAGTTTGTCGTTAGATATTTCACAAATCCCAAAGAAGGTTTTGTCCCTAGGAGAAGATCCTATTACTCTTTTATTGGATTCGGAAATTAAAAATAATCTTAAAGTATTTAATATACCAGGTTTATTGAAGTTAACAATACCCCAATTCAAGAGTTTTCTTAAGAGAAGATATGAAATCACCTATGATATAAAGATTTTCGATGCCCCATCTATCTCAGAACTTGATATAGTCCAGAGAGATTATGATAGAATAAAGCTCTTAGATATTCACGAAACAATAGTAAGAAAAGATAAAACTACTCTAAAAATCAAAAGAGAGACTACATTAAAAGAAATATTCAATGCAATAGATTACAACACAATTAATCCAGATAGATCTCTCGTTTTAGTCCCTTTGAAATCTCATCTTGTTGATTGGTCACAACATGGCGGTCAACCCATTTCGATTTCTAGCTTATTCCTTGACGATATTTACCCTGGCTACGCAAAATTACGGGATGAACAAGGTAGAACTTTTGAGGGGGAGGGTAATGTAGTAGAAGGTTTTGGTGATCTTATTGGCGCTGAAATTGCAGATAAGTTTTATTATGAAGTAATTAAATATCTAAGAGTTCGTATGAAAGGCATATTTACAATCGATAGCGGTGGTATAATCAACTTATTGTGGTCTTGGTTTGATTCAAAACTTAAAAGTAAGAATGTTCAAGATATAATCAGCAGTTGGTCTGATAAGAATAAAGCAAAATATAAATCAGAAATATTAAAATATTTTGAACAGAGATTTAAGAAACCTTTGGAAAAGATGAATTCACCGGAATTAGACGTGCTTATAAATAAAAGGTTAGATGAAATAATTCTGCGATATCTTATGGAAGGAATAATGGACACTTTTCTCTTAACCACTGATAATATTGATTACAGATTTAAAGAAATGCTAGACAAATTTAACTCTCGTGGTCAAGAATACCAATTAATAAAAGCAGGATTGCTAAGAAGCTCTTTCGGCTTGAAAATTTTCTTGCAAAATTTCATTGAATCATTTTACTCGGGAAATTTTGATACTGTATATAGCCCAAAGCCATTTCACAACCCTAATGCTGGTAGCTTTATTGGTGAGATTTCTGAAGGTTTCACTCTAGGTGATGTTGCTCTTCCTGCCATGGCAAAAGCTTTTGAGCTTTCTGGATTTAAAAACATAAAAAGAAACAATATGGCCGACATTTTTCATTCAGTACAGCTCTCTCTTGGTAAAGGCTTGCCTGGAGATTATAGATCTCTGTACAATAATTATTTTGGGAGCTTAACCGATGTAATGACAAGACAGCTCGATAATAACGATATTAATATCTACAATTCTGAAATGCCGAGTAATAAGCAATTTTTCGATGTTTTAGTAGCAATATTTCAATCTTGTATTGTTTCGTTTGAAAATAAACATATCAGAGGTTATGCGGATGAAGGTTCGAATATAAAATATATTCAAGATATTGCTGTGGATCATTTTCGCACGATAATTCTTGACAAATATTATCACATTCAAAACAACCTACAGACGATTTTAGATAAAAATGAATATTCCACTATCCCAATAAACATTAAAGACGCTTATCTGATTTACACAGAAGAATTTAATATAAATGCCAACGACGATTTAGTGCACACAGATCCAAAAAGACCAAGTAAAAAAGAGCGTAAAGGAGATTTAGGGAGTTTATTCTATTTGAAAGCAACCAAGCTCTTAAATGAATATATAAAAGATTTCATGCCATTTGAAAACACACCTCAAGCTATAAAGGATTTCTTAGAAGATTTGTTATTTTATTTTGATCATTCGCCAATAATAAAACCAGCCTTTGCTTCGATATACACTAAAATTCGCGAGGTTGCTACCGATGTGTATGGAACTAAAATAATAAGTCCTGAATTTTATACAATCGTAGCTAAAACATTTGCCAAGAATCTAGGCATCCTTATACAACCTTCAGTTTCCGGTCTCAAGCTTGTCTGGTATGAATCATTCCGTTCTCATCTTAAGTCTGGCATTGTTCTAGACCCTTCAACATTACCCACGGAGCTTTTTATAGTGGATGATGATTTTAGTTCAGTTGGGGCAAAACTTGCTAGCAATCTTCCTTCAACATATTTTGAGGAGCAAAATAGTCCATTTCTGTGGATTCATAGAAAAGATAAGAACACAGGTAAGATATCAAATGGGATTATGAAGGTTAATTTATTAAAAAATAGATTGCCTAATGATAACAAACATGCTTATTTCGAAGGGCACTATACTATTAATGAAATAATTAACGGAATCTATTTTGATGATAAAGACGGAAAATTTTTAATATCTAGAATAGGTTACGATTCAATTAATAAAGAGTTCTTTGTAAAGAATGTTGATTGGTACAAAGACAAAGGAGCAATCCGGAGCCAGATAAACTATGATGAAATTATTGTTTTAAATGGTAAAGAAATAAACATTGCAGAACTAGTTTTTTGGCGAACATCAACAAAAGTTACAGGTAACAGTATTACCGCATTTATTCAGAAAGTAAGGTCATATGTTATTCCATCAGCACCTTATAATCCACTTCTTGAAGCCTCTCCTAAGATAAGCAAGAGGTCTATAATTATCGATAAAATCATTGATACAGCGGTTAAAAAATTGCCGCCAAAACTTGACTTTATTCCCGAGCAGAAAACTGAAAGAGATTTAATTTTTATATCAAATATAATTTCTGAGTTAAGCCGACCTTTTAATCTTGGTGCCCAAGATTTATTCATCATAGATAATCTTTTTCAGATCAGTAAAGAATATCAATTACTATCTTCGCCAAGCTCCACAATTAAGCTAATGAGTAAATACTCTAGAAACACAATGATCCAAGCTTTAAAATTAATGAACCCAACAAACGAGATGTTAAATGAGATGACACTATATAGATCAGAGCTCAAGATTGTTGAAGGAAAGGAACGAGAGGTTTTAACGCGAAATTCACCAACAATAAAACAGTTTTGGGGACGATGGTTAGAACGAATTCAATTTGCTCTAAACAATCCTCAAACTAGCTCACCAAGTTTTTTCTCCGAATTTGCACACTTAAAAAAATTTTCTTTTACTACTGGTCCTGATCTACAAGTTATAGAAAATGGTAAAGATGACTTCCGGCTTATCAAGCTTGTACGAGAGGCATTAATTGGTATCTTTAGTTATGAGGCTTTCACACTTTTAGACCATGGTATACTGAGTTTTTCAATAGATAGTGAGGGTAATTATCAGCCATTATATAAAAATCATCCTAGAGACATGTTAAGCAAAATACTTGTGAATTTTAAAATTGGTACTCTAATCGACTATAAATCCTTAAACCCATTTGGAGGTGGTAGAGGTAATATAGGTTCTTATACAGTCACCACTTCAATGTGGACATCAAGTCTTCTTCTAGGTCATAGACAGAGCCTAAAGGGCTATTATATTGATAAAAACGGCGTAAAGACCGATTATGAACAAGTCATGGTGTCAAAGCCTCCAAGCTCAATGCTAAACGGTTTATATGAGGGATATCCTTCAATTGAGTTCAGTAAATCCGATGTAAAATTTAATGAAATATTAATTAATCAATTCTATAACGATTATTATTCATCACAAGTACCACCTTTGTCAGCAGGAAGCTCTGATTATAAAGGTACGATAAAAGAGATTATTGAGGGAAGACAAATCTTATTAGAGCTCTACCAGAACATGTTTTTCCAAAGGATAGCCAACGATGATGTTTTTGAACATTTTACAGGTCAGGGTTTAGATCCTGTTTTTACAAGAGATGTTTTACTAGATTATATGATCTTAGATTTCTCGGAACATATTTATAGCCCACGTTTTGGTGGTATTATAGATAGAGACTATATAAAGGTAATAAAGATTGCATTAATGCAAGGAGGTGGGTCAATTCAAATGGGCTCTAGTACCTTAGGCATGGGCCATACTAGTAGTCCTCTATTTGATGCAACTAATCCTGATGAAGGAAAAGATGGGCTAAAAATAAGTATAGATTTTAGGAGTTTTACTCTTGATAAGCTTAAAAAAGTTATATGGACACTACATTACGATGCCAATTTTAGGAAAGATTTTAATCGTGATATAAAGCAAATCCGAAATATTGAAGCCATGATTAAAGACCCTATTATACATATATACACAATGCTCTACAATACACTGAAAACATATTTTAATGACTACTATCAACAAAGTCCTCGATCAAAGCCTAGGACCACCTTTGCAATATCATTTTATAGACCAGGTTTAGGGGGAATGAATAAGGGAATGACGCTTATGAATCACTTCCCTACACAAATTTTAAAAAACAGAATCGATAATATCGATGCCGGTGTATCTTCAGATATAGAATTTCGTAAGATGATAGCTTCAGTAGTATACTATATGGTAAAATACCAGTCTACTATTATTGTAAAACAAGGCTATTCAAATTCAATGATAAACGTATTATACGCTTCAATCTTCAAGATTTTAGATGAAGGATATATAAAGCAGAATTTGAATCCGAACGGTCAGCAAATTGGTGGGCAATTAAAAAACATCTATAATGGAGATGCTTGGCTTAATTCTGAAGAACTTTTTGACTTATTTAATGACTATCGTAATGGAGCTTTTACTTTAAAAAATGCCTTCCCAATTCACTTGTTTTCAAACCTTGATGATTTTGATATCTTTTTTGCTAAACTATTCAACGATTTATCCACTAAATTTAAAGGTACTGCAGGTGATATTTTTCCAACATTCAGCAACTTTGATGAGTTTTTATTATTAAATCGTAAATAAGGGCCATAAAATTGCGAATAATATTATTTCAAAAATATTTTAAGTGATTTTAATGAAGAAATTGATTTAGATATGAAAGTGATTTTATTATGTTTTAAATACAATTTTTCTAAGGATTTTAATCCGCCAATAAATTTAGGGATTTCTTTTATATTATTGGAGTTTAAATTTAGAGTTTTCAGATTTTTTAATTTACTTATTGTACATGGTATTACAGATAGACTATTGTTTCTTAAAGATAAAATCTCGAGAGATTCTAAATTTCCTAATGACTTTGGTAGGTTAGTTAGATTATTTTGCCCGATATACAATGTCTTCAGATTCTCTAAACCTCCTATTGATATGGGGAGTGATTTTAATTGATTATTACTCAGATTTATAAATCTTAACCGTTTTAATACCCCAAATGATTTAGGAAGGCTATCTATCTTATTCCTGCCTAAATATATCCAATTAAGGTTGAGCAGTTTTAATATGGAATTAGGAATTTTTATAATATTATTTTCAGTTAAATTTAATAATTCAAGCCTTTGCAGGTTTCCAATCGTTTCCGGAATTGAGTCTAGATTATTATTACTTATTTCTAAATCTTTGGTTGATGTTAAGTCGCATAAAGACGCTGGAAATTGCGTGATATTATTCCAGCTTAAATTAATATCTTCAAGCAAATGTAATTTAGTGAATGAGTTTGGTATTGCTGTTAGTTGATTCTCACTTAAATCAATTTTTTTAAGATTTTTTAATTTCCCTATTGAATCTGGCAATATTTTTAATTTATTACATCCTAAATCAAGGCTCTCCAAGGCTTTTAGATTGCCAAAGGTTTCTGGAAGCTTTGTTAATCTATTACCATGCAAATTTAATGTTTTAATTGATATAAAGTATTGAATTATTTTAGGCAAACTCGTAAATTTGGAATCGGATAAATCTAGTTTTCCAATTCCCTTAATTTTGCCCATTTTAGTTAAAAGCTCAGTCTCTTCATCGTCTAGATTATCTAAATATCCTTCCTTTACTAAAAATAACATCGTTGGAAAAAATCCTGATATAAATCTCTTTGCAATTTCCTCCTTAAGAACTCTTTTTGCTTGTACATCGCCAACATTAGTCAGTTCTGCCAATAGCGGAAATGCTAAATTAGAATGGAGTAATCGCGTATCATACTCGTTCTCATACCAAGCTTGAATATTGCTACAATGCCCCCAAAATTCTGTTTCAGGTGAAATATTGTAAGTCAACTCCCTTCCTTTGATAGGTTCAAGAGAGGTATTCAATTTTTCCGCTATTTCATCAATCGAATCAAGATTATTAAGAAAAGTGAATTCACCTTCTTTTTCAGGAATCTCTATTAACAAAAATTTGCATTGGTAAAAATGTTTTCCTGCAACATAAATAACCGTTTTTCCATTTTCTAATTTAAGCGTTAAATAATCGCTGATTTTAAACTCTTTTTTTATTTCCATCTTTTCTTAGATTATTATAGATAACTCACAAATTTAAATATATACCTTTATCGCTTCACTTGGTGGTATAATTTTTTTAATAAAGGTAAGATAAAAAGAAATAAATCTCTATTTATCTTTAGCCAGAATTTTTTAATAAATTGTTTCTCTAAATAGTTTCTAATTTGAAATTATTACTCAGTTATAAATCCTTGAAA
>LAZR01001445.1_pt1 | contig 15040 bp, 37 predicted proteins | sample 329461 | NCBI WGS metagenome assembly LAZR01 (sample SAMN03002196, study PRJNA259156) | marine sediment metagenome | biome: sea floor; feature: Hydrothermal impacted sediments; material: marine sediment; isolation source: Loki non-amplified sample from Loki's castle hydrothermal vent sediment ...
CGGTCTTTTATCAAGAAAATTAACCGCCAGATGGACCGAACACGCGACCCCGATAAGCAGGACGAACTACTGGGAAAACGGCAGAAGTATCAACGGATGCTTGACGGTATGGAGAATGGATGATGAGAGTTAGATTGCTTAAGATATTTGGCAAAATATCCGCCCTCGGTTTCTTCACTTCTATGGTAATAGTATTATTTACGTATCCTAACATACCTGAAGGTTCTTTTTACAACATTTCTAACTGGACAATAGGCGATTGGATAATTAGCATTCCAGTTTCAATGTTATTACTTTCTGGCGTATCCATGATAACAATAATACTGAGTTATATAGTGTGTCCCGAAAAAGAATCAGGGATGGAGAATGGATAAAGATGTTTGAGATTGCCACTTTAGTCGTAGCCATATTAATTGGAATATATTGCTTAGCGGGATTGTCATATGCCTTTTACCTAATATTTGGGGGAGATAGATATGACGACAAGAATTGAAAAGCCCTGGGGCTATGAAGATATCTTGGTACAGACTGACAAGTTTGTGGTTAAGCAAATATACATTGAATCCGGGCAATCACTGAGCCTTCAATATCACGTAGTAAAATCCGAAATGATATACGTACTACAAGGGGCTTGTGCCGTCTTTTTCAATGACCAGTGGGCAACCAGTGTTGAGGGCGGATACCTGTATATTCCGGCAACTGAGGTACATCGGTTTGAAGCGGCCGGGGCAAAACCGACATTGCTGCTGGAAGTCTCTACCCCGGAACTGGATGATGTGGTTCGACTAAATGATAAGTATGGGAGAGTGAAATAAAAATGGGTAAAATAGCAAATTACAGTACCACAGTAACGGCATTAAAATCAATCGGGGAGATACAAGGTATATTGGTAACTCACGGCGCAAAGCACATTCTCATGGATTACGAAAACCAAGAGCCTATCGGACTCTCTTTTATCATCGACACTCCTTTTGGAGAGACGCCCTTCAAGTTGCCAGCGAATATTGACCGGGTATGGTCAGTACTAAACAAGCAAAGAGTCCGAGTAGAAGTACCACGTGATATGGCCGTCCGTGTGGCATGGCGTATCCTCAAAGACTGGACAAGGGCGCAAATGGCTATCCTAGATACGGAGATGGTTAGCATTGAGCAGGTATTCTTACCTTATATGCAAGTGGACGGTGGCAAAATACTCTACGAAGTCATGCTTGACCATAGATTACAACTGCCAAAGGGGAATGATTAACGTGACTAACCCGGTGTATTACACCGTAGACGAGAGGCGGAGTTATGCCTAATGTAAGTAGTAAGTCACGCATTATCAGTTTCAGGTTGTCTAATGAGGCTTTGGATAAAATTGAGAAAGCCCTGAAATCTCCGGCAAACCAGAATACATCAGTGTCCGATTATTGTAAACAAGTTGTCGAACGCCATGCCTTCCGGCATGATAAGAGAAGATTTAAAACGGAGGTCTGAAATGCCCCAAGAAAACAATCCCGAACTGAATGATGACGAAGAAACCATAATAGCCAAATTAACGTATAGTGCCATATCTTGTAGACTTGATAGAATAAGGGCTGACATAGAAAATGGCTATTCTTTTGAAGATGCTTGGCAGAGAGAATTCGGAGAAGATTTGAACTCTCTATGATTAAGATTATCGCCTATACCACATCCGTCAACGGCTCGGCCATCACCATAAGGGATAGCGAAGGCGAATCGATTTGCTCCAATGATGTAAACGAACTGATAAACTTTCTCAATGAGCCGTTTAGCGACAAGTCCACATTCGCCATTAAAGTTTTTTGGCATCTTGATGAAAGTCTCGCGCCAATCTTGCGTCTACTTGGAATTCCGGCTTGTAAAGAATTATCCGGTCCCTCCCACACTTATCGGAATCTCTTTTATATTCCGGGGAAAATTTTCGTTCTTCAAGGTGATAAACACCCGTCCTTTTTCTACCATCTCCAGCAGTACTACATTGACGATCCTGAGCCGGAAGATGCCGAAACGATAGCGGTAATGGCGCAGGTTGTTATGGACGCATATCACCAGATGGGATTAAACCCGAAAAAATTAACTTCCCCGGTAGCCGTATATGAAAAGGAAGTCTTACAGCATATGCAGATACCTAATATATTGAATATCCCCGGAGAACATGAACAGATAATAGAGTATGCCGAAAACTGTTTGGGTTTACCAGATAACCTTCACTTCTGGATCCAAAACTACCAAGTGGGGCATTGGAATATCGGGGATATTTACGAATATGACATACGAGCCAGTTTTCCTTACGTTGCCTCAAAACTCCGTAGCTTACAATACGCCAAGTATGCCAAATCGCCATGTATTCAACCGGAAGCCGATTGGGGATACATGAAGGGCATTGTCACAATCCATGACGATGTAAAGGTCAGCCCGATATTTGACGAAGATGGAGAACAACGTACCGGAAGATTCCCGGCGTGGATTACCCTGCATGATTACCTGTGGTTGCGTAAATGGGAAATAGGCGACTTCAAATTGGACACAGGCTACTTTATCAAGTTTACCGCTCCGGTAATGCCTATGGAGATTCCCCTGAAACGGTTATTCAATCAAAGAGGGGCGGGCGGCATGGTAAATAATCTGGCAAAACGGATGGCAACAGCTACCGGATTCGGAAAATTCCTCGAAAAGCATGATGATGGCACAGTGGGAGACTTCTATAATCCGCCTTATGCTGCCATGATAGTATCAATTGGAAATCTCCAGGTAGCCGAGTTTATCTACAAAAACAAACTGCAAGACCATTTGGTTCATGTCGGTGTAGATTCGGTGGCGGCCACAAAAGAAGTTGAACTTCCGATACGTTGGGGAATGGGAACTTGGAAATTGAACGGTATCGGTCCAATGCTGGTATTATCCGCCGGCAGAGTTTATCATGGGGATAAAAAACCGCAAGGTTTAAACTACGACCAGATTACCGAACTGATAGAAGCCAAGCCAAAGGAAACCTACTACACGACTAAACTTCGGCGGCGACAAACTCTGGACGAAAGCATACAGATGGACGACTTGAACGGACTCGGTAGAATGAAACTCACGTCCAGTTCAATAGACCTTAATTTACTCAGAGCTTCACAGGATAGGCTTTTCAGGAAGTTTCCGAATAACGGTGGGGAACTACTGAGTAATCAGTATCAGTCCGAGCCGTTAAAATCTAAAGTATTTTCAGAAATAAGTCGGGAATAGTACGGATAGGTATTGACAAGTGTTATCAAGTAGTATATTATTAAAGAGTTAAGGGAGATAGTTGACTTTGGTGCATTCAAACGACTCCCCATTAAACGGCAGCAATGCACTAGATTAACAACTTAATATTGCTGGTGGCGGAATAGGTAGACGCTAGGTTATTGGTTTATAGGTGTCGGCGCAAAGAGTGGCGGGGTAACAGTCATTCGATGCGAGAGCGAGGTTCTTAAATGTGCTGATCATTAAAAGACGCCCATTATTGAGGCATCAAGAAATGGGGAACCATCTAACCTCAAACTCTACAGGACGTTATCTAGGAATGGGTGAAAAGAAACCGACACCATCTAGGGTGCAAATCCCTAGCCAGCAAGACCAGCTACTAGGAAGAGGCACTCGAAAGGCGACTATCGCTAAGGCGGTAAAGCAAACTCGGTACGACGGCCTACTAGCTGGTAAGGTGGTAGGGTGGGGTAGCAAGTGCTGAGTACATGGGAATACAAAGCATCCCAGCCCCACTCTACCACCGGAGAAACAGAAAAGGATGCGTAAGATGCAACTAACAAAAGAGACAACCGAGAATATCCTGGGCGAATATGCCAACTACGGATTTACACTGAAAGAACCGGATGACCATATACTGGAACTGTATCACGGAGACAAGCGGATTGCTCAGTTAAACCAGTCAACAGCAACACCGGAGATTATAAAAGACGGCTGCCAGAACTATCTGGCAAGTATATTGAGGTAGGAAATGAAGATTATATTAGAAAATGAACAGACAGAAGATAAGAAACCCATCGTATCTTTAACAATGGACGGTATTCATATCGGAACTATCTTTGAGGCTACCGTTTCCAATGACAATGATCGAAATGATTTTGAAAAAAAGAATGGCATTTACAATATCCTCAGTTCAAGTAAGGAAACAACTGCCATCATCTGGAACGCTGAACTGAAAGGTGAGAAATGACTGTATATTTATTAGAGGCATTTAACACGGACTCACGGTATCCCTCAGATGTTAGGTATCGTGAATACACCACCAGTAAAAAACGGGCGGAATTATTCGACAAGATACCGAAGATACAATTCACTGATAGCGGTCATGGTGTCGTGTTTTCTGCCGGAGAACATCATGGACCCAGAAAACCACGCAGTTCCGAATTATCCGGTTATGTCCATGAGCAAATGATGTTACTCGACCCGCCAAAGAAGATTAAAACCAAAGCTAATGATTGGCTAGTGGTAAGCCTAGATGTTGGTGAGTTGGGAGAGTGGATTTTCAAGAGCCAAGATGAGGCAAGAGAGTTCCGATCAAAACTTATCAAAGATGGGGCTGAACCCGAAAACATCAACCTATACTACGGAAAGATTACGCTATCAAGGATAAGCTAGTTATGAACAAACGGAAATTAAAGAGGTTTTCAAAACGCTGGTTGCCCAATGTAGGGTTTATGGACCTTACCGTTACTATGCCCATCTTGTTTCTATTGGGAGTATGCTTTCTTCTTGGCAAGGGGTTAGTATTCGGACTTGAGGGCAATGAGCCACACTTGATACCGCTATCCCAAAACACCTTTGTCGGATGGGTGTTGATATTCTTTTCGTTAGATACACTGACACCGCCTATTATAAAGAAGTGGCGAGAGAATAAGTTAAAGGCATTTCGCCAGTTTATTATTGACCGGATAAAATCACCGAAGTTAGGACAGGAGATATAACATGAAAAAATGGATAGTACGGATATTTTACATGGCAATGGTGATTATCGCCTTGCTTCTAGCCATCGGTAGTTTCGCAGTGGGCTACTACGGAGTAGGGGAGACTTCAACCTCTTACCTTGCCCCAAAGGGTTATTTCACATTTGGGCTTCTTGCCGGATGGTGTCTTTTTATAGTTTTCTCGGCAGCAATAACCTTTATTTCCTATATCGTCCCGAAAATAAGAGGCAAAAAATCACCTGAGAATGAGCAAGTAACCACACTTGTCGAAGGGCTTGCTGATATTGCCAGTAATTTGGGGAGTGGAAGTTTCTACCCAAGTGAAGCCAACAACGCATCACGGCCACTACGGGTTAAGGCTTCCGAAACCCTACACGCCGCCGGATACGAATATTACGAATGTTGCGGAAAAGACAATGTAGACGGATGGTTCACGAAAAAGGAACTAGCCGAATTAAAGTAAACAAGGAAGGAAGAATTTATGTCAACAGATGAACTAATAACAGTTGAAGAGGCCGCCATAATCCTGAATGTCACGCAGTACATCGTAAGGAAATATATTAATGACAAGCAACTCCGGGCTTTCAAGATTGGTAACGGCAATCCTAACCAGCAAGGACGACACTGGCGGATTTACCGGAGCGATCTGGACGCTTTTGTGAAACATGGAAGTAATATGCCGGAGAAATCGGAATGAAAAAACGCCTGTTAATGTCTTTGCCAGCACTTCTCATTTTATCCGTAGGATTGTATGCCTTTTGGAGCAATGTTACTAATGACCCTATTCACGATATGGTGCTTCTACTAGCCACTGGAGTTCCTACTACTATGTTAGCTGTACTTTATTTATCGCTAGTGATTCGTAATATGCCAGAGGGGAAATGAAGGACATTAAGGAACAGGTAGACGAACTATTAACACAGAAGGAAATAGATATAGTTGACGAGGGTGATGTGGTAGATGGAGACATCGTGCCATACTTACAGGCACAGAACATCAAGTCAAGGGCAGATATGCAGAGGGAGTGGATAGACGAACCAACCGAACGGGGCGAGTATTGGGTTTCATCGTTTATAGAAGGACACTATATCTCTCCGCATATTATGAAAGTTATTGACTATGACCGTCCGCAAAGGGGGCTTGAGGTCTGCTACGATAGGGACACGATACCCGTCAAGTTATTCGGCAAGGAATACCGCCCCAAAGCAAAATGGATGTTCATACCAGAACCCGAACTACCCAAATCAGGCACGTTTAGTAAAGAGGGGAGATAATGAAAAAGAGAATTCTGGCATTCGCAACAATCGTTGGAGCATACTTTTTCCTGATATGGTATTTGGTAACCAATGAAGCAAGCAATAATGCGATAGGTTTCACAGCATTCGTATGTGCTACAGCATTTATGATTTCAATTCATATGTTATTCGGAAAATATGTGGGGAAGTCCAATGACTAGTTGGCTCAAAGGATACTGCCGGGTATGCGGAACAAAGTTTGAATTTCCTGAAAATGAAGTCCACTTTGAACCAAAAACCTGCGACAATTTCAGTTGTGCTTTTGAGTACGCCCACAATCCAGCCAAATACAAAAGTTTCAACGACCACCTGGATAGTTGCCGGGTGAAAGCGAGGATTTGAAATGAACAAAATAACAATACTGATTGCATCTGGGTATGCAATAACTTGGGGAACATTTAGGATTATAGAATTAGACCAATGGGCAGGTATGATTCCCATAACCATAGGTATTTGGATGATGATTTGGGGTATATTCACTAAACGATTATCTTGGATTGACCCCTTTAAATCACCGGAGGTTAAATAATGTCACCACTCGTAAACTTCATCTGCCCGGATAAAGAAATTCGCTCGATTTCTGAGTGCCTTGTGCAATGCCCCAGACCGGAAGGGCGGTGTCTGTCGCTACCCACACTTCATACCGTTGGTAAGGGAAGGAAATGGAAAGGTAAAACATCCACTACTCAGGATTTGAACCCTACTAGGATGGAGTACCTACAAATCACCAAGCCTTACGGCATTGATCCATTCAGCATGGCGTTCGCCCTACTCGGTACACGGCATCACGGGCGACTGGAAGAGGTTGCCAAAAAACTAGAGGGGCTTAAGGCTGAATTAAAGGTAGCGGGCGAAGTTACCGGAATCATAGATTTACTTGAGCCGATAAACGGCAAAGACGAATACCGCTTAATCGATTATAAAACTTTTGGAAGCTATGCGGTCGCGAAACAGATGAACATAAAAGAGGGCGGTGAATACGACCGCCTGAAACTGGCACTCCAGACAAATAACTACCGCATTATGGCATCTGACTTAGGATTCAATATCACCGAACTATGGTGTCAGATTACGGTCCGTGACGGAAATACTCAATCGGCTCATCAAAACGGAATACACTTCAACCTGATAATGCTTCCGGTTAAAATACTTGACGATGAGTATGTACGCGAATATTTCCTGACAAAATCGTTTGCTCTTGTATCGGCAGTAGAAAAGGGTGTAATGCCAGAACTTTGTGATTTTCAGGAACGTTGGAACGGCCGGCGTTGCAAGGGGTACTGCTCGGTTTCCAAGTTCTGCCCGGAAGGGGCAAAGGTAACTAAGGTAACTCTGGAGGAATAAAAATGGAAGGTTTCGTTGATTTATTAATTCGTTTGGGAGTAGGGACACTTGAGTTCATCAATACTCCTATCATTATCGGGGTATTTGTGTTTTCAGCATTGGTGACCATAGTGATTATGCTGATATCCAGACTATTGCAATCTATTTTTAAGAAAAGAAATTAAGTAACTCTGGAGGAATGAAAAATGGAGGGAAAAATGAAGAAGAAAAGCATACTATTCTTGGGGATGTTCATTATCTGTGTGGTTATTTTGATATCTACTATTATGGTAGGACCAACGATAGCAGCAGAAACCGGACAAGCCTATAATCCGCCCCGTGCATTAAACAGCCTATTGGTAGTCGGCGGATTGGGTTCATTGGTATTGTTTGCGTTAACTTCTCAGAAAACTAGAAAGCGGTAAGGTAACTCTGGAGGAATAGAAATGAAAGCAGAAGATACGGAGAAATACAAAAAAGAACTCCATGTTATTGGCAAGAAAATTAATGACTTTGGGGCGGAATATTCCCGATGTTCTCTCGATAAAAAGAGAGCGTTGCCCGACATTGTTGAGTTGACTAAACTGGTATTTGAAATCGCATTCAAGGCAGGGGTAGACCATGAATGCCTAGGGTGGATGAATGCTGATACATCAACGCAGTTGGGAAAGGCAAAGCGGGAAGGGATTAAGGAAGTGGTGGAAGAATTGTCCATTGTTTTTATTACAGGGGGGAGTGCCAAACAACAAGCCGAAGAGGTCTTTAAAATATTAGAGAAATGGCAAGCCAAGTTCAAGGAATGGGGGATTTAGGCGATGACAGTAAAGGGTAAAGCGGAACTGAAAGAGATGGTATGGGGGATTGAAAATGAAAAAAGCGACTAGGCAAAATATCGGGTATTCTATGATTGCTGTGATAGTGATACCGATTATTGGGATTGTGCTCTATTGGGTGGGCAAATCACTGGCAGGTTTTCTTGGTTGGCCTGTTATTTTCGGGGTTCTAGCCTTTCTCGGAACAGGTATTTATATAGGAACAACACTTTGGTTAATTCGGGAGGGTTAGCGATGAAAGTAAAGGGTAAAACGGAACGGATTCTTCTAACCTTGATATTTATATCAACCATCACATATATCTTTGTCCATTTCGGCATATTTATATATAATTCACAAGATTCTACTTCAACAGATCGTGTTTGGGTTCTGCTAATAGTACTGGCTATAGTAATAACAAACATATTCGCCTTTGTTATGAAGGTATTGAGGGGTAAAAATGAAGATTAAAACGAAAGCGGAACTGGTGGTAAGAAGTTTAATTGTGAGCGGGATTGTGTTGGGTAGTTTCGGGGTAGGTGCTTTTATTTCTAATATAATACCCCGATTTACCTCTGAACTTATTTTTAACATCGGCATCGTACTATTGACATTAGGAGTTCTATTGAATATTGCGAGGATAATAGATGAGTACTAAGATGAGTGTAAAGAGTAAAGCGGAACTGAAAGAGATGGTGAGGCGGGAACTAAACTTTGGGGAGGTTCGGGCTATTCCCGGCAGATTGCTGGCAGCAAGGCTTGAGGAACGGGATACCAGGAGAATACGGTTGTCCATAATTGACCTGATTGTAACGGGTAAGATGCCGATTGTCGGAGATTCTGCACACGGCTACTACATAGCTGAAACCCGTGAAGAGGCTCAGAAAGCACTGAAAACACTCCATCATTATCTGGTAATGACCGGATACCACCACAAATATCTTCTACGAGCTTGCGCGAAACTGCTTAAGCCGGAACAGTTGAAGTTGGGGCTGGAGGTATAATGAAAAGGAAATTAGTTGCCCTGCTCCTTTTGACATCAGTTTTTATTACGGGTTGCACCCCAAATGATGCTGATGCTGAAATCAAGGAGTTAATCAAAGATATTCCCTTGCCGATATTGTATGACACCAGCAACGGAGAAATATTAGAATTTGATAAGTATGTGGTTACCAAAGTTTATGGCACAAAAGCCTATGATTCTTTGACAGGGAAAGATGCCCGTGAATATGTGACGAAGGCAACTTATGAGGGTTATTTCTTGCACGATCAGCGAAAATTAATCCTTCAACTATCTGTTGAATATGAATTTCCAAAGTATAATTTGACCATAGATGATATAAGAGATAATACCAACAAATTGTATTGGAGTAAGTGGTAAAAATGACAGAGCGACCTATAATATTCAGCACACCGATGGTCAAGGCAGTTCTCGATGAAAGTAAGACAATGACCAGACGGATTGTTCGGTTTCCCAAATGGGGAACTTATCAAAGCGTAGAGTCTGATTGGGATATAACAGCAAAAAGGGACACTCTCCAATTAACTGTTAAGGATGGCATCGTTTTTGAAGTACCATCAGGCAAATTGTCTAGTGCTATGCAAGATAAAATTCTACGATGCCCCTACGGACAGGTAGGTGACAGGCTGTGGGTGAGGGAGACTATTTACAAACGCCTTGATGTTGACGAGAAAACAGAGCAAGCAAAAGCCAAGCATTATGTTCTCTACAAAGAGAATAACCCAGATTGGGCAATGGTGTGGCACTCTTACGGAAAGGCTACCCCTTCAATCTTCATGCCCAGGTGGGCTTCCCGGATAAACCTTGAAATCACCGGCGTTAGGGTGGAGCAAATTAATAAAATAACTGCCGAAGATGCAATTGCCGAAGGGATTGAGTCAAGGGATGAAGAATGGACTTACCAAGAAGCCAACGGCGATAGACATTTGCTTGATTTTACTACACCTGAATATAAACGATATGACGAAAGGGGTGACGGTTGGACACGTTGCCCCCAATTAAGTTTCTGTACTCTGTGGGACAAACTCAATCTAAAACGGGGCTACGGTTTTTACACGAAATGTTGGGTATGGGTTATCGAGTTTAAGATGGTGACGAAATGAGCAGACCTCCAGGATTCAAGCACACAGAAGAAACAAAAAGTAAAATGAGAGAGAACCACAAAGGTTTTCAGAGACCTCATACGGCAGAAGAAAAGAGAAAAACATCAGAGAGTTTAAAAATAAGATATCGAAATAACCCTAGCCCTCTAATCGGAAGAAGGCATAGAGATGATACTAAAATAAAGATGTCAGAAACAAGAAGAGGTAATGGTAATAGCAATTGGAAGGGCGGCTTGACCAAACTTGTCAAAGGTATTCGTAGATCACCTGAATTTCTTCAATGGCGAAAGGCAGTATTGGAAAAAGATAATCATACTTGCCAGGATTGCGGATCTAAGGATAATGTTAATGCCCACCATATAAAATCACTCATAGAACATCCTGAGTTAATTTTTGAAGTGAGTAATGGATTAACTCTATGTGAAATATGCCATAAAAGACATACATCTTGGCAAAGATTGAATGGGAATGGGAGAATAAGATGCAAAAAACAAGTATAGAATGGGCATTAAATCCAGATGGTACTCAAGGGTATTCATGGAATCCTCTGACTGGTTGTTTAAACGGATGTGAATACTGCTATGCCCGAAAACTAGCCAATACCCGACTGAAAGAAAGGTATCTGGCGAACGAAAATATCGCCATAAATGGGTTTGATGTCGTGTATATTGATGGTAACGACCCAAAGTTTACTGACCCCTTCTATCCCCGCTTCTGGCCGGAGAAACTGGACATAAGAAGGAAGTATGACTACGACGATTGCCGGAATCATACCAAGCGGAGAGGCGTTTTCGTCTGTGATATGTCCGACCTATTTGGCATCGGAGTACCGCCAGAGTGGACATGGAAGGTTCTTCAAATGATAAGGGCGTGTCCTCAAGACCGATTCTACCTACTCACCAAGCAACCGCAGAAACTTACCAAATTCTCTCCCTTCCCGAATAACTGCTACGTGGGTGTGAGTGCTACGGATACGCCTTCTTATCAGGACGCTTGCGTGGGGTTAAATGAGATTGAGGCAAAGGTGCGGTTTTTATCATTTGAGCCATTGTTGGGGGCTATTTATACGCAGATACTAAACCCAATAACGCCATACTACAATCCAAGAGGGATTCCTTTTGATTGGGTTATCATAGGCGCGCAGACCAGCAAGAGTTATTGGGACTTAGCTGCCGAACACCCCAACGAGACAGACCGAATTATGAAGTATGGCAAACGGTGGACATTCCAGCCTAATATAGAGTGGGTGAGGGAGATTGTTGAGGCTTGCGAGAAGTCCAGCGTCAAGGTGTTCCTGAAGGATAGCCTGAAGCCGTTAATTGACAAGTCCTCAAATATAGTGAGTCTTACTCAATATGGAAGTGCTAAGTTAAGACAGGAGTTCCCCAATGCTTAAACGCCGTGCCGGACTAAAAACATACAAGCCATTACGGGCAAAGAAGCCCCTGAACCATATGAGTGTCCGTAAGATACATCAGGTCAATAGCGAAGTTGAGGACCGGAGAGAATTGTGCCGGCTGGCAAAGGGTAAGCCAGAAATCGTTGTTACGAAAAGGAAATTAAATAACGGCACGACACTAGAGATTAAAACCGTAGAGTGCCACAACGGAATCTGTAAAGACTGTGGGGATCGGCACAACCTTGAACCTCACGAAGAGGGGTTACGGTCAAGAGGGGCAAAGGTTAGCCTGGAAGAGAGCGAGATGCTTTGCCGGGAATGTCATAACGATAGGGGATCTAAAGTACAATGGACAAAAAAGGAGGAATAAAATGAGTTTAAAACTTAGAACATTCATAGCATTTTTGGGGTTACTCGTAATGGTTTGTGGCGTAGTTATTGCCCTTACGCCTTTTTACACAACCGCAGAATATATATATGATGGAAAGGTAGTTTTACGGAGCGAGGCGGAATACGTGGAATTCAAGGAAATAGTTGGCAGACCCGATGTTGGCATAGAAAAGATGATGGTCTTATCCAGTGAACCACCCATAGTAATAGTTTACAGGGTAATTGTTCCAGATGATGTATATTTCCCTTATGAGGAAAAGAATGAGACTCCCTATCTCCTAGTGTCGTTTTTGGGTGCAGCAGCTTTTGCTGCGGGTATTTATTTAGTAGTAGGCTGCATACGCAATACCCTTTGATTAGGTAGCCCCTCATTAAAATAAAAGGCGGTGAAAAGATGAAAGAAAAAGGGAAGATACTAATATTTTGGTTGTTGTTTTCTATAATGATACTGGTCACTTTATTTAGCATCGTTAGCCTGATATGGTTGATACCTAAAGGTATAATATCTTTTGCCTTTGTGATTCCCCTAATATTACTAGGTTTTGCGATTGGTTTACTCTTGAAATATTGCGGAGAAAAGGCGAAATGCCCGAAGATATAAACAAGTGTTGCCCATTTTTATCCGTTGCCACTTGTGCGGATACCGAAGAGCATAAACACCTTGTTTGTACCGACTCCAACGCCGTGATTTCAAACGATACTGTCCGAGAACTGTGTCTGGGCGATTACTCTAAATGCGTGGTGAACAATGAGTAGAAATGAATGGATAGTAGCATATTTTGCGGGAATGGCAGGTATTCTCCTTATATTTATAGGAGAAATATTGAAAATTGCAAGTCCGGATTGCTACTGGGCTACGCTGATTATAGCTCTAGGTGGGATTATATTCCTTGCTTCTTTTATCTTGGCACTTCTTCGTTATACATTATCAGGTAAAGAGGAATAATAATGTTCTATTCACCCATTGTTGAGATAATCGAGAAGTTGATTAGGAAGTATAAGGGAACTGGAGGCCGGGTATATTGGCTCTGGGTATTATTGTGTAGCATAGCAGGTTTTCTATTCTTCAGCGTTTTAATGGATGATGGTTTTAATGCGTCAAAACCTTTCTTGATAGTATTGTTAATTATCTATCCCGGCTTCATTTACCCATTAAGCCAATATGAAAAGTACCGGAAAAATAAAAAGGATAAGAGATAAGTTATGTCTGAACAAATGGCATACATAGCGAAAAAAGAATGTGGTTGTATAGTTCTGGCGGTTATGGATATTCCGGCACACGCCAAAGATACAGCAAAGGAAATTGCAAAGGCAATTCGCCAGGGATACGCCGTTGAACGAGTTACCGGAGATTATGTTCGGGCAAATTGGGACTGTGCCGAGCATACCAAAAAAAGTGAGGTAAAGTTATGAACGACAAATGCCCAGACTGTAAAGGAAAAGGAGACACGCTCTGCCCGGACTGTTGCGGAAGAATGGAAGATAAGCCGTTCTGCAACACCTGTGGCGGTTGCGGCCGGGAGTACTGTGAAACCTGTAAAGGTACTGGTAAATCTAGGAAGGATGGTGAAGGATAATGGATATAACTGCGATTAAATCTAACAAAGGTTACTATATACACAGAGAAAAATCAGAGGGTGGGTACTACCAATCAATGCACGTAGATAATTACTTATTTGATGGCAAAAATCCACAAAAGACATTTAATGACCAGTGGTTTTTCATAGATAATATTCCATCTAAAGTGTCTCACTATAAGCGACAACCTAATATTAATCATAGATACATACTTGCTGATGATTCGCTAGAATCAGATAAAATACCTGCTACTATAATGAAAGTAGATGTGGGTGACGAGGTTGACGATGAAGGTAACATTATCTGGAAATCAGAGTTATCACTTTACAAATCTCTCTATGTCGAATTGTCTGATGAACAACCTAGCATAGAAGTTATAGACGATTTCACTTTTAATGTTGTACTAGAAATCGGTGACGTTACTGACCCTGTGGAGTTTACATATCCTACGGGGCATTCTTATGATAGCTGGGCTAAAGATAACAGGCGTGATAATTTTGTTCGTCGGGGCAACATCATACACCAAGACCTAGACAAAATAATTTTCCCCAGTTTATTGATACACGAAACTCCATGCGTCTTATCTTCCGAAGATACTTATAAGATAGTCAGGGAATATATATCTACTCATATTAATCCATCGGTTGCCGTCATCACATCTAATTATGATTTCTGCTTTACCGTGAAAAAGAGAGTCCCTTTAGCGAAATCATATCAAGCTAAATACACAGACAGTAGCAAGCGAAAAGGTAGCAAAGACCGCATCCGAATGAGAATGGTAACTCATAGAGAATTTCCTATATTTGAAATGACTCATAGCAAGTCGATGTATCAAGGGTATACCCCAATACAAGGCTTTGAAGCCCGTAACGAACAGGAACTTAAAGAAACACTAGACTCCTATCTAGAAGGTTTAACCAAACAAATTAATGAACCTGTAACGGAATGCCCCACTTGTAACGGGTGCGGGGTTTTATTTGATGAAGTGAAAGACGATCGAGTTGGTAAAGATGGTGAAAATGGAAGATAGAGAACAAGAACAACAGCAATGCCCCTTATGCGGACAAACCTCTCAACGGGCAGCCTCATAAAGAATGCATGGATTACGAGCAGTATATGGCGGATAATCCCAAAAAGGACTGCGAAGAGTGCAATGGAACCGGG
>LAZR01001446.1_pt1 | contig 15037 bp, 14 predicted proteins | sample 329461 | NCBI WGS metagenome assembly LAZR01 (sample SAMN03002196, study PRJNA259156) | marine sediment metagenome | biome: sea floor; feature: Hydrothermal impacted sediments; material: marine sediment; isolation source: Loki non-amplified sample from Loki's castle hydrothermal vent sediment ...
GGAGAGCAGGTTTCAATATTTCTAACCTAGGCGGTAAAATTGCCTATGATGAAAACGGTCAGGATAATTTTATACCCACAAATTTGAAGTTCGGGGTCGGTTTCGATTTTATATTAGACCAAGACAATGTATTGGGCCTTACCACAGAATTCAATAAGCTATTGGTGCCTACTCCCCAAGACTTTAATGGTGACGGGCAATTGGATGCTACCGATAATGATGAATATCAAAATATCGGATTTTTAAGCGGCGTCTTTAAATCTTTCGGTGATGCCCCTGATGGTTTTAGTGAGGAACTTCAAGAGATGACCTGGGCCTTAGGTGCAGAATATGTGTACCAAGATGCTTTTATGTTCCGTACGGGATATTTCAACGAAAGCGATGTGAAGGGTTTCCGGAAGTTCTTTACCCTTGGTGCCGGATTTAGATATCGGTCCGCTCAAATCGACTTTTCATATCTGTTCTCTACCTCTAAAATTACCAACCCGATTGAAAATTCGTTACGGTTCTCCCTAACGTTTAATCTTGGTGAGGAATTTATAAATGATTAAGAAGATACTATACTTTTAAATACTATCGAACCTGCCCTGCGCGGGTTCGGTTATTTTAGGCACGCATTGAAATTTTAGGTATTAATATAGTAATGAATAAAGCTTTAGAATAATTTCATTCCAATGTCGATGGCAATTTCAATTGCATTGCCAATAACGGAATTCCAGCAATTTTAATATCTTCTACTATTTAGCATGAAAAAACAGAAACTAAGCTTTGAATTGACCGTTTTTGATGGATTGTTCGAACTTTCGGAAGACGACCATGCCTTAATGTCAAAGGCCGTAGCAGCTCGTAAAAATGCCTATGCCCCCTATTCAAATTTTCAGGTCGGTGCAGCCGTTTTACTAGAAAATGGCCAGGTCGTTATCGGTAGTAATCAAGAAAATGCCTCTTATCCCTCGGGACTCTGTGCCGAGCGTGTGGCTATATTTCAGGCCGGGGCACTGTATCCAAGTGTTGTGGTGAAAACAGTTGCCATAACGGCTACTTCCGTAAATCGAGTTGTCGACACCCCTGCAGCACCTTGTGGGAACTGTCGGCAGGCAATGTTGGAGTATGAGGTCAAACAAAAAGAGCCCGTAAGACTATTAATAATGGGCGAAACGGGTAAGGTAATTCAATGCAATGCCATTTCAGATATACTGCCGTTAGGATTCGATAGCTCCTATTTATAAAATGAATCTAAGAATGTGTTTGGGTCTAGTACCGCTACTAAAGTAATTGAGTGCCTTTTGATTTCATTTGCGATGGCTAAGTTATCAAAAATCTTATGTGCAAAAACTGAGTACACAGTTCCACTTTCATTAGATGTTATCAACAATCGTCCACACCTAATCCCCACTTTATCTTTTTTCCAAAATTTTCCCAACTAATGATTTAATACGTATTTTTGTTCCTCTTGTGCTTTTTCGAAGGTTCGAAAAAAGCCTTATGGCATAATTAAATGTATTAAACGATTGCAATGGAAAAAATTACCAAGGAAACCTATCTGAAATGGTACGAGGATATGTACTTCTGGCGGAAGTTTGAAGATAAATTGGCCCAAGTGTACATTCAGCAAAAAGTTAGGGGATTCTTACACCTATATAATGGTCAGGAAGCTGTTCTCGCAGGTTCATTACATGCCATGGATTTGACCAAAGACCGAATGATTACGGCCTACAGAAACCATGTACAACCGATTGGTATGGGTGTTGATCCTAAAAGGGTAATGGCTGAACTTTACGGTAAGGTTACCGGTACATCCAAGGGTATGGGCGGATCGATGCATATATTTTCAAAAGAACATAGATTTCACGGAGGTCACGGTATTGTGGGAGGTCAAATTCCGCTAGGTGCGGGTATGGCATTTGGCGATAAATATGCCGGCCGTGATAATGTTACCCTATGCTATATGGGTGATGGCGCAGTACGGCAAGGGGCATTCCACGAAGCTTTGAACTTGGCGATGCTATGGCAATTACCTGTGGTCTTCATTTGTGAGAACAATGGGTATGCGATGGGAACCTCTGTGGCCAGAACCTCTCATTCCACTGAAATTTGGAAATTGGGCCTTGGCTACGAAATGCCTTGCGGTCCCGTTGACGGAATGGATGCGGTTACCGTAGCACAGGAAGTGAGCAAAGCGGTCGAGCGGGCCAGAAGTGGTGGCGGACCTACTTTTCTTGAAATGAAAACCTATCGCTATCGCGGGCATTCTATGTCTGATGCACAGCACTACCGTACCAAAGATGAGGTAAAGGAATATCAAAAAATTGATCCGATTTCTCAAGTGCTGGCTGTAATTCAGGAGAACGAATATGCCACGGAAGACGAGATAAAGGAGATTGATCAAAGGGTGAAGGATAAGGTTGCGGAATGTGAGAAATTTGCCGATGAGTCAGATTATCCGCCCGTAAATCAACTCTATGATATGGTGTACGAGCAAGAAGATTTTCCCTTTGTAGAACATAAATAAGTAAGATAGATGGCAGAAGTGATAAACATGCCCAGACTGAGCGATACCATGGAAGAAGGTACCGTGGCCAAATGGCTGAAACAGGTAGGTGATAAAGTTGAGGAAGGCGATATTTTAGCTGAAATCGAAACGGACAAGGCTACTATGGAGTTCGAATCGTTTTACGAAGGTACGCTCTTGCATATAGGTATTGACGAAGGTGATGGTGCACCTGTAGATTCCCTTTTGGCTATTATTGGGGAAGAAGGTGAAGATATTTCAGGATTGTTGAACGGCAGCGGAGGCAAATCTGATGCAGATAAAGAGGACTCCTCGGCCAAGGATGAGGATTCAAGTAAAGAATCTGATTCAGGGAAAGAAGAGGATACTACTTCCGAAGCAAAGGCTAAGGCAGACACTAGTTCTGAGGACGATTCACAAGGCGGAACTTCTGAAATTCCAGAAGGTGTCGAAATCGTAAAAATGCCACGTTTGAGTGATACCATGGAAGAAGGTACCGTCGCTGCTTGGCTTAAAAAAGTAGGTGATAGCGTCGAAGAAGGCGATATTTTGGCCGAAATCGAGACGGATAAGGCTACAATGGAATTTGAATCATTCTATTCCGGTACCTTGTTATATATAGGGGTACAAGAGGGGGAATCTTCTCCAGTGGATGCCATTTTAGCGGTTATAGGTCCTGAAGGTACTGATGTTGATGCCGTTTTGAACGCTAAGCCCTCAAAAGGGAAAAAAGAAGGCGGTTCCGACGATAAAAAGGATAAACCAAAATCCGATGTCTCACCTTCAGAAGAATCGACATCAGATTCTGAATCCTCGAAAGAAGAAGCGGATTCGGGTTCGAAAGCCGTCAATGATGGCCAACGTATATTCGTGTCTCCGCTTGCCAGAAAAATGGCAGAGGACAAAAATATAGATTTAGCGAATATTTCCGGTTCCGGCGATAACGGTCGAATTGTCAAAAAAGATATCGAGAACTTTAAACCGGCTGCGAAATCACCGGAACAACCTAAAGAGCAAGTCAAGACCGATGCACAAGATTCTAGTGGCGTACAGTCTGTTGCTACTATGAATCTTCCGGTAGGGGAAGAGGGCACTGAAGAGGTCAAAAATTCACAGATGCGCAAGGCCATAGCTAAAACCTTGAGCAACTCAAAGTTTACAGCCCCTCATTATTATTTGACAATCGAAGTGGATATGGACAACGCCATATCCTCTAGAAAACACATCAATGATTTGCCCGATACCAAAGTATCTTTCAATGATATGGTGGTGAAAGCCTGTGCTATGGCGTTGCGTAAGCATCCCCAAGTAAATACTAGTTGGAGCGATAATGCTATGTTATATCATCAACATATTCATATAGGTATTGCAGTAGCTGTGCCAGACGGACTCGTAGTGCCGGTACTTAAATTTGCCGATCAAATGGGACTTGCCCAAATAGGTGGTTCTGTAAAAGAATTGGCCGGAAAGGCAAGAAACAAGAAGTTGACTCCTGCCGAAATGGAAGGAAGTACGTTTACCGTTTCCAATTTAGGGATGTTTGGTATTTCGGAATTTACTTCAATAATCAACCCACCCAATTCAGCAATTCTGTCCGTTGGGGCGATAGTGGAGAAGCCGGTAGTTAAAAATGGGGAAATCGTTGTAGGCAATGTAATGAAAGTTACCTTGGCTTGTGATCACCGAACCGTCGATGGCGCTACGGGATCGCAATATTTATTGACATTGAAAACCTATTTGGAAAATCCGGTGACCATGTTGGCCTAATAAGAATATTTAAAATTTATGAAAAGGCATTCTTAATTATTTTGGGATGCCTTTTTTTATGAGTACTTTGTTGCAAATTGTACCACAGCATACTTACTTAACAAAATAGTCTAGAATGAGAAATAGAATCCTTACTTTGCTTTTGCTATCTGTAATTGCCTACGGATGTGGGTCAACCGGTGCTATTGAAGAGACTGTCATTTTAAATAGTAAAGAGCCTGTCGGTGATAATTATAGACCAAAAAAACTATATAAAAAGCCTAGCGACATAGAGGGAATAGATTCTATTGTGAATTCGAAAAAGAATCCATTTCAAAGTGGTCCTGATTTGTCCAAGTCTAAAGATTCTACCGAAACCAGTTCAATGCCACAAGAGTTAAAAAATTAATAGCAGTACCGAAAACTAGAATAGTAATCTAGATGCTATTTTCCACCAAGAAGGACCTCTTTTTGCTTGGTTTTATTACAACATATCTTCCAAAGTAATTAAGTACAACCAATGGCTAACATTATCATCACTGGAACCAGCAGGGGTATTGGATTCGAACTGGCACAACTCTTTGCCGATAAAGGGCACAAGGTATTGGGACTTTCTAGAAATATCGAACCAATTTCCAAATTAGGTCATTCTAATATCTCGTTTTTTCCGTTCGATATTTCAAAATCACAGGACTTAGATAAGATGCAAAATTTTATTGACGAAAACTGGGAATCTGTCGATGTTTTAATCAATAATGCGGGAAAATTATTGAACAAACCTTTCTTGGAAACAACGGCTCACGAGTTTGAGGACGTTTATAAAGTAAATGTGTTCGGAGTGGCCGCAATCACAAAAGCGTTACTCCCGAAAATGAATAAAACCGGTCACGTAGTAACGATAAGTTCTATGGGTGGGGTACAGGGAAGTATGAAATTTGCTGGACTCTCAGCGTACAGCTCTAGTAAGGCAGCCGTTATCACGCTTACGGAGTTGTGGGCCGAGGAGTTTAAGGAAACCGGTCCTTCCTTCAATGTATTGGCCTTGGGTGCGGTACAGACCGAGATGTTGGAAGAAGCTTTTCCTGGATATAAGGCACCGAATTCCGCGCTTGAAATGGCGGAATACATTATGGAATTCGCCTTGAACAGCCAGCGATTCTATAACGGTAAATTGTTACAAGTGTCTAGTAGCACACCTTAATGCCTCCTCTAATTACAATATCTGGCTAATCGGATAGAATGCAAATTTTCAATAGCTGCATCCGCATTGAGAGAATATCTAATTGTAGTTTTTTTTGGCTTATAAATTACCCACTCTTATTTATTTGCGCCAAGCATAAATTCCTACTTTTACGTTAATGGACAAAATATTACAAAAATATCTTCCTGAAAGGGCCGTTATCACTTGTTCGGCGCTTATTAAACAGAATAAGGTCCATTTAAAAATAGTCAATGAAAGAGTAACCCGACATGGTGATTATCGGCGTATGCCGAGCGGCGCACATCAAATTACGGTAAACGCAAATTTGAATAAATACCGATTTCTTATCACTTTGGTACATGAAATTGCACATTTGGTAGCTTTCGAAAAATTCGGTAGACGTATTAAACCCCACGGAGCGGAATGGAAACAGACCTTTCAACACATGATGTTACCCTTTATCCGTCCTGAAATATTTCCAACATCCCTATTGCCGCTCTTGGCAAACCACTTTAGAAATCCGAAAGCTAGTAGTAGTACAGATGCTAAATTATCCATAGCTTTGAAGAATTTTGACCCAAACGATACTGATAAAACCTACGTTTTTGAAGTCCCGTCCGGAAGCGTTTTCCGCATTTACAACGGGAAGCTTTTCAAAAAAGGAAATCGTCGGGTAAAACGATACGAATGCGTTGAGGTAGCAACAGGAAAAATGTATCTTTTTCAACCCAATGCTGAGGTTGAATTAATAAGATAATTATGTTTATTAACCAAGTTATATTTGTAAGAGGTAAATAAAATAGGACATAGCTGAAGCATATTTCAACACAACAATCTTAAATGTATAGACCATGAAAAATAACTATTATGCCGTATTAATGGCCGGGGGGGTCGGATCCCGATTTTGGCCGGTAAGTACATCCTCAAACCCCAAGCAGTTTCACGATATGCTGGGTTCGGGCCAAACCTTAATACAGAAGACCTTTAAAAGATTGAGCGTTTTTGTTCCGACCGAAAACATTCTTATTTTGACCAATGAGCGGTACAATGATTTAGTGCTTGAACAGTTGCCCGAGGTGAAACAAGATCAGGTGGTTTTAGAACCGGCCATGCGCAATACGGCACCGTGTATTTTATATGCTGCGTTGAAAATCCAAAAAATGAATCCGGATGCGGTGATGATTGTTGCGCCAAGTGATCATTGGATCGAAGACGAAGCGGCCTTTGCCAAAGACGTTACCACATGCTTTGATAAATGCGAAAAAGAGGATGTGCTTTGCACACTAGGTATCAAGCCCACTTTCCCAAACACAGGCTTTGGTTATATCGAGTACGAGAAGGATACAATCGAAGGCTTGAAAAAAGTACGTCAATTCCGTGAAAAGCCGGATTATGAAACTGCAAAGGAATTTTTGGCTCAAGGTAATTTCTTGTGGAATGCGGGAATATTTATGTGGAGTGTCAATACTATTGTCAATGCTTTTGAAAAATACCAACCTTCCCAATATGCTCTGTTTGAATCTGGCATAAACGCTTACAATACTTCGAAAGAATCTGCGTTTATTGAAGAGAATTATCCGCAGGCTGAAAATATTTCCATCGATTATGCCATTTTGGAAAATTCAAAGTCCATCTACGTCCTTCCGGCGACCTTCGATTGGAACGATTTGGGCACATGGGGATCCCTGTACGACAAATTAGACAAAGACGGGAATAATCATGCAGTAGTAAACGCCAAGGTTATTTCGGATGACGCATCTGGAAATATGATTCGGTCCCCCAAAGATAAAATTGTGGTTATTGATGGCATCAAGGATTATATAATAGTAGATAATGATGATGTGCTTTTGATTTATCCGAAAGCGAAAGAACAGGATATAAAAAAGGTGCTGAATAAGGTGAAGGAGGCTTATGGTGACAGTTACACCTAAACAGGTTTTATAAGATATGGGCAAAAGTTTGAATCAGGATAATATCACTCCGACCGGTGACCCTTCGGCCAACAGCGAAGAAGTAAAAAGGGATTTTAAGGGATTGCTCGCGAGTACGAAAGCCTTTCTGCACGACCTTTTAGATATTCGGCCCAATACCGACCAAGAAGCTACCAAAGAAGCGATGATTGCCGATATTCCATTTAGGGGGCATACCTCATGGATTCTTATTTGCTCTATATTTATCGCTTCCATAGGCCTGAATGCCAACTCTACGGCAGTGGTTATCGGGGCGATGTTGATATCGCCATTAATGGGTCCGATTTTAGGATTGGGCATGTCATTGGCAACAAACGATATCGATACCTTACGGCGCTCCTTGAAGAACTTTGCCATCATGGTCGTGCTGAGTGTATTGACCGCCTATCTATTCTTCGCGGTTTTTCCAATCCGAGATGAATCTTCTGAATTGTTGGCCCGCACCGCGCCTGACATTCGAGACGTACTGATTGCTTTTTTCGGGGGTTTGGCCTTGGTCATTGCCCGTGCCAAAAAAGGTACGATAGCCAGCGTTATTTTTGGGGTGGCCATTGCTACGGCATTGATGCCGCCACTGTGTACCGTGGGTTTCGGTCTCGCCATTGGTAATCCGAGTTATGCCTTGGGTGCGCTGTATCTATTTATTATAAATACGATATTCATTGCATTGGCGACTTTTTTGGTCATCAAACTTCTTCGGTTTCCTATGGTGCGATACGCCAATTCACATAAGCGTAGGCTAACGGCCCGAATTGCTTCCGCTATCGCGGTATTGGTAATGATTCCCGCAGGATATACCTTTGTTAATGTGTTCAATGAATCGACCTTTAAAAATCAGGCCCAACAATTTATTAAGCAAAAAATAGCACCCTATCAATTTTCGGAAGGGGGCCGCTTCATGGATAATTTTACAGATATACACTATAATGATGGTATCGACCCATACATAGAATTGGTATTTATGGGCGACGAGGTGATTCCAGATAATATCATTGCCACTTGGGAGAATCAAAAAAACGAGGATTTCCCCAAGTTAAGGGATACAAAATTACATATAGTACAAGGTTCCAAAAACGAGCAGATGGACCAGCTTCGTTACGTCAATGAGCTTTATGAATCGCAAAAGACCCAGCTTATGGGCAAGGATGATAAAATTGCTTTTTTGGAAATGGAATTGACAAGGTTCAAAAAATCGGCATCCAAACAGATTCCTTTTCAAGATATTAGTGCAGAGGCAAAGGTGAACTATGAAAACTTGGTTTCGTTAGAGTATGATCAAGCTTTGGTAACTGACTTTAAAAAAGTGGATACTTTATCCGTTTTTCAAGTTAAATGGGATGAAGATTTAAGTTCGTCTAGGCTATTTCTTGAAAACAGTAAACTGCACAATTGGCTTAAGATTCGATTGAAGGATAGTACAGTCCAACTTCGCAATTGAATTCTTCAACTACCTATAGCATCTAATTTCGCTCTTCAACGTACATCTTCCGAACTTTTTCAAAAAGTTCCGATGAGTAGACAAATCCGGTTACGGCTTTATTATCTGTCTTGAAGATTTCATTCTTGGTACCTTCCCATTCCTTTAATCCATCCTTAAGAAAAATAATCTTTTCACCGATTTCCATTACCGAGTTCATATCATGGGTATTGATTACGGTCGTAATATCGTACTCTTCGGTAATTTCTTGTATAAGGTTGTCGATTAAGGTTGCCGTTTTTGGATCCAAACCTGAATTCGGCTCATCGCAAAATAGATATTTTGGGTTCATTACGATGGCGCGTGCAATAGCGACCCTCTTTTGCATACCGCCCGATATTTGGGAAGGAAATCGATCACGAGCTTCTAAAAGGTTGACCCGTTTCAGAACGAAGTCCACCCTTTCCTGCTTTTCCGATTTTGATTTTTTGGTAAACATATCTAAAGGAAACATCACGTTGCCTTCAACGGTCATTGAATCGAACAGTGCGCTGCCCTGAAATACCATTCCCATCTCTTGGCGTAAGTCACGCCGCTCATCTCCGGAAAGCTTTGCGTAATCCCTGCCATCATAGGCGATGCTACCTTCTTCAGGACTAAAAAGGCCCAATAGACATTTGAGAAAAACTGTTTTACCCGATCCACTTTGTCCGATGATAAGATTCGTCTTTCCCTTCTTAAAGGTGGCCGTGATGCCTTTAAGAACGTTGGTATCGCCGAAAGACTTGTGTATATCCTTTACCTCTATCATCAGTTCAGTAGCAATTGGGTGAGTAAATAGTTCATGACAACAATAAGTACACTCGTCCAGACAAAGGAAGTTGTACTAGCTTTACCTACTTCTAATGCCCCACCTTTCATGTAAAATCCATGGAACGAGGGTACTGTAGCCAATATCCATGCAAATACCAACGTCTTGATAAATGCGTAAACAACCTGAAAGGGTTTAAAATCGATCTGTAGACCCTCACTAAATTCGGCATTGGTCAAAAATCCACCAAAAACTCCGGCAATCCAACCCCCAACGATGCCCACGAACATAGAGATGGCGATAACGAAAGGATAAAAAAGCATGGCGACTATTTTCGGAAAGACCAAATAGTTCAGGGCATTTACCCCCATGACCTCCAAAGCATCTATTTGTTCCGTGACACGCATGGTGCCAATACTGGAGGTAATGTAAGATCCCACTTTTCCGGCCATGATGATGGAAACGAATGTCGGGGAAAATTCCAGGATGATGGATTGGCGGGCCGTAAACCCGATAAGGTTTTTGGGTATAATGGGATTAGTCAGGTTAATTGCTGTCTGAATGGTCACTACCGCCCCGATAAAGAACGAAATAAAGATAACGATACCCAACGAGCCGTACATCAGCTCATCTATTTCTTTTAAAATCAAGGATTTCATTATTCGCCATTTTACTGGCTTTTTAAAAACCTCTTTGATCATAATGGCATAGCTGCCGATTGATGTAAGATAGCTCATGTAGTTGGATTTCGTAGCGTAAAAATAGCAATAAGCATTCGATTTGACGGACTGTTGCCCTTTTTTTAAGGAAGAATTTATTTACATTTGCTTCTTGGTGTTTCCTCAAAGAATTTCAAAATCCTAAAAGAAATCTATGTCAAACAGAAGGTCTTCCCTCATACTAAGCCTATTTTCAATTGTTTTTTTTATCCCCTGCGTTTTCGGTCAGAAAAAGTCGAAAGAAGGTAGTCAAGACCTTAAGACGACCCCAAAGTTAGTCGTAGGGGTTATCGTAGATCAGATGCGTTATGATTACATCACTCGATTTTACGGACAATTTGGTGACGACGGATTCAAGCGTTTGATCGAGGAGGGTTTTAATTGCAAAAACAACCATTTCAACTATGCCCCTACCACTACGGGCCCCGGACATACATCGGTCTATACCGGGACTACACCTGCAACCCATGGCGTAATCGCCAATAATTGGTACGATAAGACCACTGGAGAAGATGTGTACTGTGCCGGCGATGATAGTTACGAATCGGTCGGTTCGGATTCCGATGCCGGAAAGATGTCCCCCCACAGAATGGTCGTGACCACCATCACCGATCAATTGAGATTGTCAACCCAAATGAAGGGCAAGACCATTGCGGTCGCCATAAAGGATAGGGGAGCGGTACTTCCGGGCCGACATACTGCCAATGCTGCGTATTGGTATCACGGAGAAGATGAAGGAAATTTTGTTACCAGTACGTACTATATGCAGAAGCTACCCAAATGGGTCGATGATTTTAATGCCTCTGATGCGGTCGAGAAGTACAAAAAACCGTGGTCAACCTTGAAACCTATAAATTCATATTTGGAAAGTGGTACAGACGACAATGCGTATGAGGGACTTTTTGAAGGGGAAAAAACTTCTGTTTTCCCTCATGATCTGCCAAAGTTGTGGGATGCCAACGGAAAATTCAGCTTACTGAGCGCAACGCCCTATGGAAATAGCCTGACGGCAGATTTTGCTATTGCAGCATTGGACGGCGAAAAGTTAGGTACAGACGATACTACAGATTTTCTGGCGGTCAGCTTCTCAAGTACAGATTATGTTGGGCATAAATTCGGAGTGAATTCAAAAGAAATTCAGGATGTCTACATGCGATTGGACCAAGACCTGGGACGTTTGCTCGATGCGTTGGACAAAAAAGTCGGTAAAGGCGAATACACCCTATTTCTTACGGCTGATCATGGAGGTATGGATGTCGCTGCCTTTTTGAAAGATTCGAAAATCCCTGCGGGAAATACAAGCTGGGACGACAGCGAGCAGAAATTCGATGCGTTTTTAAAACATACGTTCGGGACTACCGATGTAGTCAAGACCTTTTCGAACTATCAATTTTTCTTGGATCAAGAGGTGATAAAGAACCTCGATATGTCGCTCAAAGAAGTTCAGGAAGCCATTGCGGCAGAAGTACTGACCTACGAGAGCGTTGAGCATGTATATACCGCTTATCAATTGTGGCAGAACGAATATATGCACGGTATTCCCCATTTGATACAGAACGGATATAACCAAAAACGGTCTGGCGATGTAATCGTAGTGCTAAAACCGGATTATGTTTCCTATAGCGATACCGGTTCTACCCATGGATCGCCTTTTAGTTATGATACACACGTACCGCTTCTTTTCTTCGGTAAGGGCATTAAAATTGGCAGTACCACTGTTCGTACCGAGATTCCCGATGTGGCGGTTACCATGGCCTCGCTATTGGGTATTGAATTTCCAAGTGGCGCTACTGGAGAACCTATACAGGCCGTTTTGGAGTAGTGGTTATTGATTATGCTATGTTCAAGGCACTCGATGTATCACATTTACGGTACTAAAGAACAAGGGTCGAAACATAAATGTTTAAACGCTTATGTTGGCCTTTTCGGTATTTTAAGCATCTTTTTAATTAGTGATCAATTTATCTTTTCGAATTGATGAAATATTTTTACTAGTCTGCCCCAATTTTTGAACTATGAACAGGTATCCCATAGGTATTTTTGATTCCGGCGTTGGGGGCACTTCCATTTGGAAGGAAATTCAAAAGCTGCTGCCCAACGAGGATACCATATATTTGGCGGATAGCAAAAATGCACCTTACGGTGAAAAATCGGCAGCGCAAATTCTTCAACTGAGCATTAAGAATACCGAATTCTTACTGGCCAAAGGCTGTAAAATCATTGTAGTCGCCTGTAATACAGCGACTACGAATGCCATTGACGAATTACGAAGAAATTTTAAAGTACCGTTTATAGGTATTGAACCCGCCATTAAACCGGCGGCCCTACAATCCAGTTCGAAGACGGTGGGTATTTTGGCCACAAAAGGTACTTTATCAAGCCATTTATTTCATAGCACTTCTGAAAATCACGCCAAAGGTATTAGAATTATCGAAAGAGATGGTTTTGGGTTGGTACCGTTGATTGAGGAGGGAAAAATAGAATCTGAGGAAATCCGTAATTTATTGCAGATATATCTGAAACCGATGCTTGAGGAAGGCATAGATTATCTGGTCTTGGGTTGTACCCATTATCCTTATTTGATACCTGTACTGAAAGAACTACTTCCGGAAACGGTTAAAATTATCGATTCGGGGGAGGCTGTTGCGAGGCAAACAATGTCAGTTTTGATGGCGAACAATCTCCAAAAAAATTCTGAAGAAATTGGTATTTGCACATTTTATAGTAATGCTGAAATTGAGGTTTTACAAAGCCTCTTGGGTGGTACCGACGCAAATATGATAGTATCTTTTTTAGACTTTTAAAAAACGGCGGCCATTAAGAAAATAGTATTGATTTAAGAAATGACAGGTATATCCTTTATTACCAGAAATGAAGTTTAATTCTTGTCTTTGTAACTTCGACCAAAATATATTTTATGGAGACTTCCGATAAATTACTGCAAGCGTTTCAAAAATTTGATGCTGCAAATAGCCTGGATCCCAACACTACGGAATATTTAGGGGAAAGTTATCCGAAAGAGGTCTTGTATGCTATTCGAATGACGGAAAGGCTAAATAACTTTGCCCCGGATGCTTCCGAAGCTTTGCGATTGACTGCGCGTTGTCAACATATCTGTCGTTGGGAAATCCCAAGGGATTCTTACAAGATGAACCGAACGGGCTACCTAAAGTGGCGGCAGGATCTTAAAAAGTTTCATGCCCGAAAGGCGGCCGAGATTTTGCAAAATGTTGGCTACTCCCAAGAAATTATCGATGAGGTCGGCTTTCTGCTGCAAAAGAAGGGCCTAAAAAGAAATGAAGACACCCAAATTCTGGAAGATGTTATCTGTTTGGTATTTTTAGAGTACTATTTTGAGTCTTTTGCTGATGAGCATTCCGAGGAAAAGATTATTGATATTCTTCAAAAGACTTGGCGAAAAATGTCTGGGAAAGGACATGAGGCGGCTATGAAGCTTCCTTTTTCAAAAAAATCGTCAACTTTAATAGCTAAGGCCGTTTCTTAGAATAGTAGATTATGTTAATAAGGAAGGAGTCTTAATAACCTTCTTTTATACGGCCAATCTAGCTCCTCGCATAGGTCAAATATGTAAAGGAAAAAGCATGCCGATTATCTTCCGGATGAAATTCTTCAGTTACCAATTCCCAATTCGAGAGGTCAATTTCCGGAAAAAAAGTGTCCGCCCCTTCGAAGCTGTTGTGAATACGTGTCAATTCGATTTTATTGGCGAATTCCTGACCTTGTTTATAGATTTCACCGCCCCCGATGATAAACGAGAGAGAATCGTCTTTCACCATTTCTAGGGCATCCTCCAATGAATGCACTACGGTACATCCCTCAAAATCCGTGGTATATTTTTTGTCTCTCGTTATGATAATATGCTTCCGGTTCGGAAGCGGCTTATCGAATCCGTCGAAGGTTTTACGGCCCATGATAATGGCGTGCCCCGAGGTCAGTTTTTTAAAACGCTTGAAATCATCCGGTAGGTGCCATGGTAAATCGCCGTCTTTGGCCAAGGCGTTGTTTTCTCCAGCTGCGGCAATCATGCATATCGTGTTCATCGTATGTGTCATAAAAGTCAAATGCGAATGGTTAAAAGTGGTTAAAAAACCGTTTCTAATTAGAAAAGGCGTTCTGTTTTCGGGTCAGTGGGTTCAATTCTCGTATTCACATTGGTCAACGGAAAATCGGTCTCAATTTCTTTCTGCAATTCGGCAATTCGTTTTTTCTGTTTTTTAACCAATTTTTCGCGCTGGCTTCGTTCCCACGCATTTCCCATAAATTTTTGGGTCACGAATACATTGATGGTGTGAATAACGAACAAAAATGCCCAAAATGTAATTGCCCAAATAAACCAATCATACGTTGCCCAATAGTTGAGAATCTTATTGATAAATACCATAAAAACGCTACCGATCAAAAAGATGACAAAGTGAACGTACAGTCTTTTTTTTTGTTTGATCCGGGCTTGTGCATGTTCTAACAAATCATGCTGCTCTAGCTCCAGTTCGTTTTTACTTTTATTTTTAGTGAACATGCTAAGTAGTACCTTTAAATTATCGGAATTCTTGATTGTAAATTCCAAAAAATATTCAAATACAAAGATAATGCAATTGCCGAACACCCGGTTGAACTTGACTTTCGTCGCTTCGCTCCTCAAG
>LAZR01001447.1_pt1 | contig 15027 bp, 9 predicted proteins | sample 329461 | NCBI WGS metagenome assembly LAZR01 (sample SAMN03002196, study PRJNA259156) | marine sediment metagenome | biome: sea floor; feature: Hydrothermal impacted sediments; material: marine sediment; isolation source: Loki non-amplified sample from Loki's castle hydrothermal vent sediment ...
GGGACCAGGTCATACGCTTGCGTCCACAAATCAACGGGCTTATCCGTGTCACCGGCCTGGTCGGCCTTCGTCTTGCCCGTCGAAACGTCCGGCGCCGATGGCGGCGGATCGGCAGCCGCCAGCACATTCAGCCAATCGGCCATACCCTCCGAGCCGTCGGCAGGCGGCTCGGCCAGGCCAACCCCGGCGGCGGCGAGAAGAACGCAGGTTGTCAGAACAAGGCGAGCGATTCTGTTTGTCATAAGGCTAGGAATCCTTGCAGGAGGAACAGTCTCTGATGCGACCGTTGGCGAGAACACCCACGCGGCCACAATTTCCGGGATAACAGGAGACGGGTATGTACCCAAAATATCGGCGAAACGCACGCCAAAAGATGTGCAACTTTTCTGCTCAGAAATGGTGGGTCGGACAAGGCCGGCCACTTGGCCACGACCAGGAGTCGCTAGCCGGGCGGGCGGTTGAAGGGGCAGCTTCGAATGCAGTTGCTGCAATTGGTCCCGTTGACGGCCCAGAAGGCGAGGCACTTGTCGGGGTTGGCGTACCACTTGACCGGGCCGGGGTTGTTCGACGGCGTAGGACCGGCCGCTGTGGGCTCGCCGCGAGCGATCGCCCCGACCGGACAGGCATCGGCGCATTTCTCACAACCGCCGCAGGTGGCCCGCACACCCAGGTCGATCGGCTCGTCGGTCGCCAGCGGCGCATCGGTGAACACCTTACACAGCCGAACGCGCGGCCCGTGCCGCCGGGCGATCAGGTTGCCGTTTCGCCCCCCCTCGCCCAGCCCGGCATCAATGGCCAGCGGAACGCTCAGGGCGGTGTCGTTGCCGCTGGGCAGCGCCGAAAAGCCCAGGCTCACCAGCATGCTGGCCATGCTGACGGCCGTCGCCGCCATCTGGGAATAGCCCATCCCCGTCGCCGCCGAGGCCCCCACCCCCGGCGAGGTCGCGATCAGGTCATAGTCCATCTCGATCGTCATCACCACCGCCGTCAGCAGCCCCGCCGTCAGCACCGGCGATTCACCCTCGCCCTCGCCGGCCGCGTAGACCCACAGCGGATTGACGCGCGTCACGCCCACGTCGGCCGCCCCGAAAAGCTCCGCGGCCTGCTTGACCCGCGCCGTCAGCTCGGCCGCATCGCCCGGCTGCCAGGGCGCCGCGCCCTCCGGCGGCGTCTGCACCTGCCCAAGCTGCCCCCGCAGCGACCCATCGACGACCCGCGACCCGGCCTGCAGTGCAAAGTCCGCCCGGCCAAACCCCTCCTTGCCCGAGGCGATCAATTCCTCCGCCGTAGGACGCTTCGCCCGCCGGGCGGGGTGGTCGGCCTCCGAATGGCTGCGCGCGAACGCGACGTTCCGACGGTCGAATCGCTTCAGCTCGCCGACAATTTCGTATGGTTTCATGGGCAACCTTCTCCACCGGCCCGCCAGGCGCCTGATACGATTCTAACTGCCCGCCCAAGCGGGACAAAGCCCAATCGCCCCCGGCGCTGTCCTGCGGTCATCACCGGACAACCTGATTATATCGCTTGGTTTTTCGCCGAACCGGGTGTAGACTGGTAGGTGCAACGAGCCGCCGGGGCCCATATCCCATCGGCCGGGTCGGAGCGAGCGGAGGCCCACTTCCAGACCGAGCGGCTCATCTGGCGAGCAGGGCTACGGCAAGAGGATCATACGATGCGGCACACACACGTCATCATTGTGTCATTGGCGGTCGCAGCGGCCGCTTTGACAGCCCCTGCGTCAGGCCAAACCGTCACCATCGGCCAAAACTTCACCGGAACGACGTTGGCCCAAAGCGGCTTTATCCCCCCCGACACGATGGGCGCCGCCGGGCCTCAGCACCTGGTCGAATTGATCAACGGGCGGTTCGTCGTCTATGACAAGGCCGGCTCGCAGCAGCAATCCAAGACGCTCAACCAGTTCTGGACCAGCGCGGGTGTGACGCCGGCGGGCAGCTACGCCTTCGACCCGCGTGTGCTCTATGACAGCCATAGCGGGCGGTGGTTCGCCGCCTCGGTCGACAATGGCGGCGGCGCCAACAACTTCCTGGTGGCCGTCTCGGAGACGGCCGACCCGACCGGCAACTGGGCCGCCTTCGCGATCGACTCCGACAGCGCCAACCAGCGCTGGGCCGATTTCCCCACGATGGGCGTCAATGGCGACGTGCTGGTGCTCGCAGCCAACATGTTCCCCATCAGGGGCGGCGCCACGCGCATCAACGTGCTCGTGCTGCCCAAGACCGACCTGCTGGCCCCCACGCCAACGGTAGCCAGCCACACGCTGTTCCAGAACGTCAACTCCAACAGCATCGGCTTTTCCGTCCAGCCCATCGTCGACATGGATAACAGCTCCCTGCCCCTGCCGCTGCTGTCGTCGTCCAACAAGGCCTCTGGCAAGCTCAAACGGACGAACGTCACCGGCACGCCCGCCTCGCCCTCGCTGGCCACCAGCGGCGGGACGATCACCGTCACGGCCCGCTCCACACCCACCGACGCCGACCAGCCCGGGGCAAAACAGAACATCGAGACCAGCGACTCGCGATTCTCCGGCAATGCCGTGCTGCAAAACGGCAGCATCTGGGCCGCCCACGCCGTCCGCGTCAGCGGCCGCGCCGCCATCGAATGGTATGAGATCCGCGAGTCCGACAACGCCGTCCTCCAAAGCGGCCTGATCGCCGACGCGGACCTGGCCTACTACTTTCCCTCCATCGCCGTCAATGACTTCGGCGACGTCGTCATCGGTTTCAGCGGCTCGAGTGAGACCCAGTTCGTCAGCACCTACGCCGCCGTCGGCCAAACCGCCGCCGGTGTGACCACGTTCGCCTCCCCCCTGCTGCTGAAGGCGGGCCTGGCCGACTACGAACGGCTGGACTGGAGCGACCGCAACCGCTGGGGCGACTACAGCGCGACCACGCTCGACCCGACCAACCCCTACCACTTCTGGACCTTCCAGGAGTTCGTCACCTCGACCGACCGCTGGGCGGTGCAAATCACCGAGCTGATTGTCCCCAAGCCGGCCGACTTCGACGGTGACGCCGACATGGACGCCGACGACATCGACTTGCTCTGCGCCAACCTCGACAGCGCCGACCCGCAGTTCGACCTCGACGGCGACGGTGACGCCGACGAGGATGATCTGATCCTCATGATTGAGACGCTCGCCGAATGGCACAACACCGCCAGCGGCGACAGCGGCCTGGGCACGGCGCGGGGCGATTTCAACCTCGACGGGCTGGTGGATGGCACCGACCTGGCCCTCATGAAGACCGGCTTCGGCCAAACCGGTCTGGGCCATGCCGGCGGCAACGCCAACTGCGACGCCCTCGTCGATGCCACCGACTTGGCCATCCTCAAGGCCAACTTTGGTTCGATTGCGCTCACCACGGGCGATCCCATACCCGAGCCAATGACCGCCATCCTCCTGGCTGTTGGCGCCTTGATTCCGATCTCATCGCGGCGGCGCCGACGAACGTAAGCGGCGCAGAGCTCGGGCCCGGCGACATGAGGACGGCAGAATCAGGGCAAACACATACCGTCTTTGACACTTGACAAAAAGGGGGCCTATACTGGATAGTCGCCTCTTGCGAGGAGCGATCAACCATGGATGGACTCGCTGTTGCGACAACTCATAGGACTCTCTTGGTGTCTGTTCTGGCGATCTGGCTGACGGCGGTCAGCGTCCGGGCTGAGGACCAACCCGACAAGGCCGACTACATCGGCATCTCCACCCTCCGGGAGCGGTACAGCTTCGTCCCCAACGATCCCTACTTCCACCGCGACACGCCGTCGGCCGGCTGGCCGGGACAGTGGCACCTGATCAACGAACACGTCGCCGGCCTGGACGCGGGGGTCCAGGGCGCGTGGGATCGCGACTTCACCGGCGTCGGCGTCATCATCGGGATCGTCGACGATTCACTGGAGACCACCCATCCGGACTTGGCCCCCAACTACGTTGCCGCCGACAGCTGGGACTTCGGCCAGAACGACCCGGTCCCCGACCCGGTCGTCTCGGCAGACCGACACGGCATCTCTGTGGCGGGCGTGGCGGCGGCCCGGGGCGGCAACGGGGTGGGCGTCACGGGCGCAGCCCCCTATGCGGGGCTGGCCGGGCTGCGGATCGACTTCGACAACCAGACCGAGCAGATGTTCATCGACGCGACGCTCTACCACTCCAGCGGCGCCAACACGAACATCGACATCAAGAACCACAGCTACGGCATCGCGGCCGCCTACATCCACACGCCCGCCGAAACCCAGGCCTTCGACACCTCCGCCGCCGCCGGCACGGTGCACGTGCTGGCCGCCGGCAACGAACGGTCCGATGCCAACAAGAAGGACATCCAGAACAACCCCAACACCATCACCGTCGCCGCCCTCGGCAGTAACGGCACGTTCGCCTCCTACAGCAACTACGGGGCCAGTGTGTTCGTAACGGCGCCCTCCAGCGGCTCATCCTTCGGCATCACCACCACCGACCGCACCGGCTCGAGCGGCTACAACCCTTCCGACGACACGTTCCCCGACCTGAACTACACCAGCGTCTTCGGCGGCACGTCCTCGGCCAGCCCGCTGGCCGCCGGAGTGCTGGCGCTGGTCAAGCAGGCCCAGCCGGACCTGGACGTGCGCTTCGCCAAACACCTGCTGGCGATGACCAGCGATATTGTCGATGCGGCCGATGCCACCGACCAGAGCGACGGCGGATGGCGGACCAACGCGGCCGGCTATGCGTTCAACCAGAACTACGGCTTCGGCCTGATCGACGCCGATGAGCTGACGCAGATCGCCGGCGACTATGTCGGCATCCTGCCGCTGACCACCGAAAGCAGCGGCACAATCGTCGTCGAGCAAGCCATCCCCGACAACAACGCCGCCGGCATCGTTCGCACCTTCGAGTTGACCGCCTCGACGCCGCTGGAAGAACTGCTGGTCACGCTCGACATCACGCATACGTGGCACAGCGATATTAACATCACGCTCACCTCGCCCAGCGGCACGACCAGCCGGCTCGTCGCCGGACGCGAGGGCGGCGCCGGCCAGTTGACCAGCCACGTCTGGGAATACACCAGCAACGTCTTCTGGGGCGAGGACCCCCAGGGCATCTGGACGATTCAACTGGCCGACATCTGGCGGTTTGACTCGGGAACGTGGCACTCCTTCTCCGCGCTGGCCCGAATGGGCGAACTGCTCGTCCAAGCCGATCTCGATGCCGATGGCGACGTGGACGCCGACGATATCGACATCCTCTGCGCCAACCTCGGCAGCGTCGACCCACAGTATGACATGGACGGCGACGGCGACGCCGACGCCGACGACTTGGTCTATATGGTGGAGAACCTTGTCGAACTGGCCGACGGCAGCGGCCGCATTGGCACGGCTGTGGGTGATTTCGACCTCGACGGGTTGGTGGGCGCCACAGACCTGGCCATCATGAAGGCTAACTTCGCCCAAACCGGCCAGGGCTGGGCCGAAGGCAACGCCAACTGCGACAACATCATCGACGCCACCGACCTGGCCATCCTCAAGGCCAGTTTTGGTTTCACGGCCCCCGCCGCCGGTTCGGCTGGGCTCACCGCAGGCAGTTCGGCTGGGCTCACCACGGGCGATCCGATACCCGAGCCAATGACCGCCATCCTCCTGGCTGTCGGGGCCCTGCTCCCCATCTCATCGAGACGACGAAACCGGTAGAACTCGGGCATCGCTTGCCGGCAACTGGGGGCATTGTGGAATGTTGGGGGCTAGGCTATAATCCCCGCCCGCGCGGCCGACTGGCGTCGGCGTGGGTTCGGGTCGAAAGTGCCTTCTTGTGCAACACAGGTGACGCAGATGACAGACAAAACGGATGACACGGCCAGGCTGGCCGAGCTTCGGGAGCTGGTCCGCCCGCCCGTGCAATTTCTGCTGACGCGGCTGCAGAAGGATCTCGGCGACAATCTACTGTCGCTGTGCGTCGTCGGCAGCGCCCTGACCGGCGATTTCCATCCCAAGTTCAGCGACATCAACACGGTCGTCGTGGTCGGCCGACGAAGCCACCAGCTGCTGGAGCAACTGGCCGCCTGCGGCCGGAGCATGGGCAAACGCCGCCTGCGGGCGCCGCTGATGATGACGCGGGAGTACATTGAGCAGTCGCTGGATGTCTTCGGCGTCGAGTTCCTCGACTTCCAGCTCAACCACGCGGCCGTCTATGGGCCCGACCCGTTCGCCGAGTTGAGCTTCCGCAAGCGCGACGTCCGCCTGCAGTGCGAACGGCAGTTCAAGGCCGCCCTGATCAAACTCCGCCAGGGCTATATCAGCGCGCTGGGCAAGCCCAAGGCCGTCGGCGGACTGCTGCTGGAGTGCGCTGGCGAGCTGGCCGTCCTGCTGCGGGCCCTGCTGTGGCTGACCGATACCGACCGCCCGCGCGAGGCCCTGCCCACGCTGGCGGCGGCCGCCGAGAAGTTCGAGTTCGACCCGGCCAAGGTCGCGCCGCTGATGACACACCGCCGGCAGCGCACCCGACCCGACGCCGGCGAGGTCGACGGGCTGTTCGAAGACATCTACCAGGTCATCGACCATCTGGGACGAACCGTGGATGCGTTCGGTGAGAGTGACGATGCCTAGAGCGCGGCTAATCTTTGCATCCGCTGCGCTGTGTCTGCTTCTGCCGGTTGGGATTGCGACAGCGGAGATCGAATCGGCCCCATTGACGTACGTCGCCGACCGCGCGGGCGTCATCGACCCGGGCATGGAGACTCAGTTGATCGGGCTGCTCCAGGAGCTGGAGCAGAAGACCGGCGCCCGAATCATCGTCCTGACCGTGGACACCACCGACGGCCAGGATATCCACCAATATGCAATCGAACGCGCCGACAAATGGACGTTCGGCCCCGACCGCACCAGTGCCAGCGCCCTGCTGGTCGTGGCCGTCAGCGACCGCAACTATCGCTTTGAAATCGGCTATGACTTCGAGGCCGTTCTGACGGACGGCTTTGTCGGGCAGGTGGGCAGAGATTATCTCGTGCCGCACTTTAAGGCCGGCCGTTACGGCCAGGGGATCTTCGAAGCTGCGGCCATACTGGCCGAGAAGATCGCCGCCGAGGGCGGCATCACATTGACGGGAATGCCCGCAATTCGCCGGCCCGTGCAGTTGCCGGGAATTGTCCGATTTATACTGGGCATCCTGCCAATAGTGTTCATCGTGACCATGACCCTCCTGTCGCGGGGCCGTCATCGCAGCGGGCTGTTCTGGGGGATTCTGCTGGGCTCGATGATGGGCGGCGGGCGCGGCGGCGGATTTGGTGGCGGCGGGTTCGGCGGATTTGGCGGCGGCGGTGGAGGCGGGTTCGGCGGCGGCGGCGCCGGCGGCAGTTGGTGAGTTCTACAATGACAGCGAAAGGATCATAGATCATGAAAACGTCAGCCAGAAGCGGCAAGATATCAACCGGCATTATCGTATTGATCGTTGTGGCGGTGCTCGTATTGGGCGGGTTCTTTGTCGTCTGGGGCGGGTACAACAAGGCCGTCAAACTCGATGAAGCCGTCGGGGCGCGTTGGGCCCAGGTGGAGACCGTGCTGGTCCGGCGTTTCGACCTGATCCCCAACCTTGTTTCGACGGTCAAGGGCTACGCCTCGCACGAGACGGACCTGTTCACGCACATCGCCGACGCGCGGACGAAGTATTTTCAGGCCAAGTCCATCCCCGAAAAGGCCCAGGCCGCCTCACTGTTGCAGGGATCTCTGTCGCGCCTGTTGCTGCTGCGCGAGGCTTACCCCGACCTCAAGGCCAACCAGAACTTCCTGAAGCTGCAGGACCAGCTCGAAGGCACCGAGAACCGTATCGCCGTCGAACGCAAGCGCTACAACGAGGCCGTCCGTTTGGTCAACACCTACGCGCGGTCCTTCTTCGGCCGATCCTTCTGCAACATGGCCGGCGTCGAACAGGCCGAATACTTCGAAGCCACCGAAGAGCAGAAAGCCCCCCCCAAGGTCGAATTCTAACGGACGTCACCGCGCCTGACTCTGAACGTAGCGGGCGCCTTGGTATCCGCGGTTGTCGGCTGGTGTCGTCGCCAATGGTGTCTGGGTCGCGAGGCCGGTAGCCCGGGCTTCTCGTAGATGGGCTGATCGCACATCGGGCATGGGATCGGCTGACCGACTTCGATATCGTTGACATGCGGCTGGTAGCCGCACTTCGGGCATCCGTACTTGTGCAGCTTCATATCGGCGGCATCGCGATTCACACGCACCCAGGCCGTCAACACAACCAGCGACAGCCCCAGCAGCGACAGCGCCCCGCCGGCAGCGGCCGCGCCCACGTCCACCTTCGCACCGCCGGACCGGACGCCCAGCCACACCAGCCCACACCCCGCCGCCATTAGCACCCCCGCCACCGGCAGCCCCCAGCTTGCAGCGCCGTAACGTTTCATAGCCGATCACCTCCAAGGCGATATCTAAAGTTGTGCCTTTGGACTCGGCAATGAATTCTATGCCCCCTGCCGGCGTGATGAAGCCAATGCTTTGAGCCAATCGGCCAATCCTTCGCACGAATCGCCGACAGGGCCCGCCGCGTGGGCAAAAAAAAGACGGTGTTCAGGCGGGGGGGGACCTGAACATCGTCTCGAAAGGCTGCGACCCAATGCTGGCAGGGGTGAGAACCAGCACATCCGGGCCGAGCCGTCACGACATTCTAGGGATTGGGCTCCCCAGTCAAACAAAAAAATCGCGTCCGGCCAAATAAACTTCGCGCATGTCGATAAATCGTGACCCCAGGGCGATAGCCACTCCCGCCCTTCTTGGAAGGCCTCAACTGGGCCCTGCTGGATTCGAACCAGCGACCAATGGATTATGAGTCCACTGCTCTAACCGCTGAGCTAAGGGCCCGGGGGAATCTGCAGCCGTGTTCTCTTGTACCACCGATAACGGGCTCGCATCAAGCCTCCAAACGCCGCGGCCCGTTGGGGCTGGGCGGGTCGGTGGGCGTTTTTTTCTTGAAATCCGTGGACATCGTGGGTATCCTGTTATTGTCTCGGGACAAGGAGGATGACAATGGCCCGGAAACTTTCCGCACTCTTCATGTTGCTGCTGTTGTGTGTGACTGCGCCTGTCGCATCGGCCCAGCCGACGAACGTGATCTTCTTTATCGGCGACGGCATGGCGCCGGCCCAGGTCGAGGCCGCCGGGATGTTCGCCGGAGGGCCGATGTCGTTCGAGAGCTTCGCCAACCAGGGGGTCGTGACGACCTACTCGGCCAACAGCTCCGTCACCGACTCGGCGGCCGCCGGAACGGCCCTGGCTACCGGGGTGAAGGTCAATAACGGCGTGATCTCGATGGCCTATCCCGGCGATGGCAGCGACCTGCAGACGCTGCTGGAGCATTTTCAGGGCCTCGGGCGATCCACCGGACTGGTCACGACGACCTACATGACCCACGCGACGCCGGCCGCCTTCGGCGCGCACGAGCCCAGCCGAAACAATCTCTCGCAGATCGCCGGCGACTACCTCAACCAGACTCAACCCAACGTGCTGCTGGGAGGCGGGGGCAATGGGATGTTGCCGGCCGCCGCCACCGGCGCGGGCTACACCGTCGTCACCGACGCCGCCGGCCTGGCGGGGCTGGACACCGAAGCGACGACCTACGTTTCCGGCCAGTTCGGCAGCTCGCACCTGCCTTATGAGTACGACGGGCTGGGCGCCCTGCCCCACCTGTCCGAGATGACGACCACCGCGCTGAATATCCTCGATAACAACGCCGGCGGGTTCTTCCTGATGGTCGAGGGCGGGCGGATCGACCACGCCGGCCACAACAACGATATCCAGCGAAACATCCGCGAGACGGTTGAGTTCTCCAACGCCGTACAGGAAGCCATCGATTGGGCGACCGGGCGGACCGACACGCTGATCGTCGTCACCGCCGACCACGAAACCGGCGGCCTGACGGTCCTGGCCGACAACGGGGCCGGCAACGCGCCGACCGTATCCTGGTCCACCACCGGTCACACCGCCACCAACGTGCCCGTCTACGCCTGGGGCGTCAACGCGGCCCTGATCTCCCCCGTGATGGACAACACGGACTTCTGGGAAGTCATGACGGTCCCCGAACCGGCCTCGATGGGCCTGCTGGCCCTGGCCAGCCTGGCGCTACTGAAACGCCGACGACGCTAACCCGCCGGCCGAGCGAGCATATTCTGCGCAGCAAAACGCCCCTGTCGCTTCTCAAGGCGACAGGGGCGTTGTTGTAGGTGCGATCAGACGGAGACCGTCTCGGCAAATGACGAGTAGTCCATCGCCGCCATGTGTTCGTAGATCTTCCAGCGGGCGATGACGTTGGCCTGGCCCTCAGCCAGCAGTAGCTTGGCCCGTTCCGGATCGGCGGCCTGGAGCATCTTGAACCGCGTTTCGTTGTAGATGTAATCGGCCAGCGGAACGCTCGGGGGTTTCGAGTCCAATTGCAGCGGGTTGGTTCCCTCGGCGGCCAGACGCGGGTCGAACCGATACAGCGGCCAGGCGCCGCTGTTGACGGCCAGCTTCTGCTGCTCGAACCCGTTGACCAGGTTGAACCCGTGGGCGATGCAGTGGCTGTAGGCGATGATCAGGCTCCCCCCGGGGTAGCTGTCGGCCTCGGCCAACGCCTTGACCGTCTGGGCGTCGGAGGCGCCCATCGCCACCTGGGCGACGTAGATGTTGCCGTAGGTCATCGCCATCATGCCGAGATCCTTCTTCGGCACGGACTTGCCGCCGGCGGCGAACTTGGCGACCGCCCCGATCGGCGTAGCCTTGGAGCACTGCCCGCCCGTGTTGGAGTAGACCTGCGTATCCAGCACCAGCACGTTGACGTTCCGCCCGCTGGCCAGCACGTGGTCCAGCCCGCCGTAGCCGATGTCATACGCCCAGCCGTCGCCGCCGAGCGCCCAGATGCTCCTGCGAACCAGGGCGTTGGCCACCGAATCGAGCTGCACGGCCCGTGGGCCGCCGCTACCGGCAAGTGTCGCCTTCAGTTGCTCGACACGGGCCCGCTGCTCGGCGATGCCGGCCTCGTCGGTCTGCTCGGCCGTCAGAAGCGCCTCGGCCAACTCGGCCCCGATGACGTCCTTCAGCTCGGCGACCAGTTCGCAGGCGTATTCGATCTGCTTGTCGACCGTCAGGCGGAAGCCAAGCGAGAACTCCGCACAATCCTCGAACAGCGAGTTGTTCCAGCTTGGCCCGCGGCCGTCGGCGTTGACGGCGTAGGGCGTCGTCGGCAGGTTGCCGCCATAGATGCTCGAGCATCCCGTGGCGTTGCCGATGATGGCCCGGTCGCCCATCAATTGCGTCAGCAGCTTGATATACGGCGTCTCGCCGCAGCCGGCGCACGCGCCGGAGTATTCAAACAGCGGGCGGCACAACTGGCTGCCCTTGATCGTCTTGACGTTCAGCGCCGAGCGGTCGGCATCCGGCAGGGACAGGAAGAAGGCGTAGTTGGCGGCTTCGGACTGGCGGACGGGTAGTTGCTCGACCATGTTGATGGCCTTTCGGCCCTCGACCTGCTTGTTCTTGGCCGGGCAGACGTGCACGCACAGCCCGCAACCCGTGCAGTCTTCCGGTGCGATCTGGATCGTCCATTTCTGGCCGGCGAAATCCTTGCCCTTGGCATCGGCGTTCTTGAACGTCTCGGGCGCCCCGGCCAGGAGGGTCGGATCGTAGATCTTCGCTCGGATCGTCGCGTGCGGGCAGGCGATCGAGCACTTGGCGCACTGGATGCACACCTCCGGATCCCACTCGGGGACCTCCAGGGCGATGTTGCGTTTTTCCCACTGCGTGGTCGCCGTCGGCCAAACGCCGTCGACCGGCATGCAGCTAACGGGCAGGTCGTTGCCCTTGCCGGCCATGATGGCGGCTGTCACGTTGTGGACGAACTCGGGCGCCTCGTCGGCGACGACGGGCGGCATGTCGATGGTGCTGGTCGCTTCGTCCGGCACGTCGATCTTGTGGAGATTGGCGACGGCCTGGTCGACGGCGTCGTAGTTCTTCTGGACGATCTCGGGGCCCTTCTTGCCGTAGGTCTTCTCGATGGCCTTCTTGATCGCGGCGATCGCCTCGTCCTGCGGCAGGATGCCCGAGAGGAAGAAGAAGCACGTCTGCATGATCGTGTTGATCCGCGCGCCCATGCCGGTCTCGCGGGCCACCTGGTAGCCGTTGATCGCGTAGAACGTCAGCTTCTTGTCGATGATGGTCTGCTGGACCTCACGCGGCATGTGGTCCCAGACCTCCTCGGGGCCCATCGGGCAGTTCAGCAGGAACGTCGCGCCATCGACGGCCGAGGCCAGCATGTCGAACTTTTCCAGGAAGCTGAACTGATGGCAGGCCACGAAGTTCGCCCGGCTGATCAGGTAGCTCGACCGGATCGGCCGCGGGCCGAACCGCAAATGGCTGATCGTCACGGCGCCGGCCTTTTTCGAGTCGTAAACGAAATACCCCTGGGCGTAGTTGTCGGTGTTCTCGCCGATGATCTTGATCGAGTTCTTGTTGGCGCCGACCGTCCCATCGGATCCCAGGCCGTAAAACATCGCGCGGACCACGTCGTCAGGCTCGGTCGACCAGTCGGCATCGAACGCCAGCGAGGTATGCGTCACGTCGTCGGTGATGCCGATGGTGAAGTGGTTGGCCGGGGAGGCCTTGGCCAGCTCGTCGAAGACGCCCTTGGCCATCGCGGGCGTGAACTCCTTGCTGCTCAGGCCATACCGCCCGCCGACGACGGGCAGATCGCGCCCGACCTCGACAAGGGCGTTGACGCAGTCCAGGTACAGCGGCTCGCCGGCGCTGCCGGGCTCTTTCGTGCGGTCCAGAACGGCCAGCACCTTGCAGCTATCGGGAATGGCCGAGACGAAGTCCTTGATGCTGAAGGGCCGATACAGGCGGACCTTCAGCAGGCCCACTTTTTCGCCGGCGGCGACCAGGGCCTCGACGGCCTCATCGCAGGCTTCGGCGGCGCTGCCCATCATCGCGATCACCCGCTCGGCATCGGGGGCGCCGACGTAGTCGAACAGGTGATAGGCCCGGCCGGTCAATTCGGCGAACTTGTCCATGGCCTTTTGGACGATGCCCGGGCAAGCGATGTAGAACGGGTTGACCGACTCGCGCCCCTGGAAGTACACGTCGGGGTTCTGGCTCGTGCCGCGCAGCGACGGGTTGTCGGGCGTCATGCCCCGCCCGCGATGGGCCAGCACCAACTCGTCATCGATCATCGCCCGCATGTCGTCCAAGGTGAGTTCCTCGACCTTGGCCACCTCGTGGCTGGTCCGGAACCCATCGAAGAAGTGCACGAACGGCACGCGCGCTTCCAGCGCAGCAGCCGAGGTCACCAAGGCCAGGTCCATCGCCTCCTGAACGCTCCCCGACGCCAACAGCCCAAAGCCCGTCTGACGGGTGGCCATCACGTCAGAGTGATCGCCAAAGATGCTCAGCGCCTGACACGCCAGCGACCGAGCGGAGACGTGAAACGTCGTGCTGGTCAGCTCGCCGGCAAGCTTGTACATCGTGGGGATCATCAGCAGCAGGCCCTGGCTGGCGGTGAAGGTCGTCGTCAGCCCGCCGCTCTGCAGCGCGCCATGGACCGCCGCAGCCGCCCCGCCTTCCGATTGCATCTCGACGACCTGCGGCACCGTGCCCCAGATGTTCTGCTGGCCGCGGGCCGACATCTCGTCGGCGTACTCGCCCATCGAGCTGGAAGGTGTGATCGGATAGATCGCGATCACTTCGTTGATTTTGTGCGCCACGTGAGTGACGGCCTGATTGCCGTCCATCATGACCATCCGTCTTGACATCGTCTCAGTCCCTTTCGAGGTATGCCGTATCGAGGGTTCGGCCGTCCGTGCCGCAAGGGCAAGATCATCAGCCGGCGCGGCCGCCCCTGGCATCGGATGCAACCGCTATGCACTGACCCGCGGGCTCCTCCGTGAGGCCCGGCAGATCATTCATTCTGCACATTCGACTGCGTGATTCAAGCCATTTGCCGTCGCGGCCGTCCCAGCCCCCGCCGCAGACACAGCAGCCCAGCGGCGGCGCCATGGCTGCAGCGTTGACAAGGGCACTGTGGCAGATACCGTAGGGGCCCGGCCGCGTCAGGAACAGCGCGATATCCGGCGAATTGGCCAGCAGCGCAAAGGCGGCCAGCACAGCGGCCCGGCCCTGATGGACGGCCCTGACGGGCGGGCAAGTTGGGCGGGCAAGAACTACGATTGAGCCCCCCGGCCGGTGTGGTATAATAAGGTGTTGTAGGGTGCACCGCCCCCGGGCTACTATCGGTCCAGCGCCGAATCTCAATATGGACATGAATACAATGATTTCCCGACCCTCCAACCGGCTGGCTCTGGTCTTCGTCGCTCTGCTGTGCGTCGGTTTCGCGCCGGCAGCCTTTGGCGAGGAGACCGCCGAGGCCCCCGCTGCCGCCGACATTCCGTCGCTCGTATCCGCTATCGAAAACGCCGCCGACTCGAGCGCAGCCGGCGCCGTCTACAACGGCGCTCGCCGCAAAGGGATCGAGCACGTCGACCTTGCCCAGGCGTACGTCCACAAGATGGTCGGGTTCGGCAAGGTCCTGCAGGCGATGGAGGCTGCGACGAAAGTTACCAGGGCGCGCGATGACGACGCGACGGTGTGGGGCGTGCTGAGTTACTGCCATAGCCTCCGGCGGCGCTACGGCCCAGCCATCGACGCGGCCACCCGGGTAGCAGACTTGACGCCCAAAGACCCCGTTGCGATGGCGAATATCGGCGAGTTGATGGGCTGGCTTGTCAGCCAGACCAAACTGCCCGAGCTGTCGGCCGACGCCCGGCGGATCATGGCCGCCAACCAGAACACCTGGCCGACGGACGCCAACTATGTCCGCGGCTACCAGAGAATCTCAACGGCCTACAAGGCCTTCGCCAACAAGCTCAAGGCCAAGAAGGATGAACTCGATGGGCTTCGCGAGCAGGGGGAGAAACTTGTCGAGCAAATCGGATTAAAAACCGCGGAAATCAAGGCCTCCCTGGCACGGCAGCGCCAGATGGAGGAGGCCGGCAGCGGCGATGGGGGGGG
>LAZR01001451.1_pt1 | contig 15014 bp, 18 predicted proteins | sample 329461 | NCBI WGS metagenome assembly LAZR01 (sample SAMN03002196, study PRJNA259156) | marine sediment metagenome | biome: sea floor; feature: Hydrothermal impacted sediments; material: marine sediment; isolation source: Loki non-amplified sample from Loki's castle hydrothermal vent sediment ...
GGCGGGGGCCGGGCGGTGGCCAGGGTGGCATAATTTCTGTCAACTTTTCCTGCGCTTCTGCCGGGCGGCGGTGCTGGTCGGTGGCCAGGGGGGCGGCCCGGGGGTGGCATCGTCAACTAAGCCGAAACCGTGAAAGCATTTACTCAGCAAGCCGTCAATATCGGCCCTTTTCGGCACTTACGAAGGTGTCATCGCACGTCATGGCAGGGTGGGCGGCAGGGTGGTGGTGGGGCCGGGGGTCAGAAAGACAGAAAAGTGGTTAGGTGGTTAGGTGGTGGCCGGGGCGGGCGGAAGATATGTTGACGTCCGTCAACAGTTTCCCTACCAATATTCGGAGACCCTGCCCAAACTCAACCAGGGGGAAGACCCCAAGTCACGTGCAGCCTGCTTCAGTTCGCCAGGATAAATCCGAGCGGGGATAGAAGGGTACCCCAGATCTCTCGCGGCGTTTGACCTATGAATGCCGTCGAGGATTACGAACCTCCGTATTACCCCGTGCCAAGAGAGGTCAATTGGTGGGACCGACTTCCTCTCTTGAATGAGAGCAGTGTTATCGTCATACCGCCCCGGTGACCATACCTTCGGGATGGCTATCAACCTTATGGGCATGTCCACCAGGGTTCGCCTCTCGCTCAGCATGTAGCGGAAAACAACTGGTAGCAAACGTGGCAGGGGTGGGCCTTCCTCCGGTAACAAGAAAGGTGGGCCCGGGTCGCCAGGAAGCAGTGGTGACAATTCTCTCCCCAACAATTTCCAGCTGGCGGTGGTGGTGACCAGGGTGGGGGCCGGGGAAAGCGCGCGCCCGCCGCCTCCCTTTCGGGACCCCGTAAGGTTGCAAAGCGGCGGGCACCCTACCTAACCCCTGGGTGTAGCCCCAGCAAGGGCAGTATAGCATAAGCGGGGCGGAGGCCTGCTGTCCGATGCGGCTAATAATATTAGCAAGTTTTGAACAATTCCTGAGGCTATTTGGAGGCCATCAGAGACCGTTCGTAGAATTCTGAAAATCGATTGGCCGAACTGCCTAAAAATATCGGGGAAAGTGTGCGCCCGCCGCACCCCCTTTCGGGACCCCGTAAGGCTCGCACTGCGGCGGGCAGAAGCCCAGGTGACCCCACCAGGACAGCCCCATCTTAGCATAAGCGGGCGGTGGTGGTGGCGCCGGGGGCGCGGCTGCACCTCTTTTGTACTCTAAACGACAACTTTTCGGGCAACTTTGCCGCTGCTTCTGCCGGGGGGGAGCCCACCGGCGGGTGGGTGGGCGGTGTGGGGCCCGCCGGTGGGCGGGTGGGCGGAAGATCTGTTGACGAAAGTCAACAGTTCCCCCGCCGGCTAAAGGGGAGGGACTTGGAAGGAATGGGTCTTCTATCTTCTCTTTCCCCATCCCACTGGCATCGGGCACAGCTATAGCAACTGCCCAGAATAAGGCCCGCAGCCGCATTGTAGCACAGCAGGCTCCGGAGGCGAAGTATCTGTTGACGAAAGTCAAGAGTTTCCCCGGGGTGTCAATACCAAATTGACACGGGGTTAAGTTGCTCCTACCTAAGGGGTTAAGTTGCTCCTACCTAAGGGGTTAAGTTGCTCCTACCTGAGGGGTTAAGTTGCTCCTGTACGGCCGTACAGGGGGAGCCCCCCAGCGGCTGAGGGCTTGACCGGGGGGCTCCATAGAACCGCTGATCCGGCGGTCCACCTTGTTAGTATACACCAGTGGGTATATTACCAACACAAGGTGGAACCTTTGTCAAGGAGGTGGTGGGAATTACTTCCTTGCGTGTTGCACAGCGCGCTGGACAAGTCTAGTCACTATTTGGAGTGGCAAGGTGACAATGTCAATGGGGACAGCACCGGTTAAGGCGAAGAAGGCTAAGTCTGCATCCCCTGAGGGCCCGGACATGGTAATCGGATAAAGCTTACGAGTCAAGAAGAAAGGGAAATCCCCAGGCTTCACTCGGTCAGCCATAACTATCCCCCCAATCTCTGCCAAGTAATCATTCCAACTGGCCGAGATGGCCATCTTGACCAGTTGAGTTGGTATTTGACCACTTGAGTGGTAGCGGGAGCCGGGGGCGGTGGCCACCACCCCCGGTCACCCCATCGCCATAAATGTGTCTGGGGGACGAAATTCTCTCAGCTTCCAGTCGGCATACCATGAGAGGAGAAACATTAACAAACGCGGGTGAACCTTGAAGTCCGCTGATCGGACATCCCTGCATGGACAGGCGAATATTCGGATAAGCCTATCCTCATAGACAAGGGCCTGCTCATGGACGATACATCGCAACTCTTCACTCCTTGAGTTGGTATTTGACCACTTGAGTGGTAGCGGGAGCCGGGGGTGGTGGCCGCCACCCCCGGTCCCCCAAAGCCAATAGGTATCTGTTGGTAGCGGGGGTCGGAGTTGAACCGACGACCTCCGGGTTATGAGCCCAGCGCGCTCCCACTGCGCTACCCCGCGGCCTGGGTGCTAAGGAAAGAAAAGGGGATAATACACCGGTTGGTGCAATCCACAAACCGCAGATGACAGTATGATGTGCTCAGGTCCGTAGGGGGCCATGGTCATATCTACCGATGGGGCCCCTGCAATGTTGTAACCGAGCTGCAAGTCGCTGAATTGGTCAAAGCCGTAGGGGGCTGCCCGAGAGTCTACCGCCCCATTCATAACAAAGGTTTGCTCAAGCACCGGGCCGCTGGCTGGCTCAAGCCCGTAGGGGCCCTCGGCCACCATTAAAGCACCATCCTCCCCACCCGCCGCAACCGGTGCGAACATCGGCCCGACCATCAGGGCGGCCATCAGGGCCAGGACCACAGCCAACATCCACATCAGACTTGTCCGTCTCTTCATGGTGCCTCCTTTCGTTTACCCCGCGGCGGTGACCCCGGAAACCTGGGAGCGCCTCGCCGTATAGACGGTCTACAGGGCTTACAGGGCTCGCGGGGACGCAAACCGCCAGCGTCTCCCCGTTCTACCAGGCCTCCGGAGTCGCCCCTATTCTCCGCCGTGGCGGGGCCCCTGTCAAGTAGTCGGTCAAAGAGACTGTCAATTTAAGGGCCATGTACACAGGGCATAGCTTGTCAAATACCGTGTCAACTTAGTGGTCAAACTGCTGGTGGTGGCCCTCCAGGACCCACGGCCGGGGGTGACGCCCCCCTCGTCCCGAAGTAGAAGCCTGTGAAGGTAACGGCGGCGAGCCACAACTGATCGGGCACCGGCCTCCCCGTCCACACCATAGCGAGGATGGCCAGCCACCCCGTCAGGGCCAGCATCGGCCGCACCATGGCTCGAATGAACTCCTTTACGTCCGTCAACTCCTGCATGGGACCTACTCCTTCCTGCTATACCGCAGCCACCGGGGATGGGCTACTTGACGACTGTCGCGTAGATCCTAAAGGCAGCCACCGCTCCCTGCGGCTCATACCGGGGCTCCTCCACGACCTCGAACTCGTGGTAGGCCTCATCTGCCTCGGTGATAATTACCCCATCCCTCTTGATCACCAGGTGGTCACCAACTCTGATACTCATGGCACCTCCAATATAGATTCCGGCTAAATCGCAGCCACCAGAGTAATCTCCGGTGGGAGGTACTTCAGCCTACAGCCCAATGTAAACTGGGGGGACCCGGCGAACACCAGCCCCACGGCCTCGTTGCCCGGGTCGGTGACGATGAGGGATCCGGAGTCCCCGGGCTCACTCATCCGCTGCACCATGAACACGTCCTCGAACTGGAGCTTGGCGAAGCCGAAGTTTACCTCCATGAAGACGCGGGGATCGAAGATGTACCCCCCCTTGGTGTGGCCGGTGCTCCTCCCCGTCTTCTGGACGTACAGCCCAAACTCCGCCTCCCGCCGGCCTGCCACCCAGCCGATCCCCGGCTGGCCACCCCTCCACCTCATGTTCTGGCCCAGCCATGCCCAGGCCAGGTCGGCCCGGTTCACCCCGGCCTCGTCCAGGGGCACCCACCCGGCCAGCCAGGCCACGGTGTCCCTGCCCGCCCGGCCGCCATCAGCTCGCCCGGGCTGGACGATGGGGTCGTACACGCTGGCCCGCTGTGTCTGGATACTGTTGGAGCGGGCCAGCACATGGGAGTTGGAGATCACCACCGGCCAGCCGTTCAGGAGGCCGATGGCGCCGGCGGTGCCGGCCGTGATGCGGTGGTGCCCGATGGAGTACCCGGGCATCAGGGGCCTCACCCGCCCGGTGTTTTCACCGATGAACTGAACACTGGGCCCCACCAGGATCTCGGGGCGGCTCCGCGGCCACCGCCACTGGATATCGAATTCGCCCACTTCAATGACGTCAGTGGGCACCCCCTCTATTTCGGACGGCACCTTGTCGGGGGGAGCCAAGGCATCTGCGGCAATCTTCTTCAGGACATATATGCGCAGGCAGGGGATCCCGGTGTGGCCGCCCTGGCGTATCTTCGCCTGGACCACGGGGGAGTAGCCTGTGACCCCGGCCTTGGCCAGCAGCTCCTGGCGCTTGGGGGTGAGGAGGGGCTCGGCGTTGTCACCTATGTTCATGTGGTTTCTCCTACCTCGGGTAGCCCCCTCAGGGGACCATCTGCAGGATCTGACTCACCACATCGGGTGCAACGTCGTAAACCAGCTCCTTCTTCACAGCGTCGAACTTCATATTGGTCTGCAGGCTATCCGCCTTTAGCGACAGGGAGGATGACGCCCTGCCCTGGGCGGTGAGGTCCCGGACCTCCTCGAAGATGGAGGAGCAATCGATCAAGGTGCCGGCGCCGTCCCAGACAGTTAACTTTGCTACCCCCTGTTCATACTCCACTATGATGCGGTTGGTGGGCATGTGTCCTCCTTTCTTACAGCATCAGCTCGGCCAGGGCTGGGTTGAGGCCGCCGACAGAGGAAGGCGGGACGTCGGCAATCGCCACCGAGGGGGCCGCAATACCAGCAACGGCATATACAGGCGTCGGTAAAATGATCTTGTCGCCATGCTCCTCAAACATAAAGTCGTAGCCGAGGTCACTCCATGTTCCACCCAACCGCCTTCTGGCCTCGCCACCTGCGTATGTCGGGGAGGTAGTGTCAGCCCTCCAATATGCCCTGCCTGTGTAGGGCTGACCTGCAGCATTGGCCCATATAGAGATACCATATTTTACTCCGGTCTCCAGTAAAGCAGCCAAAAAGAAGGTTTCCCAAGTAGCAGCAAGGTCAAGTCCACCAAAGGGAGAAGGAATATTTAGGGACGCAAGTGATGTCAACGGTTCATTGCTACCGTCAAGGGGATGGAGGCTGACTGTAAGGGCACCAGGGCTACCCGTGCGGTACATCAGGAGCTTTAATTTGGTAGTCCGATGCCACTCTGATACTGTGAACGTCTGCATAAGCCTGCGACCATTGTTTGAGTACGCCGCACCATCATCGCCAGCGTTGTAGTTTTGGAAGAGTTCTTCTGCCATGCTGCCCTAACTCTCGTTGACCCTTATCTCGCAATCTTGTAGGGTGAGTGTCTGCCCAGCCGACACCGAACGGTCAGCGGTCAAATCCCAATAGGCCAACACCTCACGGTCGGCAACGACAGCATCGTCATCCAGCAGGACAGCGTAACGGGCTCCATCCCCGGACGCCGGAATGGCGCCTCCCGAAGCCGTCCAAACTACATCCTTGATTTGGACCCGACCACGGTCATTGGTGTCATCCTCAGTGTGGAGATCGAAGTCGGTGCTGCCTGGAGTGAGCGAATACCCGCCAGCAGTGTAACCATTCCCAGCGGCTATCTCGGTAAGGTCGGACAGTGTATTTGTGTCAGCATCTGGCGCAGTCGCCGAGGTCACCAACGCCACATAGAAATTGGTGGGGATGGTGTCACCCCGGAAGACCCACCCAAGAGCCCTGAATTTCCCTTTGTTAGTCCAGCCCGCCATTGTAGGTCCCTCTATTCTCCTCGTGGCCTGGTGATGCCATCTAATATGCGGAGCACGTCTTTATTGAATACCTGTACGACCATGGCGGGGTCTGGTATATCAGGAAAGTCAGGGGGCTTCATCTTGAACAACTGCCGTTTGATGAGCAGGTTCGCCAATGCTTGGTTGAGGCCCCGGGCACCGAATGTCGTCCTCGTCGTCGGGTCCGTGAAGGTATAGAAAAGAAAAGTCTCGCCCCACATCTGAGGTCCATTATAGACAAGCCCCAACTGGGACGCTATGTGTTCTCCCTCTGCCTGGTGGTCAATCACACAAGCTATATCCCGCGGCCCTAAAACTCCGGAGACACGACCGCCACCATAGTGGTCCTCCTGTCGAGAATCACCCCGGCCTCGCTCGCCACGCTCACCCGTAGGCGGTTATTCCCCTCGGCGTTGCCAGGGTCCACCGGTATCCGGAGCTCATCGCTGTAGCTCCCTGCCGCCCTCATCTCGCTGGAGGCGGCGCTCTTGTAACCGGTGAAGTCCGGTGGCTCCATGAGGTCAGCGGCGACGTAGGCCGGGACACTGGAGCGCCAGGCCACCCGTACCCACAGAGGGCCCCCGAGGTCCACGCTGCCCTGCACGCTCAGGCTGTCAATGGACGCCGTGGGTGCCGGCGGCTCCAGCTCCACCACCTCTTCGGCCGGTGGCGGCGGTGGTGGCGGTGGTGGTGGCGCCACCTCAGGGATCACCACCGTGAGCATGCTGGGGAAGGTCTGCTGGATGAGGAGGACACCGGTGTTGGCGTCCACCGCCATGATCAGCAGGCCGTAGCTTCCCCCGGGCATATCGGTGGGGATGGTCAGGGTGGAGGTCCGGGTGACCCCCATCTCCAGCTGGGGGGTGAAGATGTCCCGGGGCACCATCAGCGCTACACGCCCCCCCGAGTCCATGAGGAAGGAGTCGATGCTAACCGGCACCGCCACCGGGCCCATGTTGGTGAAGGGCACCTGGATGGTGATGTTCCCTCCGGGCTCCACCGTGTTAGGGGTAACTGTGGGCGTGGCCACGGTCAGGTCGCCCAGGGACAGGCCCTCGGGCAGCTCCGGTGGGAGGGGTGGTGGTACAAGGAGCAGGACCCCGACCAGGGTGCGCTTCAGTATCTCAGCACCGGTGGCCAGGTCGGTGAAGGTGACCTCCAGCCCGTACCAGCCCTCGGAAAGCCCGGTGGTGTCCACCGCCAGGAGGGTGTCCTGGCGGGCCCCCATGGTGGCGCGGGGGGTGGCCTGGAGGATGTTCCTCACCGCCCAGCCCTGCTCGGTCACCAGGTCCACCCGGACGCCGAAGGTGAAGTCCTGGGTGCCCTGTGGCAGCCAGCTCAGGGTACCTGCTGCCACCTCCCCGATGGTGACCTCGGCGGGGGTGAAGGTGGAGCTGAGGCCGGTCACCTCCGGCAGCACCGGCTCTTCCGGTAAGGGTATGGCCTCGGTGGGCGGTGGTGGTGGCGCAGCCGGTGGTGGTGCAGCCGGCGGTGGCGCAGCGGGTGGTGGCGCAACGGGTGGTGGCGCAGCGGGTGGTGGCGCAGCGGGCGGTGGCGGTGACCAGGGTGGTAGTGCAGCACGGGGGGGAGCCGGGGCACCGATCCGGATTACGGGCGCTCCGATGGTGATGGGGGTGATCACCTCCACCGAGGGGGGGGCGACGCGCTCCACCCGGCCCGGCTCCAGCTCCATCTCCAGCTGCCCGTTTACCGGCCGGCCGATGACCAGGGGCGGCCTGGGGGACTCGGCCAGGGCGGGACCCAGGAAGAGGGGCTCCGGTGCGCCGGGAAGGGGTATGCCCAAAGGTGGGAAGGCCTGGGCATAGACCACGTACTCCCCGTCCTTGGCCGCCAGCACCGGGATGGCGTAGTCGCCCGTAAAGGGGGAGGCGAAGGTGTCAAAGGTCTGCACCTCGGGGTTGTGGGCCGGCCCCTCCAGGGACACCCGGACGAAAGCCGGAAACCCGAAGCCAAAGCCCGTCACCCGGCCGCTCATGGTGACCGGCTGGTTGCGCTGGGCGAAGGTCTGCTGGCGCAGGACGGAGACGCTAAAACCGGGAAGGGGCACTCTTACTCCTTCGATGCGTAAAGATTCATGACGCCCTATATCGTCAGCCCCAAGCGCTTCTTCTGATTGATGTATCGTGTCAGGTTCAGAACCTGCTGAGCAGAGAGGACACCATCTATGAGACCCGCCAAGATGGGTTTGGAGATGTCCTGGTTAGCTGCAGGTAAACTCAAGGAAAATGTAGCGGCTGCGGGTGATATCTGTCCAGCGCCGGAGGATGTGGCCACTGAAACGCCATTCCTAAACAGCTCTACGACCCCCGCCAGTGTCAGAGTGCCTATGAAAACAACGTATTCGTCTATAACATTGAGAGTGCTGTATGTTGCGAACGTCGCCACCCCTCCACCCTCGCAACGAAATCTATGCCCATTTACACCAGCCTGATGAATCAGACTGATATTGTCATCGCCGTCTACAGCGATGTAGAATTTATAGGGGCCATTATTACCTTCGTAGGTATCCTTCTCCTTCCCTACCCAGACCGCCGTTAGGGGGCCAGAGATATCTACGCCTGAATCGCTCAAAAGCCGGTCGTTTATCCCGTCCATACCTGCGCATACTTGCTGAGGGCCGCCAAAGCCCCAGGTGCAAGAGGAATCGAGGGTGCCGTTATCTGCCCCAGTTCCTTTATCGTTAGCGACAGTGCCCCGGCCTTCATCGAGAGAGAATGAGTTAACGGCGTCCACCGGCTTTACGCCATTGGAAAGGTCGGTTTCTTCTGTGCCAGTGAGCGCATCATTGCCCATGACCACGTCAGCAATCGTGGCGGATACTCCCTCGGTCGAGGTTCCATTGTCTCGAGCGCCAATGGTGATGCTGGCGGTGAGAGAAATGGCAGTCTGATCCCCCGCCTCTGCGACAGGAGTGCCAGCGTCAATAATCAACCGCTTCCCATTGGTGGTAGAGATGCTGCATAGGACATGATACCACTGACCGGCGGCCCAAGAAGTTTCTGCAGAAACGACGATTTCCTGCCCGCCGCCCTCTGTGTGGTCGAAGACAAGCGCGCCATCCGAGGCCCGCAGGTAGATTACCAGGTAGTTCGTGCCATCATCATATTTCCCCAACAGATACATGTCCGTTGAATCGGCGCTGCTAAAGGCCTGGTCGAGCTTAAAGCGAAAGCTGACCCACCAGTCATTGACGGCATCATAGGGGTCAGCGAATTCAATGTTGGATGTGGCTACCCCCGCAAGGAAATGAACGCCGTCGGCGGTCGTAACCTTGGTCGCTCCTGTCGCCGTGAGCTTATGGCCGGAGGACACGCTCGAAGGCACCAACCCGCCATTCATGTCCCGAAAGTCCCAAAGCTCCCGCCAGCGAAACCCACTGGGCAGAGGTATTAAGCTCTTGCTCATATCGTTATCCCCAGGTTGAGCTCCTCATTCAATCGTCGGGAAAGGTTAAGGGCTTCCTGTCCAGAGAGGGCGCCGTCTATGAGGCCCGCCAGAAGGCACTTTGACATATCGAAATTATTGGGAGTCTGGCTTGAACCGAGGTATGCCGTAGCAGCGGCAGCGGAGACTTCACCCGCTCCCGAGGCTGTGCCGATAGATACGCCATTTCGTAATAGCTCCGCCGCCCCGGCCAAAGTCAAGGTTCCAATCAGTATCCAGTAATCGTCTATGGCTGGCCGTAAAGCGGAAACGACGACAGCAGAAGAACTATCGCCTATCGTATAGAAACGCACCTCATCGGAGCTTTGGGAGTAGTCGAGTATCAATTCGTCGGCGTTGCCGATTCGAAGCAAAAGCCAGCGATGATGGTTATCATTTAAAGCCCCATAGGTGGACTTCATCTTGCCCACCCACACCACAGTTACGGGCCCAGAAATGTCTACCCCGGTGCTGCTCTGCCCACGATCGTTTATTCCGTCCACCGAGAGGACTGGCTGCTTCGTGGCTCCGAAGCTCCAAGAGGCTGCGGTATCCAATGTGCCGTCGTTGCCGCCCGAGCCCCTATCAGTAGCGACGGTGCCCCGGCCCTCATCCAGAGGCCAGAACTCCACGGCATCGCCGGGGATGCTCCCCTTATAAAGGTCGGTCTCCTCGTTAGAGGATAAATCATCCGTGCCTACTACAAAATCAGCGATAGTGCCTATGAAACCAGCACCCGATCCAGGGTCGTCATTGTCGCCTATGACGAAATCACCGGCTGCCGGATAAGCATTAACATCGCCGTCAGTGACAGGGGTGCCATTATCTATTAAAAGCCGGACAGCATTTGCCGAGGAAATACTGGCCAATACGTGATACCAGACACCAGCCGTCCACGAACTTTCAGCAGAGGAGATGTCAAATCTTTCGACGGTGGCAGTCTCCATGTAGAACCTAAGCTTACCATCTGCGTTAGTCAACCTTAGATAAATCTTATTGGTAGCATCGCTACGCTTCGACCAAACCCACTTATCGCCATCTCCAGTGGTGTGGTCTTGGTCGAGCTTAAACCTAAAGCTAATCCATAGCTTGGTAGCTCCGTTATGGATGGCTCCGCAGTTGATATTACTATTGTTGGCCCCGGTGAAGTGGACGCCATTGACGGTCGTCCCCTTCCTGGCCCCGGTGAGGGTCAGGGGGTGGCCGTTTGGCACGGCTGAGGGTAGCCCTGAGCCATTGATGTCCCGAGGGAGCCATAGCTCCCGCCAGGGAGCTCCGAAAAGGGAGAGTGTCTTAGACACCTACTGTCAGCCTCCCCCTATGTCTGGCACAAGCACGGCCTCTGGGATGGTCAGAGGTATTGCGTCCCTCACCACTGTCAGGTCCGCGATAGCTTCCTCAGTGTCGGCTATTGCCCGGGCGGTCAGGTTCAACTCGTCCTGCAAACCCACCCTCTTGGTTTGAAGGCTCCCGAGGCGGGCCTGGAGAGCGGATATCCGTTCCGTGAGAGCGTCCTTCGCTGGCTGTCCTAAAGTTACGTCTGCCATTACTACCCCTCGTAGGTTAGCTCGCCAAAGTAGTCAATGCCGGAGTCGTCCCCAGCCGACCTAATCATGCATTGCAGCTGTAGCCCCTCTGGGAGGTCGCCAAACTCGGCTTCGAGGTCGGAGGCCCCCCCGGGGTTCACTGTGACGGGAACAGGGAGCACCCGCTCGGTGAAGGTCAGCGGTGTAGTTATGCTGGTAGCGAACCAGACGATACTGATATTTCCCGCCGAGGCCCCGTCCACATGAACCTTGACCCTAACATTCCTAACGGTGCCCGCAAGAGCATCCAGAGCGAACATGGTGGCGTCGCCAATGTTTATCATGTCCCCGGTCGCATAGACTGTGTGCACCTGTGGCCGGTCAGCGTTAAGCGCTGCGATGGCGTCGCTTATGGCCTCCTGAGAGTCCGTGCGGCGGTCATACCCGGAGGTGTCACCATCCTTCGTCAGCATATTGGCGAGGATAGTGTCGTCCGCCACCTCTGTAGTCATGTCCACAGGGTCGGTAGTGTCAGCTATGGCCGTTTCCGTCAGACGATAGAGGGCAGTTACAAGCTGTTTAAGGTAAGCCATCGCAAGGTCAGAAGCAGACACTGGCCCAGCAGCTGCGGCGGTGTCCACTGCGCCAAGAGGTGTTATCATATCCACCAAAGATACGCCGCTGGCCAAGGCTCCTCCCGCCTCAGCACCGGCATCTCCGTCAATCAAGTATTGTGCTAATGTACGCAGGTCATCTCGAAGGTTCTCCAGGTTAAACCCGCCTGCACCATCAACATACCCGATCCCCAAGAGATCGTAGAGCGACTTGCCAATGGCCAATCGAGTTCCGGCTGAGTTCCGACCGGCAAGAAACTCGACCAATGGATTGCCGTTATTGAATTCAGTAGCCTGATTTCCAAATAGCTTGGTCTCAAGGTCTCCGATGTCTCCAGATATCTCGACACCGACGGCAGCGGTTGTAGCTTGGATGGCCATGTGGGCAAGCAATTCAATTACCGCTAGACCCAGGGCATTCAGATCCGCGGCGCTATAGGCCGGTCCGTAGAAGTACCGACTGCCCGTAGCTTCAGATGCGTCGCTAAGAATCCCTCTTGTGCCGTCAGGCTGTCGCTTGAACACAGCAGCAAGAAGAACATCGGTATTATCAGCTACACCTTCCGTGCCAAAGAACGTCTCCGTAATATCGGCATCCGACATATCAAGAGTGTTGTAGGTAGTGGCTGATGATATGGTGTTCGCTCCAACGGCTAGCCCTGTGACGCCTTCGACACCGATTCCGAGGTCGTTTGCTTTGATCTCAGCGATGGCTGTCAGAGCTGTTTTAGTGCCTGCATCCCCGCCGTCAGCCCCTATCAGAAGGTAGGCAGCGACAGTGGCATCCACACAAATGACCGGTTCGGGAAACTCTTTCACATGAGCCAGGTTAGATGTAGTCCAGCCCGTCCCGTTATCGGTCCCGCAGAATATGATGTTGTACTCAGCGAAATGCGGATAAGTCAACGCATCCGCTTGAGTAATAGTATCCACGCGTCCTAGTTTTTGAAGCTCGGTCAGAATAGCTGCATTGTGTGAATTGATAGATCCGACAGCCTCTGGAATCACAAAAAGTATGCTGACAGTGGAGTGATCTCCAAAAAGTAGGCCAGCTAAAGAATGCACAGCAAATGCATTCCTAATGGGCTGCCCTATTCTATCAATCCAGGAATCTTTGCTCATTCACTGCCTTCTCTATGTAGCTGTAGCATGACTATACTGCCCTGTAACGGCATAAGGCCCACCCGCGCTCGCCCGCACTGTAACTTGCAGGTCATCTCCAGCAAGGCTTGGAAGTCCGAACATATCCATGAGGCTGAAGTAAGTGTCGAAATTAGCTGTCGTGATGGCGAAACTCATCACTTCGATTGACACATCATTTATTAGCTCAAACAACCTCACTGTTACAGTATTCGCCCCAGGGTCGGCACACTTTAGTCTCAGACTTCTGACGATATAGCGAGTCGAGGCAACGTTCAGGTCAAAAACGTCCGTCTCTCCTCCATTGATGGCGGTGATATTTACCGCCGTGTCTGCCTGCTCGTGGAATATCGAATCGATGTCCGCGGGAAGGTTGGCGGCGTCAAGCTCTTCCAGTCTCGCTGCCGTTATCTCGTCCAGGAGGGTGGCCCGGGCGGCGGTGAGCTTATCGGCCAGGGCGGTGGCTCCCTCGTAGCCTATCATGGCCAGGAAGGTCTGGGCCGGGTCGCCCAGTATAGCGAGTATGGAGCCCAGGGTGGAGGCGGAGGCATCTCCCAGGTCAGCCAGCACGGCGGCAACGTCTGTCGGCAGGTTGGCGGCGGCCAGCTCATCCAGGTAGCCCGCTCTGTCAGCGGTGAGCCGGGCCAGCAGGGTATCGATGTTGGCTGGAAGATTGGCAGCGTCCAGCTCGGCCATTCTCAGGGCCGTTAGCTCATCCAGCAGAAGGGCCCGGGCGGCGGTGAGCCGGGCCAAGAGAATATCAATGTTTGTAACGGCCGTGGGGTCCAACCCCAACTCGGGCGTCATCTGCATATAGATTCGTACACCAATCAGCACATCATGGAGCACCAGGTTTGAACCGACCGCTATCGCATCTTCCAAACGGAAGTTGTAGGTACCATCCCCGGAAACCACGGAGCTGATATCAATATCCCCGACCACCACATCGCCGGCTTCCTTGGCGGATGCAACTACGGTGAACTGGCCATCTACCAGGTTGATAGCGGCGATATCATTGACGCCCCAGACCCCGGTGGACAACTTGGCCCGGAGATTCTGGGCCCCGCTCAGGGAGTTGAGCACGGCCGAAGTATCCTCCACGGCCCGCGCCTTGATAAGAGTCACTACCCGTAAGATGCTGGACTCGGAGGGCAGGCTCACCACCACATCGGGCAGGCTCAGGTCCTGGGCGGCGTTGGTGATGGTGACGGCGGCCTGGGTGTCGCTCCAGAAGTCTATTTCGAGGGATCCCTGCGCCTTGACGCCGTAGGACATGCTACCGCACCGTGCCCGTGATGTGCCCCTCCACCGCAATGGTGGTGCCGTCGGTTGACCTCACCTCTACGGAGACGGAGGTGCCCCCGGGCAGGACGCCGCGCCTCCAGACCAAGGTGATTGGAGTTATGATCTGCTTATCAGGTAGGTTCTGGTCCCTGCTGGCGAGGGTTATGCGGTAGCGGGTCTTGGAGTCACTGTTCGAGACCAGCGCGAGCTCGTGCAGGTCACCGGTGTAGCCTTCTGGGATGTCCCAGCGCACCAGCATTACCCAGGCCGGATCTGTACCGGAGTACCGGTCTATGGCGAGGACGGGCACCCCGAAGATGGTCTGCTGGACCACCGCTTCCTGTACCTCGGCCGTGGGAGGCATGGGTGCCCTGGGCAGTGAGGGCAGAGGGGCTCCCCGCTTGTCCAGCTCTCCAATCAGCGGCAGCCCGGCGCCGGGGACCAGCGAAGCGACCCCAAGAGCGGCGACCCGAATTCGCCCAGGTGGGCCAACGGCTTCGGTCCCCAGGGCGATGAGATACGCATCAACAATTACGCCCGCGCCGTACGGAGCATCGACCCGGGCTCTGTGCGCATCGTCCGGCCCGACACTACGGCGATCCCTCACTCCCCGCCGCCCCGCCGCGAGCGCCCCGGCAGGCGGCGAAGATAGGGACCGCGCCGCCGGTTTAAAGCCCACGGATAGCATCCGTGGGACGTCGCGATAGATCCCACCGAAGCGTTCGGTGGGCTTTCGACAGCGCTGTAGTTGAAAGCCCACGGATAGCATCCGTGGGATGCATCCCCCCGGGATGAATCCGTGGGAAAGTCTAAAGGTTCTCGATCTCCACCGGCTCGACCGGGTCTGCCAGTTCGAAGCCGAATATCCGGCCCAGGAAGTACAGCTCCGCCTCGAGGGCGCGTTGGATGTTCTCGGCTTTTCGGAAGCCGTGCTGCTCCCCCTCGAACAGCAGGTACGCCACCGGCACGCCTTTTCGCCGCAGCACGTCCACCATCAGCTCGGCCTGGTCGGGCAGCACGACCTTGTCCTCGGTGCCCTGGAAGAATATCACCGGACAGGACAGCCCGTCGGCGCCGTGGATCGGCGAGCGCTGGAGGTACAG
>LAZR01001452.1_pt1 | contig 15005 bp, 14 predicted proteins | sample 329461 | NCBI WGS metagenome assembly LAZR01 (sample SAMN03002196, study PRJNA259156) | marine sediment metagenome | biome: sea floor; feature: Hydrothermal impacted sediments; material: marine sediment; isolation source: Loki non-amplified sample from Loki's castle hydrothermal vent sediment ...
TCGGCTTCGAGGCGCTTCACATGGGCCTCCGACTCGGCCAGCTTGACCTTCAGCGGCTCGGTAGCCGCCTTGGTGAAGGCTTTGAACAGGTCGGGAAGCAGTTGCGGGTCTGGGTCTCCGTGCTCCTGGTCAGCCGTGGAGTATTCCCAGATGCGGTTCCCGAAGTCCTGAACCAAGGTAGGTGCTTCGCCCGCTTTCGCGAGAGCGCCCACCAGGCTGTTGATGCCGCGCCAGTAGCCCCGAACGTCCTGATCGCCCCGTAGGGCGCTAAGCGCGCCCTCGTTGTCGTCCAGGATCTCTTTCACTTGGTCGGGGGTCAGGGTCCCGTCCTTCTGCGCCTGCTTCAGAGTGCTGTTGATGCCCTCCACCGCCTTAAACTGCTTTTCCGCCGAGTCAGTCTGCCGGCGCATAAACGGCTGCATCTGCGCGTAGGTCTCCGCCTTGCCGCGCGCTTGCGCCTCGGCGGCGCGATGCTCTAGCAGGGGCGCGAAGTCTTCGTGCGCCAGCACCTCTTCCGGTGGAAGGGCTGCCCAGGCGGTAGGCTCCGGTGGGGTCGCAGTCGGGTCAGCGTCGGTCGGATCGCCTGTGTCCGGGGCGCGTTCCCCCTGCTGCAGCGCTGGCTCCGTTACCGGAGGTGCGGCCGAGAGCGTGGGGTCGGGCGCTGGCGGAGACTGGGGATCTTCCGTGGGGCTGAGGACTGGGGCCGCCGTTGCTACTGCTGGATCATCAGGCATACAAACACCCCGCGAGATTGGTCCGTGTGACGCGTCCTCGCGGGGCGCTTGAAGTGACGCATCCTCAGATCATGAGGCTGTCGGCGCCCGTTGAGGACGCGTCACTTCAATCCAGAGTATAAAGTAGCGTGTAGGAGGTTGTCAAGCGCCTAGCGAGCAGGTGTCAGCCGCTCGAAGGCTGCCTCGCCTAGCTGCGCTTCCTGGGAGCGGTTCAGCATGTTCTGCACCAGCTCAGGGTAGAACTTCGCCAGCAGAGCTTGGTTTTCGAGGATCAGCGCGTCCCGCTCAGGACTCACCGGTTCGGGCCTCTTGAGATATGACGGCAGATCGGGGCGGCTGACAAAGTGCTTCCGAATGAACCTCTCCAACTCCTCGCTCTTGACAGCACCAGAGCGGAGGAGGCGCAGGATTGCACGAGGCCGCTCCAGTGGCCGGCCTGTCTCACGTTCATATTCGAGCTGAAACACCTCTACTGTGCCCCCCCTGCCAATGAACTCTTCTACTTGCTCGCCCTGAGCCAGCGTTAGACCCTTGTACTTCGGGATCTCGAAGACCTCGTTCACCACATCCTTCGCCTTGCGGAACTCCCGCACCGTAGGCGTGTCGAACTTGTGGATCACGTCGCGCTCCAGCTCTCGACGTTCCTTCGCCGTGAGCGGCTGTAGCGCCGCCTTCTTGGCCGCGAAGAAGCCGTCCCACTCCACCTCGCCCGATTGCTGATCCGTGTAAGTGTCGATGTCGATGTCGAAGTAGTCTTTGAGCGCAGCGCCGGGGGTGCCCTTCGTCGGCTCCGTCTCATCGAACTTGATGCCGGAGAATTCGTAAATAGCCTCGCGCTGATCAAAGAGCGCCTTCTGGCGGTCTCGGAGTCCGTCCTTCCATATCTCGCCGTTCATGGCGCCGCGGTTCAGCCGCACGTCGTCCTGCTGCTGCGCCTCTGCGTTCACGTTCCGCAGGTTCTCGCTGAACGCGAAAGCGCGGGACTCCTCGGTTTCAGGGGCATCCTGGCCGATGATGTCGATGGCGCTCTGTACGGCCTCGCTCTCACTCGCTCGTGCTGCTTCGGCTGGGAAGTCGGCCTTGAATTGCTCCCAGTTACCCGTGAAGCCCACTTTCTCCATCTCTCGCTTGCGGGCCTCCTCCAACAATTCGCCACCCGGCTTCGGGAACACGCCGAAGCCCGTAAACTCCAGGCCCATACCCACAGGGCTAGTACGCTGCCGCGGCTCCGTAATGGCCGTCTCAGCGATGGGTGGGAGTGGGGCCATGTTGAGCAAGCGCCCCTTCGGAGATAGCCCGCCCACCTCGAAGCGTCCAGTGCCAGGCTCGAAGCCCACGCCCAGCGCAGACTGAGCAGGGGCGGTTACCGGATTGAACTTTGCCACCGCAAACTGCGACCAGATACGGGGTACGGCCCCTGGCTCTCGTTTCTCCTCATCCACGATCACATCGAAACTCTTGGCCATCGCCCGAATGAGGGAGCGGCGAGCGACCAGCGGCACTTTATGGCCAGCCACCTCGATGCTCGCCCAGTCGCCCTTGCGCGGGTCGAACTCTACCGGGCCGTTGCCGAAGGCCATATTGATAGCCGATCCAACGCCGTAAACCATACCTGCGAAGCTGGCGAGCGTCACGGCTGCTAGCACCCGCTCCTCGCGTGTCGCAGCAGGCGTAAGAGCCTTCGCGATCTGTCCCAGCCGCGCCATCTCGGAGCGCCCCATCTGCGCCGAAGTGAGCAGAGTGTTCTCTGCCTGCCGCCGGCCTGGCGTCATTGCCCCACGACTCGCGCCCGTCCAAGCGTTCGCACCGTCGCCCGCGATGCGCTTAACGGCAGCCTTTTGAACGTCACTACCTGTAAGGTGTAGCGTGAGCAAGTTGCCCTCGTAAAGCAGGTTACGAAGCGGCCTCAGAATACCGCTGAACTGGATGCGGGCCAATCGGTCGATAGCTGCGGAAATCGGCTTGTCCACAGCCTTGCCGGCGAGCGGCATGTACTGCACCAATGTTCCGCCCTTCAGTTTGATGGCGGACGGGCCAAGCGACTGATTCACCCCCGCCAGTTGAGCATTCACGACTGGACCCAAAGCCTGCGTATCCCCTGCCCAGATGGGCGCGTGGGGCAGATTCAATGTGCGTAGGCCGCGATTGATGGATGCCGCCAGCAACCGCGGACCACCTGTGAGGACGGTATCCAGCATATGAGTGCCGAATACCCCAATATCCATGAGCCCAAAGACAGTACCTTTGCTCGCAGCAGCTACATCTGCCGCCCCAGCTAACCCCGGCACTCCTGCGGGATTATAGAGTTGATCGACGGCGTTCGTGACTGCACTTGGTCCCGACCATCCCCTATACATTGGGTGCGCGAACTCCCGGTAGCCAGATGCCACAGTGCGCGTGCCGCGCACCCCGAACCGTTCCAGGACGAGCCGGCGCAAATAAGCATCAGCCGCTGCCGTGTCGAGCAAACCGAACGAGTGCTCCACGATCTCGCCCACAGTCATATCCTTGAAACGATAGCCTTCGACCAACCCCTCGATGGGATCATTGAACATCCGCTCTTTGGCCACGCTCACCTTGCCCCTAAACCGAGGGACGACCGCCTCCAACTGACCCCGCGGAATGTCCCACATCTGCTCCAAGTAGAGATCGTCTATCGCCTCGATGGGGTAGCCCCAAGCCTTTGCAGCGTTCACCTTAGAGAGCCCCAGTACATTGGACTCCAAGATGGACTCTTTGAGTTCGCGTGAGACGCCATCGAACCAGTCCGGGTGTGTCATCAGCAGCACCTTCTCGTCTATTGTGCCTTTCAATGACTCCACCAACTCTGCGTACTTCGCTGGGCCACGATAGGTGACGTTCTTCGCGTCCCGCACCAGCAATGTGTCTAGGGTGCGCCCCAGTTTATCTACCTGATCTGCCGTGAGGCGGGAAAGCGCAGAATGGACAATGTGCCGCTGTTGAGCCATGTGTCCCACCTGGCCCGGTGGCGTACCTTGTACGGCGGCGGCCACACGCGCTACTCGCTGTCGCAACTCTGATGCGTTCAGCAACGGCTCGTTGCTGTTGATAAGTTCCGCGGCGTCCCGGTATCCAGCCTCCAGCACATCAACGTGTGCGTCATCTGCCCCCAACGTGCGAGCACGGGCGCTCATGTCCTCTACGCCTACCCGTACATTGGCCTCGTTCAGCGCCAGCCGGGCATCCTTCACCGCCTGTCGCGCTGCGTCGCGCTGTGCCGTCGCCCGCACCAATTCCGCTTCTGGCTGAATACCGTCCTTTACGGCCTTACTCACGAACTTCAGCCGTTCGCCAGACTGCTCTCGTGCGACGAGGGCCGAGTCCTGGGTATCGAGATATTGCTGAAGTTGCGGGTGCCGTGTTCGCACCGTAAGGGGGATCGCCCTGTCAGGCTGCCCGCTTAGGCGCTCAAGCGCGTCGCCCACGGCATCATCGTCCGTAATAGGCTGCCGGCGCTCACGGGGTAGGCGTTCTGGGAAGTCTCCGCCTATCTCGCGGGTGATCTGCTGGCGGCGGCGCTGATCGGATAGCGCAGCCGCCTTCTCGATCTCCCTGTCCACGATATCGTTCACGCGGAGGCGCTGGCCGTCTTTCACAACCTGTTCGTCTAGAACTCCCAGTACGGGCCGCGGTGCTTCCTCTGCCAACCGTGCCTCTCGCGCCAAGCCCGCAGCTTCACCTTCTGGTGATAGGAAGTCGGGCACACCGGCCTGCGTCTCTGGTGGGCCTGGACCGCCCAACCCTAGACGCGAACCAGCGCCCGCGCGCACGGCGGGCTGGGCAGCCTCCGCTAGGGGGGGAATCCTAGTTCGCCCAGACAATCCAGGCTTAGCCCCATAACGCTTTTCCATGATTTTTGCCAGCCTATCGTTCAATATCCTGGCTTCGATAGGAAATTCTGGGTTTAACTCTCGTACCCTCTCAATAAGCTCCTGCGTGTTTCTAAGACCCTTCCCAGAAGGCTTCTCTAATTGTCTTATATCAACCTCAATCTTACCGAAGTCAAGTAGGTTTCCTGGTGATTTACTAGTATTAAAAGTCACCGCCATACCATCGTCAAGAACATAGTATGCAGTTTCTTCCGGAGTAATGTCTGTCCGCGCCCCCGGAAACTTCCTAGGAACCCTTATGCCCAACTTTTCATTTAGTACTATCGTTGCTGGGAGGGCCTCTTCTGCAGCGCGGGCAGCATCCTCCGGCCCAAGCTGTGCCGCGCCTCGCTCGCTCTGGAGCAGTTCTTGGAGCCTCGGCGCCAGGCGCTGTGCGCCCTCGCGAGCGGCGGGCTCGGCTGCCGGGTCGGCAGCGAGTCGGGCTACACGCTTCGCGATAGCTTCCACGGCAGGCCGGGCCAGGCGCGTACCGCCCTTGACCGTGAGGCTCAGGGCCTTGGCCACAGCGGGGTCGATGATAGGCAGCGCGATCCAGTTGAGCGGGTTCAGCACATCTGGCGCTCCAAGCGGGCCAACCTTCGGGACATCCACCGCCACCTCCTCGCCCGCTTCTATCAGGCCAGTCAGGCCACCTTCCTTTAGCTGTTCCGTCGCTGGCTGTGGCACGTCGAATCCTGCGCCAGTAAGCGCCTGTTCGCCTGCGACGCGGATGCCACCCGTCGCCACTGCGCCGATCTCGCGCCCCGTCTCCTCCACCAAGCCCGCGAGCGGCAGGAGCCCCTTCGCCCCCGGCCCTTCCGGCACGTCCTGCTGTAGCGCGACCTGTTCCTTCTTCTCGAAGTCCTGAACAGCAAAGAGGCCGTCCTTGGCGAACTCCTCTGGGAACAGCAGTTCCGTCTTGCCGGAGGAGTCGAGCTTCAGGAAGTGTTCGGGCTTGATGCCACGCGCTCTCAGTAGGTCGTCCAGGTCGGGGCGCATCGAGCGGTAGACGTTCAGGCCACGTTCTCGGCCCGTCTCTTGGAGGATATCGGGCTGTGGCTCAGGTTCTGGGCGCGGGAGGCGCTCTTGGATCGTCGCCCCCCCCTGGAACGACGGACGTTGCATTGTCGGGATGCCGCTCAGCGCCTGCGGCGTTAGTAGCTGCTGGCCCGGCAGCGGCGGCCCCATCGTACCCGGTATTTGCTGAGACGAGACGAAGTTATCCAACCCCTGGACTGCCTGGGGCTGCATGAAGTCAAACATCTTCTTCCGCCGCTTCTCGTGATCCAGGGAGCGCAGCGTTTGGTCGGGGGAGCGGAAGCTACGGTATGGGACCGGGCACATCGGCTATCTCAAAGCTGCGGTCTGGCCCTGCACGGCGGTTCCTTGGACGGTGAAGAAGTCCATGCGATCCATCACATCCACCAAGGTCAGCCCTGCTAGTGAATAAGCCTGAACTAGAAGCGTCTGCATACCAGGATCTAGCTGTCGGAAGTCCGCTGCAATAGCCGCGGGGTCAGGAAGGAACATCTGGCCTCCGTGCGGTGTATTCACCGTAAGAGGGCCCAGCCGGTTTACCGTCTGCGAAGGCGGCAAGCCAGGCGCAGCATCGAGGCGCGGCCCCGCCCACGGCGCGACATTCAAGCCCAAGGCCGCCGCCGACTCCGACGTAAGTTGTGTCACGTCCTGCGGGCGAAAGCCGAACTCTCGGAAGTCGCCGGGGGCGATACGCTGCCCCAGGCCGCCCTCCTGATCGAAGAAGTAGGTGACACCATCGATGCTCACTAGGTTCGGGCGGATGCCGAGGCGCTGCAAGTCTGCCGCGCCGCTCAGCGGATCGAAGCCGCCGGGGCGCAGCGGGCTCTGCCAGAAGCCGCCCCTGGACGCCCGGTTCGCCATCGGTATTCGGCCCGGCTCGAAGCCGAGTCCCGCGAACAGGGTCTCAAACGGCTGAGTGACCCCAGTTTGTACATCCGTCATGCGCTGCGCTATCCTGTCACTTTGCGACGGCGTGAGCCTCGCGCCGCCCTGGGCACCGCCTCGGACGGGGATCACATCTATCGTGCCGTCGTCATTCTGCACAATTACTTCCGCCGTCCCCTGCGAGAGGCCTTCGCCGCCCCTTCCCTCGCCCACCAGGACGCCCTCGCCCGGTGAGAGCGCGAAGTGTTGGGCACCGTGCGCCAGACCGAAGGACGGGGCCTGCGGCAATTCCAATCGGTTGCGCAACCCCTGTGCCAAGCGGCTCAACTGCCCGATGTTCGCGTTGGGGTCAGCCGTCAGACTGATGTCTGGAGCCGGTTGCCTTATGAAGCCGCCGAGTTCGCCCATGAAGGACTGCGCGGGCGTAGAGCCGCGTTGCACGCCGCCCTGTAGGCCTACCGCAGCCCGCAAGGGGTCGTTGCCGATCAGTTGGGCCTTCATCTCGCGGGCGCGGCCCTGAACGTCCAGCATCTCGCCGTAGAGGTCATGGATGGAGCTGACAAGCTGCATCCGCCGCTCGTTCTCACGGGCCAGCTTCTCCAGCCGCTCGCGCTGGGCCCTGTCTAAGCGGGACTCGCCCGCGACAAACTCGCGCCCTCGTGCGGCCTCCTCGGCCTCCAGCCGCTCTTGTTCTCGGATGATCGCGATCTGTTCCTCAACCGACGGCCGCCCGGCGCCGCCGCCGCCGCCGCCACCAGAGGGAGTCGGTGCGCGAGACGATGCGATAGTTACCCAGCCGTAGTCTTCGTCGTACTGCTGGATCAGGTCGTAGGGGCCAACCTGGATATGCCGCGTGTCGCCCGGTTGAGGTTGGCCCTGCGTCTGGGCAGTGGGTGGCCCCATCGTACCCGGTGCCGTTTGGCCCGGCAGCGGCGGCCCCATCGTACCCGGTATTACCTGTTGCCCACCTGCCACCGGCCTGTCGCGCACGAGCTGCCAGAGTTCGGCTTCTGTTAGGCGTGCCATCACTCGTCCTCCTGCATGGCCTTGTCGAGCCGCTTCAGGTGCTCGACGTAGCGGCGCGAGACGGTCGGCCCGTCCTCGCTGGGCTGCATCTCCCAGTGCTGCGTGGCCTCACGGTGCTGTGCGCTCAGCAGTAGCGGGTCCTGGAACAACGAGGCACCCTCGGCCCGAAGTTCAGCCTTGGTCTTTTTGCCGTCATGGCCCCACGGCTCGTTGAGGCCCTCGCGCACGTTGTGGCGCAGCGCGATCTCGCTCACCAGCGCCGCATCGTAGGAGCGCTTGTAGATGCCTGCGGGGTCTGTTAGACTCGCCTCGTTCGTCATCCCCCTATTCCTCCCCCACCCGGCCGTGCAGGCTGGGTTCGCAGCGGCTGCTGAGAGCGAAGCATCCCTATCGTGTCGCCTTCTAGGGCTCGCCCTCCGCCCCCACCGCCATTCTGGCTAGGCTGCCCACCGGCCGGCGGTACGGCGCTCTGCATGAGCGCCTGCTTCACAGCGTCCGGTAGGTCGCTTTGCATAAGCTCTTCGAGCGACATTGCCTCGTTCTGGCCAGTGGATATGTCCACGTCCTTGAGGAAGTCCTTTTCCCGCTTTGCTGTCACGATATCTGACTCCAGTAGCTGCCACGTCAGCGACCGCTCCATTTGCAACGCGGGGTTGTCGATCTCCATGAACTCCTGCTTGATCCAGGCTGGGTCGATGCCGTGGTTTCCCTGCTTATTCCGCTCCAGCAGGCCCATGCCCATATCGATCATCCCCAGCCTGTTTCTGTCGATCTGAAGCCGGTAGGCCGCCGTCATGTACGGAGCCCAGTTGCGTAGGTTCTCCGTGTCCAAGTAGATGGCAGAGTCCTCCTTGCCACGGGGGTTCAGACTGATCCTCTGCCCATGAACGGCCAGCGCCTCGATCAGCATCTCGTGGCGCTTGATGTCCGCAGCCTGGACGGCACTGGTGAGCGGCTTGAAGTGATTAGTCGCCAGGCCGACGATCTGGAAGCGCGCCCACGCGGCCTGGTTCGTCGGGCCGGCGGCGCCCTCTAGTTGGTCGGTCGCGCCGGAGAGCTGGGCGCAGATGCCACGCAGCATACCCACCATCTCGATAGTCTTCATGCCGTAGTTCGGCACGTAGAGGGGCTGCATATCCTCTTGCCCCAACTCGTCATCCGACGCGTTCAGATCGATCACGTCGCCCATTGGAACGACGCTCACGTCCGCCTCCGATCCTTCACTGTCCTGGCCCCTGTTCTGGAGCCAGCGCTTGAAGATCGGCAGGTTGGAGAACTTGCTGCCCGTCGCGGCCTCTGACGCCCGCCTGTCTATCGCGACGATGAGTTCGCGCACGTCGTAGAGAACGCCCTTGTAGTATTTGCCGGGTTCCTTGGTGGCCGTCGTCTGCCCATCATGGATGACGATAGGGCAGCAGTTCATGCCGTGCTCAATCTTCCGCAGGACGTACTCCTTCGTCTTCGTCCCGAACTGAACCGGGCCAAAACTATGAGCCGCTTCCGTGCTAAACACTCCGTAGGCGATCCACTTCGTGTTCGCGTAGATGAAGGAGGTGACTTCCTTCCACTGGTCTTTCTTCTCCGGTAGAACAGGGGCCAGCTCCGCTTCCGTGAAGATGCCCATGAGTTCCCGCCAAGTAGCCTTGACGGTGCTCAGCGCTTCGTCCTTGGAGCCGATGCTGGGCGTGAAGGTGCTCTCGGCGGGGAGCGTCTGCCAGACAAGAGGCAGTGGCCCGCACCGGCCCCACTCCCGGTAACGCTCGTACCACTGGACCTCCGTCTCGTTGGCCCGCTTTTCCGGCATGTCGTGGTAATACTTGTTCCCCGCCACGAGGAGTTCAGGCGCCCGGGCCAGCACCACCTGGTTCCAGCGTGTCGTGGCCAGGTCGGCCAACGAGATCATCTGGTCTGCCGCCTCGTTCAGCGTAACCCCGGCCATGTCCTGCTTGCTGGTGGACTTCGATGTTTGCCCCATCCACTGGAAGTCCACAGGGGACAGTTCGACGTAGAATGAGGTAACGAGGTTCGTGATCCGCGCCGCCTCGCCCAGCTTCACCACTTCCGGCTGGACCGACATCGTGCGACCTGCCGCGTTCGTGTTCGGCACCGCCACCGCGTGCTCGTTGTTTATGAGGTCCTTGTACTCGTTGATGAGCGCGACTTCAGGCGCCCAGTAGGTTTGGTTGTGGGTGTGAAGCTCGCGGATCTCTTCCGCAGTGGGGGGATTCTCGAAAGAAGGCAGCGGGGCACCCTCCTATCGAGGACGCACCACTTCAGGGGAAGTTTACGCCAGGGCGCTGTAGAATGTCAAGCGGGGTGCCCCCTGCGGGAGATCAGCCCGCTGCCGACCTACCAGCCGACTAGCACCTCCGGGGGCGAGAGGCCACGGGATTGGAACCCGCATCGCCCCCATTATACCACGAAGCCCCGGTTGCCCAGGGCGCGTGGTGCACTGGGGGCCTCATCGACTCTGGAAGACTGTCCAGGCCCAACCCCCACCGCGCAGTGAGGCTGCATGCCCAGTATACCATGTGGAACGCCGCCGAGTTTCCCCGACGGCGCTCTCGTGCGGTTGGTGCTGCATCCGGCTTGATACGCATCCCCATTATAGCACTACATTACATCCCGATTCCAGAGCCATATCGGCCCCTTCTGCCGTTTGCGCTGCCCACGCCGGAGGCCGTGGACCAGGTACCTGAGCGCGTCGGGGCCGTGATCTTCCTTCTTCACCGGCGTGTCCGGCCGCTTCTCATCCCAGACGTAGGTGAGTATCTGACGGTCCAACACCGGACAGGCTCCCCGCACGATCTTGAGCCGCCCTTCCTTAGCCCTACCGATCACCTCGGAGATGCCGGCGCGTACTTCGTGCCGGCCTGCCTTTGCAATGTCCCAGCCGAACTTCCGGTAGGTCGCGATGGCCGTGGGCGCCGTGGAGTCGCCCCAAGCCCGACGAACCTCGCGCTGGTGAGCGGCGCGGGCGTTCTCCATGTCCGAGACCTTGCGCCTCACGTACTCGTCGTAGAGGTAGAGCACATCGCCGGCGCTCTTAGGCGAGAGGGCGCCGAAGAGGACGTGCGTGGGGTTGTCGTAGCCGAAGTCCAAACCCGCATAGCGGGACCAGGCCGCTCGGCCCGCCTTCGCGTCTCCGTGCGCGTCGTCTGGTAACTCGTCCACATAGATGGCGTCCAGTACCTCACCGTAGATGAGGCCTGCGCTCCGAGCCTGTTCCGCGAGGTAGAACATGCGGAATTGCCAGTCCGTCTCCGTCTTGCGGGCGCGCTCAAACGACTTCAGCGGGTACTTCGGGTTCGCGATCGAGGCGAAGCGAATGACCTCGATATCCTCATCGCCATCAGGCTTCTCTTGCACCGTCTCCTGGAGCCAGCCCCAGTCCATCGGCTCTCCCGCCTCCCACGCCGCAATGGCCGTCGCCCTCTTGTCCATATCGGGGACGGAGAAATAGCGGTTGATCGCCGCATCGTCCCACAGGTCTAGAATCCAGTGGAGGATGTATGGCGTGGTAGTGCCCAGGACACTGGCCTCATGAAACCCAACGCGCCGCTTGATCGCGATCCACGCCTCTTCGGGAAACTGTTTCTGGCCGAACTCGTCCATCCAGATCCAGCCCGCGTGCTTCCCCTCCAGCGACTCCGGCGTGTCCGAGGAGCAGAAGAATACTTTGGCCTCAGAACCGTGCCACTGCCAGGTGCGGGACTGCTTGTTCACCCACTGACCGAGGTGCAGCTTCCTATCCATGAGTTGCAGGAAGAGGTCTTGCGTGGTGTCCTCAAGGACGGTGTGCGGCGCGACAATCATCCCGTGTTGGTCGGGAAACTTGCGGTGCTGTTCGAGACACCAGATGGGGCCAAACTTCGTGTTGTGCGTCGGTATGAGCGCCTGCGTGCAGAGAAACAGGTGCGAAGGTGAGTCAACCGCGATGCACCGCGTCGGCACCGAGTCTACCGGCTCCACGGCCTCGACATAGCGCATTTCATTCACCTGCGCCCTATATGGCGCAAGTGCCTGGGTCAGAGACTTGCGAGGCAGCCGAAACACGGTTTTATCTGTGCGAAACACCAGGCGGTGCTTTTCTCCGCTACGTGAGCCAGCACACGGGCTGGTTCGCAGCGTTGCCTTAATGCCCAGGCCGCGCACTAGCACCTCCACGTCCTCTGCCAGCCTCTTGTTCGTACTGACGTACTCACAACCGCCGTCCTTTGCCACATGGCCGTCGGTATCCATGAGGCCCTGTAAGAGAGCCATCCGCTGCCATTCATGAGTCCGTTGATAGTGAAGGGGAATGTGCTTGTTGCCCCATACCTCAAGTGTCTTTAACGAAGTACAGAGCGAGCCGTTCGCCCGATACTGCCCAGACTGTTCATCACGTTCTTTGCCGACCACCCCCAGGGAGTATGTCGCACAGTTGCCCTGGCGTTGATACTCCGCGCCTACCGGACAGCCCGCACTGATTAGATTCTTGATCATTTGGGGAGCGTCCTCGTCCCCGATAGTGATTGCCGCCGTTCTTGAACTGCCATCCCCCAACCAGGCCCCAAGAACGTAGGGATCAACCGTGAAGTGCCTCGACACGTATTGAAGCGGTCCGGCCACCTGAATCGACCACCTTCGCCCGTTCTGGGGCCGCAAGTCCGGCGTGGTGACGACTCTTGGCCTTGACAGTGGGTTCGCGGCTCGGCGGGATGCACGTCTGGCCGAGTGATCCCACGCGTACCACTCGTGCCCCTCATCCGCCACCACATCCGTGCCATCCGAAAACCGCACACGATAGCACCTATGATCCAAGAAGGTGGGCGAGGTGTAGACCACGCGACAAGGGACACCGCGCTCATCAAACACCCGGTCTCCCACTTGAAGATCACCCATCTCTCGCCAGCCCGCCGTCGTCAGGATGGGCGTATCGAGGGCGAGAGCCTTGCCGCCGCCGGTGCCGGCGAGCATGAGGATAATCTTCGCCGTGGACGCCAGGACCGCTTGCTGGCCGGGATGGAGGTTGTGATAGCTGACGGTGCGCTGCGTGGGACGCGCGGCCGTGGCGACAGGAGACAAAAAGAAACGCCCTCACTAGAGGAGCGTCACTTCCCAGACAGCCTACAGTGTGGGCGCTAGGGCGTCAACCTCCTGAGAGGGAGCCCAGCCCCTACCCGCCACAGACCATCTGACGACGCTTCAATGTTTGTCGGGAACTGGAACATCGCGGCAAGGCGGCGGCGCTCTGGCGTCATGTAGACCTTGCGGCCGTAGCGACAATCCCGCCACGCCCGGTGACTCGGCCAGCGACGGTACCTAGGCGCGAGCATCCCACTCTTCCCTGAAGGCGGCGATCAACTGGCTGAGCGGCACGAATAAGGCGAGCGGCCACTGCATGACTGCCCAGCCGGCAGCCCACGCTCTCCGAATCGCGGAGCTGAGGCGGCGGATGCGGCTAAGCATCCACAATCTCCCCAAACTCCAGAGGCGTATCCTCAGCGACTTCCTCAGCGGCCCTCCGCAGAACAGGGTAGATGTGCTTTTCTCGACAGTTCCAGCACGTTACCTCAATCTCACGCCCCCCAGAGAGCAACCTATGGTGAGTCGGCCAGGGCATCTCGTCAGGCACTGTCGGGTCGGACACTTCCATTCGTTGCTCACAACGAGAACAGGCATCGTAGCCAAGAAACGAAGCCAGCGGCCCCTCATGGCCACTTAACAACTGCTCGACAGCGAGCATATCAAGCAGATCGCGCCCCTTGCGACCCAGCTTCCTTCCGGCCCACGCTCGGCACAGCCTAGCTAGCATGGCGCTCGCCCACCGCGTTGATCTCCCACATCCAGCAGCCCTCGAACTTCTCCCCGAAGGTCAGGCTCTCCGGGTCCTCATCCTCCCACGGGTCCATATAGAACCGCTCCGGCTCTTGGATCTGGATGTTCTCACAGCCCTTACGCCTCAGTTCGTATCGCAGCATTTGCTCCTGCATGTCCCGAACCCCAGGCCAGTGCCGCGACTCATGCAACCGATCAGAAATAAGGGCCTGGCAGCCCATCTCCTGCGGCTCTACGGCCTGCAACGGCTTAGGCATCACGCCCCCTCGCTAGCCACTCCTCTGCCTTTTCCCAACCCTCCGCTTGGTATATCTCGGCAAGACGCCTAAAGTGCCCGACCATCCGACCCCGCCACGCGAACTGGTCCCCCTGCACACGGCGTGTGAACTCAGCATTCAGCAGATCAATTGCCCGCAGCATCCCGTCCATCTCGCTCAGGACCCGCTCCTCTGGGCTCTGCTCAGCAGCCATCGTTTCTCGCGGCCGAGAGCTCCTCAGCAGCGTCCCAACCCTTCCGCTTGTACAGGACCGCGAGCTCTTGCAAGAAGACAAACCACCACGCCGCATGGATCGACTCGGCTATCTCGGCTTCCGTGAGGCCGGCACGAAGCATCCAGTCTCGTTCCCGCGCTTCCCGCTCAGCAGCCATGCCTACAGCTTACCACAGCTGGAATCTGCCGAGAAGCCGCCGCAACAGGGAGCGCGGCTCTGGCTCAGTATACCGGAACTCCGTCGCCTTAATCCGCATGGCCACGCCCGCCGGCACCGTGACGACTTCACCCTCCTTCTTCACCGTCATCACAAGGCTGAGTTCGTACCAGTCGCCGTTGTCCGGCACCACCTCACGGGCGAAGGTAACGAAGTCCACCTTCATGCGCTCTTGCAACTCAGTCACTATGTAACTCCTTGTCTAGAACGAGCCCGCACGAGCACGGGCCTCTACGTCCGGCTCCACTGGTGTGAGAGTGCCAGTATCACAGTCCAGCGACCAGAGCCGCTCCTGCCGCTCAGCCAGCTTAGCCCAGCCGCGCTCACGCAGCCGCTCGGCGAGACGCCGCAGCATAGGAAACCGCGCTGGCTTCCCAGAACAGGACCCCCACCTGTGCTCTACACCACAGCCCGAACAGGGCTTAGCCATTATCCACCTCCTTGCCTAGCCCGGAATCTCCAGAATAGCACCACACCACTTGCACTGAGTCCAAAGCTTACCGTGGCTGGGCTCACGCCCCTCCCAGTGATGCCTCCCACCCGCACAATCGGCCACAACCTGAATCGCATCACGCATCGCCCGGACTAGAACCTCTGGGGGGTACTCAGTTACTTGCATAAGGCGATTTCCCCTCTAGAATATGCGCGGGACCCCCGCCCACATATACAGGCGGCCGGCTTTGCGTTGGAACTCCATATGCTTGTATGCACAGCTACGTACCCACGGTAGGGGGCGGTGTACTCTTTACTTGTGCCCGGCGGGCCTCCCCTTTTGTCTTGGTGGCCGATCCCGTAGCCACGTTACCTGACCCGTAACGGTGGTCCAGCACCTCGGCACGGGGCTGGCTCGTAGCTGGCACCCTCGGCTGAGGAGTCGCCCGTAACATGGCTCCGTCAGTCTTAG
>LAZR01001453.1_pt1 | contig 14996 bp, 15 predicted proteins | sample 329461 | NCBI WGS metagenome assembly LAZR01 (sample SAMN03002196, study PRJNA259156) | marine sediment metagenome | biome: sea floor; feature: Hydrothermal impacted sediments; material: marine sediment; isolation source: Loki non-amplified sample from Loki's castle hydrothermal vent sediment ...
CGCGAGGGAGTATGGTACAGACCAGCAAAAGAAGAGGTCGCCAAGATGAAAAGGCTGGGGCGCAAAAGGTCTCTTCAACTTGCTCGAAGGTGGTGTACCCGAAATGGTTACGATTACACATGTAGCTGCGAGTGCGGCCGTGACCATCATCGTAAGTAAAATTATAGGGGTGTAGCTCAGCCTGGCCAGAGCAGCGGTCTCCAAAGCCGCGTGTCGAGGGTTCGAATCCTTCCTCCCCTGCCAGAAATATTATGAAAGGTGTAGATAATGTCTATCAATTTAGAGACCTGCTTCGACTGTGATGCTGTGTTCAATGAGTCAATGGCTCCCGAGTGTCCTGTTTGCAAGCTCAGAGAAGAATTCGAAGAGACAATCAAGAAACTTGAAGCTCAAGTAGAAAAATTACTCATCGGCGAAGAGCGTAGACGTCGAGCAAGACCGATAGAATAACAATACCCACCAAGCCTCTCGACGATGCTCAAACCGGTGGGTTTTATACAGGCGTAGCTCAGTGGCCAGAGCGCCTCGTTTACACCGAGGATGTCGGGGGTTCAACTCCCTCCGCCTGTACCATCAACCTCAAGGAGAGAAACATGTCTGAGAAGAAAGATAATACGCCGATCGAGCGGATCAATCCCATCGTGGGAGAAGATCTCAACACCGCACAGATAGCCAAGCTTCGCAAGGTGAAGGAAGGCATTCTGAATGAGGCTCCTTCAGAGGAAGAAGTAAAACCAGAGAAAAGCTAGAAAGCATACCCCAGTATCCCCTCAAGCTTATATCTTGTAGAAAGGGTAGCGGTGACACGTAGGTTCAAATCCTACCTGGGGTACCAGGTAGGATTCAGTGTAGAAGAGGGGCACTAGGTAGTGCCCCACTAAAACCAAGACGAGGTAGGAGTAATCCTATACTCACATCCAGCTCTGCTGAGATGACGTCAAAAAAAAGGACGGTGAATAAAATGAATGTGACAATTAGGTTGTGCGGCGATAAAGTCGTGCCATTCAAGGGTTTCTTTTTCTCGGGAGGAGAACCCCACGTAGAGATCAAATCTCCCGAAAATCTGCTGGCAAGAAAGGTCCTCATCGACGCCCGCTTGGGTAACGCCGAGGACTTCATGATGATGCTGGCAGTCACCGATGCAGTCAAGAGATGTAATCCTGCAGCGGTGTTGCTCTTCGTACCCTACTTTCCCGGTGCACGACAGGACCGAGAAGAGAAAGGGTACGCTCTCACGGTCAAGATGTATGCAGACTTGATCAACATACAGGGGTACGAACAGGTGTTCATTCTGGACCCCCATTCCCCTGTGACTCCCGCGCTGCTCAAAAGAGTGGTTATCCTGAATCATATCCCGCTGGTCGAGGAATTTCTTGACGAAGTGGGAGTTTTCCACCTCAATGGGATTATCTGTCCAGACGCAGGGGCCGAACGTCGGACTCTGGAACTGGCGAAAGCAATTGGATGCGACAATGTCGTGTTCGCACGAAAGAAGCGCGACCCAAGAACCGGATCCCTATCTGGGTTCTCTTTGGACTCCCTCCCCACGGAAGGACACTACCTCGTAGCAGATGATCTCTGCGACGGAGGTGGAACTTTCATAGGACTGGCAGGTGAGTACCGAAAGGACCCTAAGGGTACCGGTTCTTTGCTTTTGTGGGTAACGCATGGTATTTTCTCCAAAGGAATGGATGGTCTAGCCAAAGCCTACGAACACATTGGGTGTTCTTGGTCTTTTCCTGCACGTGAAGAAACTCATCCCCAACTACACAGAGCCGGAGCGATCTTCGAAGATCTCTTCCCGACTCGGAGGAGATAATCATGGCCTTTCGCTACAATCCTGAAACAGCTCTCGATGGTTACAAGGTAGATCATCGACGACAATATCCAGACGGAACGAACTCCGTCTACTCGAACTGGACTCCCAGAGGTTCTAGGATTCCAAACCAAAATGAGGTAGTCTTCTTTAGTCTGCAGTATTTCTTGCAGCGCTTCATGATGGAAGACTTCAACGAGTACTTCTTCGATGTCCCGAGGGACAGGATCCTGGCTCGATTCGAACGTCGGATCAAGGGCTACCTCGGCCCGGGACCTGCCGAGAGGGTAGGGGTACAACACATTGCGGATCTCCACGATCTGGGCTACGTTCCTCTCCAATTCTCCGGATTGGAAGAGGGAACCTTGACCCCGCTTCGAGTTCCGCAGTTCGTAGTGGAGAACACCAGGCAGAAGGACAAGGAGTTCTTCTGGGTCACCAACGCCTACGAGACTCTGGCATCTAGCAGCATCTGGCAACCCTGCACTTCTGCCACTTCGGCATATCGATTCCGGAAACTCCTAAATCGGTACGGTGCATTCACGGGAGCGGTACCTGAAGGTATCGGGTACCAAGGACATGACTTCAGTTTCCGAGGGCTTCCCGGGATCGAGGCCGCAGCCGCTTCTGGGGCAGCTCATCTCCTGTCCTTCGTAGGAACGGATACCCTTCCGGCCCTCGATTGGATCGAACAGTACTACTGGGGCGATGAGTCTGATGATTATGTCATCGGCCAATCGGTAGCCGCCACAGAACACTCGGTCATGTGTGCCGGGTTGCAGGACGATGAGTTCGGAACCATCAATCGTCTCCTCGATCTGTATCCCACCGGAATCCTGTCCATCGTCTCAGACACTTGGGATCTCTGGCATGTAATCACCAACATCTTACCCAAACTCAAGGACAAGATCATGGCCCGGGACGGAACACTTGTGATCCGACCCGACTCAGGAGTCCCTGTGGATATCCTGTGCGGCGATCCTGCTGCGGTACACGGCACCCCTGCGAGTAAGGGTGTTGTGCCTCTCCTCTGGGAGATCTTTGGTGGAACCACCAACGAAGGCGGCTACAAAGTACTGGATTCCCACATCGGAAGCATCTACGGTGATGCAATCACCTATGATCGCGGCGAAGAGATTATGCAACGCCTGGCGGGTCTGGGATTCGTTTCCAGCAGCACGGTCTTCGGGGTTGGCTCCTTTACCTATCAGTACGTCACCCGAGATACCTATGGTAATGCCATGAAGGCAACTCACGCGGTAGTCAACGGCGAGGGTCGGAACCTGAAAAAGACGCCGATCACTGATGATGGGTTGAAGTTCTCGGCGACAGGACGTCTGGCTGTGAAACAGTGGGACGACGGTGAACTGACCGTGATCGAAGAAGCCACTCCCGAACAGGAAGCGGCCTCTCTGCTGGTACCTCGATGGAAGGATGGAGAATTTCTCAACCGAACGTCCATCTCCCGAGTGCGAGAGCATCTCTGGAGTGGGCAGTACGAGACTTCAGTATAGAAGTCCAGAAAATAAGATTAAAACTATTGTATAAGGCAGGTATAACGTATGCGCGGAATAGATGAAACAGGTAACAAATATGGGAGACTAACGGTTTTAAGAGAAGATGGCCGGGCTAAAAACAAAGCCATACAGTGGCGTTGTACCTGCCAATGCGGTAAAGAAACATCAACGCTCGGCACTTCTCTTAGGGCTAACAGAGTTAGTTCGTGTGGTTGTTACCACAAAGAAAAAACTTCAAAAAGAAATAAGTCTAGGTCTACTCACGGCCTTCATTCCCATTATCTGTATAAAACCTTTAGAGGAATGACAGAAAGATGTTACAATCCAAAAGCCATTAATTACAATAATTATGGTGGCCGGGGGATAAAAATACATTCTTCTTGGAAGGATCCCAAAGGTTTCATTACTTGGATAGAAGTTAATTTAGGAAAACGTCCAGGAGGTTACACTCTGGACAGAGTGGACCCCAATGGGGATTATGAGCCTGGCAACGTAAAATGGTCTAGTAGAAACACTCAAAACAAGAACCAAAGAAACCGAAGACGGTTATATCTTCTATCTTCGGAAGAAGAAAGTTTAATATTAGCTTTCCGAAAAAAGAAAAGAGTTGTAAGAAATGAGTGATTGGCGCATCCTACTAATGCACACAAAAAGAAACACCCTTTTAAAGAGATCGTTCGAAGCCGCGTTCCCCGGTAGAACGGTCTTTTTGCATGTTCCAGCACTGGGTACTGATTGGTACTGCGAGTGTGCTACACAGAATGATATCTTAAATTATTTCCGCCGAAATGTTTATGATCCTGGTCTGTGGAACGGCCAATTGTTAACTGTATATGGAGATGGAAACTTCCATCATTACACATATGCACTAACACGCCTGGCAGCAGAGCAGAGAGGTCTTGAAGGACCAGAACAGAACTGGACGTACTTCCATTTCGATCAGCACCGGGATGACTGGGGCGTACGCCTGCATAATGGTACTTCCGAATACCTGGACTGCGGAGGTTTCGTCGACTCTATTTGCCATGATCATGGCGCGATTCCCTTCTTCATGGGTGCCGACGCGTACCCATACAAGGACGTCAGAGGGTACCGCATGGATGGTACTGAGATTCCTATCTATTCGAACTATTTCACGAAGAAAATGCAGAAATCCAGGGACTGGAGAGGAGTAAGGTCCCTCAGAAGACACTTCACAGGCGCTCAGTTCCCCGCTAAGCGTGATTTAAGAGAAACCCCTAGACCCGCTTACCTATCGTTTGATTTGGACCTCCTGGCGCAATCTGAGATCGTAACCAATTACGATCAGAATCCCTACATTACAACAAAAAGAGTGTGCCAAATGTTGGAGCGGATCCGCCCCTACAAGCGAGTGTTCTCGGCGGACATTCTTGGACTCCCTGACGACACTCACCACCCTCTATCAGTTCTAACAATGATTATTGTCGCCAGAAAAATCATGGGTATGGGTACCAAGAAACTGCTGACGTACCATGGTCAGCTCAAGCAGAAACAAGCGGCGCTCGTCACCAACGGGTACATCTACCTGGATGATCGCGAGAGGGAATCACCCATAGAAGAGGGTGAACTCCTGGAGGTGCTTGAAAGTGGCTGATAAAAGTCGTGAATTCATAGTTGACTATGCGAAGCAACGCGATCTACTCACGATGTATGCGAGTGTCGACCGTATGAACCAACACATGGTGGAAGGCAACACTGACGGCGTTGCCTCCGAACAACATCTTCAACAAAACATCCGAAGCAACTTTCGGGAACTCCAGTCTCGGCAAGGAATTGAGACGGAGCTGTAAAGGTGCACACATACGATGAGTAAGCATCCCCTGTCACGGGAGACCGAGTGGTTTTTCTCTCAGCACGGCGTACAAGTACGCGCACCTATCTACCGAAACGTAGACAGGAGAAAGAAGAATACCCCTTCGAATCTTCGCTCCAAAAAGATAACCATCTCCGGCAATAGTTCTTGCCGTGAGGGAATTATTGCGCAGATCCGATCATCAATCCGTTCGGCCACAGGCACGTTACGTCATCCCGAAAGCGGTTGGCGAGTCCAATACGTGCCCTACGGGTCCGTGGATCTCGATCAGTCGGTCCTGAAACGACCCGGGGAGTCTTTCGTCGCCGTACATTCCAAGCACATCACAGCCTGCCGCTTACGTCCGAATCCAAACTACAAAACGGCAGCGGAACAACAAGAAATTCGACGCAAGCACGATAGATGTTATTACTCTCCTTACCATCACTGCTGGGACGAAAAAATGATCCGGGGGCGCACGGATGCACCTCTGACCAATGCTGCCATCCAAGATTTTCTGGATGTGTGTGATGCTGTCGTTGGCCCCCTCACCGTCCTACTGAATCCAGATCGTTACCAAGGCAATTGGTGGTTCACTGGCGTCGAAGATGCTTGCGAAAATCGCCAGAAAAAATCTGGGCTTCTTCGCTGGTACGGAGTAGATAATACCTGCATCGCTCACCCCGCCCTCACGTCTCTCTATGCCGGTCTTGTGCGTCAGTGCGCCTACATCGCACGGACGAATACGGTAGATCAGGTCAGGGAGGATGTGGAAGGTATGGGTCTGGAGGAATGCCTGAACGAGTCTGATGAAGTGCAGGCACTCCGTATCGCCAGAAAGATGCAACGATGGATCTCCGTTCCTGTTCTGAAAGGCGGTGGGACCAGCAACATTCCCGTTGGGTGCGGTACTTTTCCCAAGATCGTGGCTCTACACAAATCCATTTATCATCACGGCTTCGAAGCTACCTTTAATGCGTCCTTCCTCGAAGGATGGGGAGTAGCAGCAGCATCATCTAGCAAGTACAGCGGTATTCATACCTTCATGGGACGCAAGGGCGAGAATACAAATGGAAAGCGTATCAAGAGATTGTCTCGAAAGAAGGCAGCGTAGAGGAACTAAGAATTGTTCCTATTTCTACCTCTGTATGTAGGAGTTTGTGCGTGGCAATTAGGACACAGTAACCTTAAATTTTCTAAGTTATTATTTGTGTGATTACCGTCCACATGTTCTAATTCCAAGGGGATAGGTTGTTCTAACCAAAGATCTCTTTTGCACTCATTACATTGATGGGGGAACACCTCTTCTTCAAGTAGTCGTAACCTCAACTTATGGGATGTAATAGAAAACTCGTTACTCAAATATGTGACCAAATCCCTCTTAGTACCTAAAGTTTTTCCTTTGCTCCATTGCATTCCAGTGAAGTGGGAAGTATCCAGATCAAAATATTCCACAGACCTATGGAAGACCCGGTAATTACCTCCTTTTGGGGCTACATCAAGTTTCATAAGTACTTGTCGAATTGAAGTAGAAGTTCTAATAGCCTCCTTTAATTCTTCCAAATTATATTTATACAGTCTCATAACATTTCCTCCGAGTATTAGGTAAAGGCTCTATTAGACCCCACCAGAGCCTATAACCAAATTATATGTTATTTTAGAGAAGAGGTCAAGAAAGTTTACGCCGGAGTGGTGGAATTGGCATACACGCAGAGCTTAAGCCTCTGTGCCTTCGGGATTGTGGGTTCGAATCCCACCTCCGGTACCAGCGTAGAGGAAGTAAAATGATCCGATTTCTGAAGAACTCCTGGAAAAATCACTTGGAAAAGAGGCAACTGATGACACACCCCCTAACCGACAATGATAAGTGGATCTTTTGGCAGCCCTATATTCAAGCCAAATCCACTATATTTCTTCTGGAGAGCATGAAGAAGAAGGACGACAAGGGGGGCCTGATCTCTCTGGCAGCCTCTAGCACCTGTCGTGAGGGTATTCTATCCAATATGCGTCAGTATCTCTGGGACAAGACGATGCAGGGAGAACAGGATGGATACAAGAAAACATTCAAGCGTCTTCGAAGAGTTCGTCTCTTCGATCCCCGCCTACATGAGGATCTCCAAGGCGCCAATCAGATTCGGATGCACGAGAACGGACTGAAGCCCAAGGGAGGACATGCCGCCCCGATTCCCGAGGGTAAGATCGAGGAGTTCCTGCTCGTAATGGATGCGCTCGTAGGTCTTCCCAGCGTACTCCTGTCGCACCGACGTCCTGAAGGGGAATGGTGGAGGACAGATCCCAAGAACTGTCGCGCAACCTCCACGTTCATCAGTTGGAACGGTACCGACAACTGGTTCATGCGCCACCCCACCCTGGTTGCGATCATCACTGGACTCACCCGTCAGGCAGCCATGCTCACCGCACATGGCCTTGGGGAAAAGATGCTTGAACTGGTAGAGCGAAAACAAGTAGAGGAAGCCCTAACCACAGGAAATTGGAGGCTAGCATACGGCCTGTGCAAAAATCTTCAACCTTATATCGAAGTTCCCAATGGTCAAGGGGCAGGGTACCAGAATTATCCTTTTCCCTACGGACAATGGAAGAGATTCGACTGTCTCCAGAGAGCACAACGACGACACAATTACGAAGCTGTATTCGCTGGGAACTTTTACGACTGCTGGGGGCTCAACAAGGAAGCAGCGGGCGGTAGGTGGAGTGGGGCTTTTGCCTATTGGGGAAATCCCGGCAACGAGAATGCGAACTTCGATCTTCTTATGAAACTCGGTGAGCCCAGAAGGAGAGCTAAGGGTGGCAAAAAGTCTTAAGAAGCAACTAAATCGCGCCCTAGGGTTCGATGAAATTAGCTTCATAATCCCCCACGTTTTTCTTCCCCCTCGATTCAAAAAGGTATCTCGGAACCGTAACATGATTATGTTCATGGACATGGATACGGTTCTTCATGTAAAGTGGGAAGGGTCACGTCAAGACGAACACCATCCTTTAACTCCGGGAGCATGTCGTCGGTTGTTCAAAGAATGTATCAGCAACATGAAGAGGTACCGCAAGGACTTGGACGCCTTCTCTAGATTCGTAGATAACGAAGCCGAAGTTCCTTTCTGGGATCCTCGTAGAGATAGCCTGAATAAAGATCAGGAAGAAAAACCAGCGCCCTCCGTGGAGGAAGAGGAGCAAGAAGAAAAGATCGTCGCTGTAGTGGGACCCAATGGAAAGTTAGTACAGGGAAAGATATCTGACTTTCTAGAAGAAGAAATGGGTGGGGAAAGTCCCATACCTTTCGGATGGGAGTAGCATGAGCAAAGGTCTGATCTACATTATGGACATGGAGTCCTCTTTGGGCGATGCACTCGCCAGGAGAGTGATCGACATGGACCAACATATGATTTACCGTCAGTGGAGCATGGGTGTAGATCCTGCCCAAGAGATGGCCGCCTACCGAAATCATATCAAAGGTATTATCATCTCTGGCTCTGCAAAGAATATCAATAGTACGAAGTATGCTCCTCCTTCGGTACCCGAAATTTTCTTCGAACTGGGCGTACCTATTCTAGGGATCTGCTACGGCCACCAACTACTAGGTTACATGTCCCAGCAAAAGGTAGTGAGATGTTGGGACGAACCAGATGACGCGAAGCGGACTAAAGAGGCTCGAAGGAAAGACAAGGGCGAACAAGGTCCGACCAAGATGGTATTAACAGAGGATGGAAAGAATTCTCCCCTGTTCGAAGGACTAGGGGAGGCTTTCCCTGTCTGGATGAAACACAACTGGATGGTGGAAACTCTCCCTCCCAAGTGGAAACTAACAGGTAGCACTGAGAAGTGCCCGATTGCTGCCATGGAAGTGGGGAATATTTATTCGGTGCAGTTTCATCCAGAACCCTACAACTCTCTATTTGGTAGGGTCGTCCTTCACAACTTCATGGAGAAGATTTGTGGGGCGAAGACACCCTACTTTTAAGGATACATTATGAGACGTGTTAAAGTTATGGGGAATGTCCACGAGCTCCCTGACGACCAAGAGCATATTATTCAGGCTATGGAAACGGACCGGCCTGATAGAAGCACCACCTACAGATACAAGTTTCCTGCGTCACCAGGAGCAGCGGTCCAAGTTCAGAAAAGAACGGAGCATGTTGGAGTCAATTACCGTGCTTCTGCGGGAGTGTATCTTCCAGCATGGGAAACGATGCCCTCACTGCATATCAATGAGTTCCTGCTGGTAGAACCCGATCGGGAGTATACTCAGAGTTTTAAAACCAAGAGACCCACCACAATCCAACTTGATAAGAATTACTACGGGTATGGTATCGACAAGGCAGGCATTATTCCTGACAGCAGTGTCTCAATACTTGTGGACATGCCTGAAGCTGAAGAACGCTTTCTTGCTTCGCTGGCACAGAAGAAAACCTGTGCGGAAGTAAAACAAACTAATCCTAAGAAAAAGAAAGGCGCATCACCGATCGCCTATACAAAGGAAGCATATCAGAAATATAGCAGCGGTGAGCCTCACGATGCACCTCTCGGTAGCTTCGAACAAGAACTAGTCGACGCCCCGGAGCCCCAAGACCCGCGCTCCGTGGACTACAACCAGGAGGAGGAAGAAGACATGCGTGATAAACCGCGATTTTTCGCAGGCACCCGTGTAATCTACCGACATCCTCGAACAAAGAGAACGGGGTACGGTACGATAGTCGGAAGAGTTCCCGAAATGCGAGGTAAGAACGGTCCGGAACAGGTCTTGATCGCCACTGATGAGTCCGACAAATACAATGGCACCCACATCAAATACACTGGGCGAAACCACGGGGTCATAGTAAACATCGCAAAAAGCGGTATGAGCGAAATATCACGTGGGGAATGGCATACTGTACCTGAACAAATCGGTGTCTTTGTACCGCAAGCATTCACTCAAGATAGCGTGAAGATCCCACAGCATGCTACAGGTCGTATCCTTACAGATGTTCATAATGGGATGTTAGATATTTCTTGGAACTTTACAAACAATAACTTTCATGGCGTCGAAGACAGTGGGGGTACGGAAAGACACAACGTTTGGACGGTTCCTGCCACCAAAATAAACATGTGTCTTCTCCACTCGTCCACCAAAAAAGTAAAAATTAGCTGGCCTAATGCACGACCCGGCCAGTGTTCGGAAAAAAAGAGGGGCGATCTGTGTACCGTAAGAGGCCGTAGCGTTTCTGTGTTGGATTCTGATGATCGGGAATCAATACTCTCATCAGAAACGGTAGTAGAACTACTGAAGAACAACGGTGGATCGTACCGGACCTGGAGCTGCAAGATCATTGGTGGCTGTGCAGATAACTTGCTAAACAAGACTGTCAACATTCGAGGCGATTACCTAAGAGAACACCCTGCTCCTGATAACTTCTATCGTCCAGATCAGCAAGTAGAGATAGTGGCAGTGGTAGATTTTCGAAAGAAACCTCTACAAGGAATGAAAGGACGGGTGATTTTGAGCACTGACAGGGAAGGAGACGTGGGCATCGAGTTCAAGGAGGACATCGGGGCCGGATCCTTGGACGGAATAGGCAAAGAAGGTCACTGCATCTACATTGAGGCGTCACTAGTGAAGGCGTCAGAGTAGAGAGGGAGTTTTCTCCACGTTTTACGACCTTAGGGAGAAGTAGAGAATGAAGCCCGTAGTTCAGAAGATCCGCGTGGGTGATGTTCTTCTTGGTACCAAGAATCTTCGAAACTATCTGAGAACCTGTTCAATGCTCAGGTATTTTCGAGTGCTAGATCGGAGGTACGGTCCTAAAGGAGATCCTAAATCTCTCCTATACACACCGAGCAAGCAAGACCAATTCATCGTGTCTGTCAACAACCACGGAAGATTTGCTGTTTGGGGGCCCAACAAAAACGTGGTACTTCTATTCGTCAACCGCTCACAAGACGCGGTCGGACGGTACAGCACCGGCAGTGATGTTACGATGGACTCCAATATCTTTGCTCAGTGGTTCGTAAGGACTCAAGGTAGAAAACCTGCAGTAAAAACTTGGCCCATCCATGCCCACTATCTCTGGGCATCCATTCATATGAACGGGTGGAGAAATCCAAAGGCTCAGTTGCGCATGCACTCAGGTCATGTCGAGCACACCGAAGACGGTCCGTTCGAATTTGCTGATGGTTTGGGAGTGGACGAATGTGATCGGCAAACAATCTCACATGCTGTGCGAGAGTCAGTAAAACGAGGGATATTCAGAAACTTTCCTAACAGCAAGAAACAGATACCTCAACTCTTTAGTGATGGGGGGTTCGGACCTCGTCTACAAGACCTACCAAACCTACGATTGACACTGGAAAATATGATGAGGAACCCCCGCTTGGTATCCAAAGCGAAACAAGATAAGAAAATTGACCTCGCTTCCCTCATGAACGTACAAGATAACCCCCAATAGGGGAACCTAATGTTTTCTCCACACCAACTGACGTCAACCTGAGGAGAAAAAGTTGAACAACTTCGCCATGCTCCTGAAGCTCACCTTCGAAGACCACTTGCGCCGAATGAATAGCCGGCTGAGGGGAGCCGGTAAGGCTCTCGACATGACCCTAGAAGTTCGAGAGGACGACTTGAATATCTGTATGGACCTCCGTGTGAGCGATGAAGTAGGCACTTTGGTAATTCCCCGAATGAGGAAGAACCAGTACGGGAATTATGTGATCGGTGATCGGAATGATCGGGCAGTGTGCCCCTTCATGGTCGTTCTAGACGGGACTCCGCAACACATTACCTATGAGCAGATGATCATTGCCATGCTCAGCTTGAACATGGAAGACATCTTTCCAGAGCAAGGCAAGCGAAACCACATCGACAAGATCATCTGGGCATTCACCCAAGATCGGGGTCGGCTTGCCATCGGGCTATGCCAAAGGTTCCTCAACCTTCGGCTGTTCAATGCTCTGCCCCTAAGTGGAACTCCCATGCAAGACTGGGCCATGAACCATCGTATGATGATCTTCGACCCGATCTTCGATACTCTTCGTCCCGACGAAAAGTTGGAGTACCAGCGTCGCAAGAACGAGCTTCTACACCCGTGGGGCTCCATTGGACTGTCCGATGGCGCGGCTGCGACCAGGAACTATATCCTACAAGAAGATCTGAGGCAGTACACCGCCTTCGGAACCAATCACCACAATCCGATCCGTAACCTTTACTCCACGCTGGGCATGAGGGGTGAAGAGTCACCGTCGGTGATTTCTGAGTCTGCCGCTCGTCTGGAGTCGGAGGGGATCAAGAGAGGTGGTTGGAACTGGATGACTGTGTTCCTCGATCTCCCGCTGAACTTCGAAGATCAGATCCTGGTGTCACGTCGGCACGCAGGCAAGACCGTGACTTATGATCGTACCTTCACCGTCTTTGGTGAGGAAGCAGTGAACCCTGGGGATAATATCCTCAAGGGTCGGGTGCTGGGGATCAACGAGGACGAGAGTCCTGTGATCTTCGACATTGACTGCGACCATGCCGAGGTAATCGACTGTAAGGATGGCGATGTACCCTTCGATGGTCAGGATCAGCCGGTTCGGATTGTCACTCTTCAGGTGGTCTATACCTTCAAGGAAGGGTTCAAGGTCACCAATCAGCACGGGAACAAGGGTATTGTCATCCTGGAAGATCTGGGTACGGTATATGATCCAGTCCGCGGCGAGATTCCCATTGACGTGATCGTGTCCGCCAAGTCAGTGCAGAAGCGGAAGAACTTTGGGCAAATCCTAGAAGCCATGGCTACTCTGATCAATGGCAACGAGCGTATGGTGGTTCCAGATGATATTCATGTCACCACGGAACAGGTCAAAGCGAAGTTGGCCGCTGCTGGGTACCCGAAGGAAGGTACCTGCCCGGTTCGCACTCCCTGGGGAAACTTCGAGTCCATCTGTGGATGGGTGCACTGGGGTGTGACCAAGACTCCAGAGGAACAACTCTGGGAGAAGAAGGACGTTACTGCCACCAACCAGCGCGGTCTACGCATCCGAGGCAACAAAGTATCTACTATCGAACTGAAGGCAATGACCACTCTCTTCGGTCCTGGCTCCAAGGTGGTGAAGGAGATTCTCTCTCACCGTCAGGGGCTGGAAGAAGTGCGAGAGCGTTTGGACATCGTGCGCGGGATGGCAGGTCTCTATCGAGACAACCTACCCCTCGTCGAACCCGACGCCTTCTGCTACAAGCCTGCAGGTATGGGAACCTTTCACACCGTCGAAGGCCTCGTAGGCACAGTGGCGGATGGGGAAATGTTTCCGCAGGGGTGTTATCTCCAACTTCCCTTCCGACTTTTGGTGTCCATCCCGGACGACAGAAGCAAGGGGATTCAGGAGACCATCGCAAGCGAAGATGCCTATGAGCACATGGGCATCGGTGCTCGCCACTTCGAGTTTGATCGTATCATGATTCCCTCGGCGGCGCTTCGCCAACCTTGGCGACACCCCACAGGAAAGCTTGGGTTGCCGGACACGAGTACCCAGCTAAACCAGATTCTGGAAGCCATCGATCGCCTAAAGCACGGGGAGATCAAAGAAGCACAATTGTCCACCCTAATCTTCCGTTATCTTCATCACATCAGTCGAGACCTTTCGACCAAAAGCGGTAAGATCAGCACCTATCTGATGGCAGTTCGATATCCCTGGTCCACCAAAGCGACCGCCGTTCTCGGTAGAGACTTGGAGACCAACTGGGTAGAGATCCACAAGGACATGGCCCGAGATCTCAAGGTCAGCACGGGTGATTATATCATGGTGGAACGCTTCCCATGCTTGGGATTCATGTCCACGCGTATCCAGCGGGTGCGTGTGACCGACGATCCGGAGGCAAAATATGTCATTCGGGTCAGCGAGAACAGCCTGTGCTCCATGAACTTGGACTTTGATGGTGACGTCATCTATCTGATGAGCTTTCACACGAACGCTGCGAAGCAGGAGCTGAAGGAGAACTTCCACAATCCGCACCCGCGGGTGAAGGAAGTGATTGATCGGCTCAATGGTAAGAAAGTGCCGATGACCCGTACCATGAACCTTCAGGAGATGGGGATCATGTCGTTCTCCCGGATGACTCCGAAGGAACACGCGGATCTAAATGCCACTTCTCTGGCCGTGAAGCTGTGGACCGGTCCGACGATCGCTCTCTGCTACTCCCTCATGAGAATCGTGGAAGGAAACATTCCGTACCACGAGAGAGACGCGCACATCAACGTCGAGGTCCTCCTCGATAAAGTGGGTAACTCTGTCTTCTCCCAGAAGCATGGGACGAAGAGCCTCAGAGAAGAGTGTGTAGAAGCAGTGTGCTTGGCAGACCCCGCAAGGTTGACCAAACTTGGGTTCCCTGAGAAGGAAACCCAGCAGCTTTGCAACATCATTCGGTCTTATGCTACCAAGCTGGGTATCCGAACCGATGCTGAGCTGGCGGCACACTATCAACGACATCTCGAAGAAGGACGCTCAAACATCATCAGTACGATCGTCCGTCGGTTCCACAAGACTTATTTTGCCACCCGGTCCAATCTTCATCCGCTCGATCTTCTAGAGCATCTGGAGGGAGAACCCCGGGACCTCGTCTCCTTCCTGGTCCAGCAAGGGCTGAAGAAGGACGAAGAGAAAAAGGAGCTTGCAGCCGCGTAGCTGTTAGCGTATGATTGGAGAGGGAGGGGGACATCGTCCTCTTCCCCTCCTCCCCCCGAGGAAAAAAAATAATCATGCATAAAAAGGTTTGGATCAACTACATGCTTGGACACAACAAGCCCGGCCTGAACTCCGAAGTATTCAATGATCTGCTAGACTCGCTAAGTGTCAAGGAGTTGAAGATCTTGAAGAGACACGACGATCT
>LAZR01001454.1_pt1 | contig 14994 bp, 16 predicted proteins | sample 329461 | NCBI WGS metagenome assembly LAZR01 (sample SAMN03002196, study PRJNA259156) | marine sediment metagenome | biome: sea floor; feature: Hydrothermal impacted sediments; material: marine sediment; isolation source: Loki non-amplified sample from Loki's castle hydrothermal vent sediment ...
CCAAAAGATAGAGGTATTCAAATGACTAATTTTGGTGTTGTTTTTACCTTAGCGGGACTTGTCGCCCCCGCATTGGGCGGATTCTTATCAGTATTTCCTATTTTTGGACCTGATTACCCTTTTGCTCTTTTAGGTTTAGTTGCTGCTGCCTTATCGTTTTCTACTATATTAATTACATATTTCTTTATAACCGAATCTTGGCCGAAAGCCAGACGTGAAAAAGTGGAGAAAGAATTTAAAGTAAAGACAAGGTTAGGGAAAAATAAGGAGGCAGTATACTTATTAACCCAGTATGCTTTACACTCAATATCTTTTATGATGTATATAATGTCCATGACTTTTTTTATCAGGTTAATCTTCGGGCTTGATACTATAGGAGTGAGTATTCTTTTAACAATTTCAGGTATTTCGAGAGCTATCGTACGCTTCACGTTGTTTAAACCAACTATGAAAGCTTTGGGGGAAAAAAAAACGACTATACTTGGATTGATTATTCTAATGGTTGCATTCTTTTTAACGGGTATATTTGGAACTTTTTATCCTGAAATTTGGATCTTCATAATTTTAATAGTTTTTGTTAGTTTTGGTGTTTCTTGCTCAAGGGGGCTTTTAATTAGTAAAGTAACTCAAACTGTTTCCCCAAAAGAGATTGGAAAAATAAATGGATTAGCAACAACTCTTGATAGTTTTGCTCAAGTAATTGGACCCATTTTTGGAACCTTAATATTAACACTTTATGATCCTTTATTATTTGGCATTGTTACAGGAGTAACAGCATTTATTGCTTATATCATGGTATTTAAAAAAATCATTCCATTTATGCAAAAAGTACAGCTTAAGCAAGTGGATGTGTTAGAATAAAATAACAATTCCTTTTAGATTAATACCTATTTTCTGGGTATAAAATCAGAGTTTGATAATTTTTACATGTAAGTTTTAAATTGAATTCTATATTTTTCGATATACAATTCAATTCTTTTAAGAAAATCATGGAAGAAAATTCTACCAAGTTTAGTAAAGAAAATTCTGCCATATCCATTAGAACAAAATATCCTCAATTAAACGGATTATGGGCGGGTTTATTCATTGATATTTTAGGTTTTTATATCATAATCCCTTACATACCTTCTCTTATTGATATTTATAACACTACTCCCTTAGTTATTGGAATGCTTCTTGCGACTAATGCTATTTTTTCGTTATTTTCTGCTCCGGTATGGGGAAGATTAAGTGATAAATTTGGAAGAAGACCCATGCTTTTAATTGCTGAAGCGGGTACTTGTTCAGCCTTCCTAATTTTAGCCTTCTCAAATTCTCTTGCACTGCTGTTTACAGCGAGGATCGTAGATGGGATCTTCGGAGGAAACTATCCTATAACAAAAGCTATCATTACTGATAGTGTTCCTCCAAGAGATAGGGGACTTCAGATGACAAATATTGGAATTGCTCACACTTTAGCTGGATTAATAGCGCCAGCATTGGGAGGATTTTTATCAGTATTCTTGATACTTGGTCCAGATTATCCACTTGCACTTTCGGGTCTATTTGCAGCTCTTTTTTCATTTTCGACTATAATTATTACATTTTTCTATGTAAAAGAATCGTGGCCAAAATCGAGGAGAGAAAAAGCAGAGAAAAAATATAAGATAAAGCTTAAGTTATGGAGTAATAAAGATGCATTATACGCATTGACTCAATTTGCGTTTCATACTTTTTCTTTCTTAATGTATGTTTCAACATTAGCTATTTTTATTGGTCTAATCTTAGGATTAGATACAATAGGAATCAGTTTATTGCTTACAATATCGGGTGTGTCTCGTGCTATTATTCGTTTTACATTATTTAAACCAACAATTAGGATTTTAGGTGAAAAAAAAATGAAAATTTTAGGTTTGTTAATTCTGACGATAGTTTTTTTTCTCTTAGGTATTTTTGGTACTTTTTATCCTAAGCCTTGGATTTTCATAGTTCTCTTGGTTTTTGCTAGTTATGGAGTATCCTGTGCAAGAGGACTTATGATGAGTAAAGTAACTGAAACGGTCTCTCCAAAAGAAATAGGAAAGATAAATGGATATACAACTACATTGGATAGTGTTGCTCAGATTTTTGGTCCAATCTTAGGAACCATTCTATTACAAGAGTTTTATCCAAATACGATTTTATTTGGATTTTTCTTAGGAATACTAGCCTTTATAGCGTTTGTAATGGTATTCAAGAAGATTGTACCTTTTAGGAATAAACCTTTAAAAGTTTATAATGTTTAATAATTGTGTTTAATCCTATAAAATCTCAAGAATAGTTTTTTAAAAGTTTTCTATATTAAATAATAATGAGTGTAATTGAAGAGGGTATAAAAGGAAATTCAAAATTTAAGGTAGAAGTAGAAAAAACAGTAGAGCTTCCAACATTTGACTTCTTCAAAATAAATTTCCTCAGCTTTCTTGTTCCTCTTTATATTTGTCTAGGATTATTTATCTTATTTGAATACCTATTTATCAATCTGTTAGCAATCCCTATATTCATCCAATTTCTTTTAATCCCAGGAATGCTATTGTTATTCTATTATATATATTTAATAATTTTAATTGAATTTGTTGGATTATGGATTAAAAAATGGAATAAAAAATCACCTCCTCAAGAAGGAGTTTTTACTCGAAATTTAGAGGATAAGACTAGTTCTGGAGGGAAATTACTGAAATATTATCACAAAAGAGGTTTTATTATTAAATTTCCTTTATGGCTAACTTCAAAATCCCCATTTCCTTGGCTTATGAATCGAACACTTCGAAAAATTGGTCATAATACAATCGGTAAAAATGTTATTTACTGCAACGCTTATGCGGGGTTGGAATTTACTAATTTAGGTGATAATGTCTTCATTTACCCCTCAAGTGGCTTATCGAGTCATGCTGTCAATTCCATTTTTGGAAAAATTTCAATATTGGAAATTAGATTGGGAAAAAATACGACCTTGTATCCAGGTTGTATAGTTGGTCCAAATGCTTTAACGGAAGAAAGTTATGTAATTTATCCAAATACAATATTACATAAAAATTGGAGAGGAAAACCTGGAAAATCCTACTACCAAGGGAGTCCCGGAAGACCTCTTTAATTTAAAAAGTAATAAATTAATTAGTTGGCAATTTTCTTTGAAGAAAGTTAAGTTAACTCACTCAGAACCGATTTAACCTTGTCAATTTCATTAGTAATAATCCCATCAACTCCCAAATTTATTAATTTCCTTATGCTTGAACTTTCATTAACAGTCCACGGAAAAATTTTTATTTTGTTTCTATGTGCTTTCTCTACAAATTTAGAGTTTACAAGCTTATAGTAGGGATTAATCGCAAAGAATTTATGTTCAATTACATTTTTCAATAGTTTTTTTATTGAGATCCAGCTTTTTATCCACTCAGTTCTTGTAGGTTCTAGGGAAGCTAATTTAATTTGTGGCTCTAATTTCTGAATTCTTAGCAATATATCATGTTTAAATGAGCTAATAATTGTATTCTCGATCATATTTTCTTCCTTTAATATGTGTAATATTTTTTCTGCGATTCCTCTTGCCTTAATTTCACAGTCCAAGTTAACTTTTCCTCTTGCAATTTTTATTAACTCTACCAATGTAGGGATTCTTTCACCTTCTCCACAATCGAGTTTTTTTAATTCTTGAAGATTAAGTTTACTTATTGAACCGAAATAACCGGTTGTTCGGAAGGTATTCCCATCATGCATAATAACAATTTCTCCATCTTTTGATTGATGAACATCAAATTCCAGAATATCTGCATGTAATTCTATCGCTATTTGAAAAGCTTTTAATGTATTCTCCGGTGCAACTCTACTCGCACCCCTATGAGCAATTATCAGAAGTTTCTCTTTATTATTAACCTTTATTTTAGATGTCATTTTTTTTAATTTATTTCTTTTTTATTAGATTTTTTAAAATTGACAAAATTGAGTAATACACGGGTTGTTTATTTAATTAAATGTTCTTCTTAATAAATTTTAACATTAGTTATTAATATGGATGTTTCTGTTATTTAATTCAAATAATTTTATCTTTCAATAGGAATTCACAAACTTAATAATGTTTTAATATTTTATACTTAAAATATTTAAGTTATATTCCCTAACACATAATACAAAGAATAAGTTAAATTTATAAGGTTGAAATATTTTAAATACTTCTGAAGGCTTCAAACTTAACCAGAAAGTTTAAAATTAGATAAAAGAATAGAAAAAATACGTGAAAAAAATTGCGATTCTGTCCCGATTGTGACAACATACTTATCCCTAAGAACAAAAAACTATATTGTAAAGCGTGTGATAAAGAATTTGATTTAGGATCGGATAACATAGAATATAAAATACAAAAAAAAATCCACCATGATGAAAGCGAGACAGCACCCATCATACTGAAGGATGGTATAAGAGGAGAAAGAATTTCTAGCTCAGATCGGCGTGCATTTGAAGACTATTTTTCTTCTGGATCTGAAGGATATTAAATTGAATAAAAGACAAATTTATTCAATAAAAGTAATTTTATAAAAAAATCTTTAACTATGTCTTTTATTAAGATAATTTGTAAGATAATTTATTAGATAAATTTACATAAAATATTCGCAAAGTTAAATTTAGACCATAAATTGGAAAAAAGTAACTAATAATTTATATTGATTTTTATGGATAATGAAATAAAGAAAAAACTTCGTGGTTTAGCAGGGGTAATATCTAAATTAGTTGAACCTTTAAATGAGGATCAAAAGTTTAAGGAAACATTCAGTGATATTGAAGTAAAAGTGCTTTTAAATGCAACTGACGGAGAATATGCGGCGTTAATAGTCATTGATAAAGGAACTATTCATGTGGAGGGTTATAAAAATAATCCGAAGAAAAATTTGAAGAAGAAAGTAATTGATTGGGATGGATTATTGCAAACGACAACCCCCATCTTCATAAAATTTTTACGAAGTAATGAGATATCCATAAAAAAATTTATCGGAAAGGTTCTAACAAGAAAAATCAAAATTAGAGGAATTAAGAACGTTCTTATGTTACGTAAGGTATTCAGAATCTAATCGATGGTAAAAGAATCCAATGGATCTCATAAAAAAATCTTTACTAACGATGTCATTTTCTGACTTAATTTTTCATCATTCTCATCTTTTAGCGAGTTTAGTATTACATCTTTGTCACTGTCATTAATAGTTCGAAAATTATTAAGAAACTCTCGTAGGTAAATAATTTTTTTTGTGGGGTTTTCTATAATTTTAGCAGTGTAGCTCTCGACCATATTCTCTAACGTACTACTTTTCTCTCTTTCAGCAGTGTGTAGATGAATTCCTTTTGATTTTTCTATTTGTCTTAAAACTTCGTTGTTCTCTAATATATCCTTCATTATATCTTTAAGAGTCGCATTTCTTGAAGAAATGGATAAGTCTGAAAGGTAATTTTCTAATTCAATATTTCTATTTTCAATTTCTTTTATAAAATCAAGAATTTGATTTTTTCTCTCTTCCATACTTAAGAAAGTTTTCTCTAAATTTTTAAATTTAACTGTAAATATTTGTTAAATAGAAATGCTCACAATAAAGAAAGAAAAAATTGATAAATTCCAAAAATACATAGATTACTATTTTAATAATGAAGATCTTTTAGCACAAGCGTTAACTACCCCAGCATTAGGTAATGAAATAGGGGAGCCTAACTATGAGTTTTTAGAGATCTTAGGAGACGCTATAATAAAGATTGTTTTCATTTTAAAATTATCTCAAAAGGGTATAAGAGATCCAGGTAGAATAACAAAAATAAAAGCGGTATTAGAAAGTGATAAAAATCTAAAAAGAATAGCAAAGCAGATTAATTTACACGAGTTTCTCTTTAAAACTGAAAATCAACAAGTTAAGGGAACAAGAATCTTAGCCGACGTTTTTGAAGCCATATGTGGTGCTATATTCTTAGATTCGAATCAGAATTTTTACACAGTTGAAGATAAAATGATTAATCCGTTCTTAAAAGATTTAGATTCTATAATAGAGAATTCCACAATAAATAATAAGAGTAGATTATTAGAATACTTACAGGAAAGATTCAAAACAAGTATTTTGATTAAATTAAAGTATGAAAAAGATGGTTTTGATCATGATCCTATATGGATTGCTAAAAAACCTCAAATAATTGATAAGGTTAGCGAAAAAATATTAATTAATCTACCTGTTGATACAAAATCAAGAAAATTTGGAAATAAAAGGGAAGCTGAAATGGATATTTACCTTAAAATTTTAAATTATTTAAAAATAAAAGATAATTAATTGATTCTACATCTTATGATATTTTAGAGCAAGTGTCGAATAAAGAATAAAAATTAAAGAAGATCAGACTTCATATGTCTAAAATTATGTAAAGAATGACGGAATGACAAGCCTTTTTAATTGAAATCTAAAAATCTTAATAGTTTATTTATTGCTTGACCTCTATGAGAAATATTATTTTTTTCTGAAGTGGAAAGTTCTGCAAAGGTTTTGTCAGGGAATAAATCAGGGATAAATATCGGATCAAAACCAAATCCTCCCTTTCCCCTAATTGTTTTTGAGATCTTTCCTTCAACACTACCGCTAAAAAATAAGATTTTGTCAAGTGGTTTAAAGTATAGTGCTATTTCAGTTGAAAAATGAGCTTTAGAAGTATTAAACTCATCAATTAGTTTAAGTATTCCCTTGTTACCAATAGTATTTAATACATATGAAGAATATACCCCTGGAAATCCCTTAAGGGGAACATCTACAAAGAATCCAGAATCTTCTATAAAAAATGAGTTCTTTATATTGTTTTTTACACTCTTTAATTTAAATAAAGCAACATCTTTTAAAGAATCTGCTTGAACCTCAATTGTTTTACTCTTATTTTGTTTTAGACTGTATTCTAAATCATTGTTCTTGAACATATCAGAAACTTCATTGAATTTATGATCATTTGTTGTGATAAAATAGATTATTTTCTTATCAAATGTCATTATTAATATCATAGCACAAAACTTTTAGGTATTTTTTATTTTTGTTGAATTTATAGAACTTTTTACTCAAGGATTAACTTAAGTTTTTTTCCCAAAACTTTATTTTTCATATTTCTTTACATTTACTATAAAATTAATTTTAAACTTTATAGAAAACAAGAGATTCGACTAATAAATGGCAAGAATGCACAGCAGAAAGAAGGGAAAATCTGGATCAACTCGTCCAGCTCGACTAGAAAAGCCAGTTTGGGTGGAATTAAGCCCCACTGAAGTTGAGAATGAGGTTGTTAAATTAGCACGGAGAGGAAATTCAAAATCAATGATAGGGACTATATTGAGAGATTCTCGAGGAGTTCCTTTAGTTAAAGTTGTGACTGGTAAAAAAGTCAGCCAAATTCTTGAAACCCATGATATTACAGCCCCACTCCCTGAAGATCTGACTAATCTAGTCAGAAAGGCTTCAAATATAAGAAAGCATATGGAAACTAATCATAAAGATTTAGAGGGCAAAAAAGGTCTTAATAGAACTGAATCCAAAATATACAGACTCATCAAATATTATAAAAAGAAGTCAATTTTAGCTAATGATTTTAAGTATGATCCTGATAAAATGAGAACATTAGTGGCGAGATAAAATGAGTGCAAGAGGTAGAAAAAAAAAAGCAAAGACAAGAAAAGTATCTTTTCGAGATAAACATTGGTACACTATCATTGCTCCAAAAATTTTTGATTACAAAGAAATCGGTGAAATTATTGGTTTCGAAAACAACCTTATAGGAAGAACTATTGAAACGCTTTTATATGATTTTACTCATAGTTATTCTGATATTAGTTTAAAACTTAAATTTAGAGTCGTAGATGTCAATACAGAATCTCATAAATGTAATTCAGTTTTCCATGGGCATCAATATACCAATGATTACGTACGATCTCTAGTTGGAAGAGGTAGTTCAAAGGTACAAACGATATTAAATCTAACCACTAAAGATAATTTTGTCTATCGTATAACTACAACTTGTACAACTTTAAAACGAGCAAGAAGCTCTCAAATAGTATTGATTCGGAAAATCATGAGAGAAATCTTGAAAGAGTTTGTAAATTCACTCAATCATGAAAAGTTTATAGCCGGAGTTATTTATGGAGAATTTCAAAACCAAATTCAGAGAGTAGCTAAAACAATATATCCACTATCAAATTGTGTTATAATCAAAAGCAAACTTATTTCTATTCCCGAAGGTGGAGAAGATAAAGAAGTGCCGGATGCTCAATTTGAAATTGTTGAAGTTGATGTAAAAAGGTCTCGAAAATCAGAAATAAGACGCTCTGAGAGAATAAATGTGAAAAATCTTGCTAGAAAATCTCAATCTAGAGACGACTCGTAGATATTTATATGTTTTAAACAATGTTATTAACATTTCACGATCAAGTCTTTAGTAAAATGGATTAGCTTTCTTTATTCTTTTTCCATTGCTTCCTGTATAGTAAACAGTAGATGGAGGGATATCTTCTTCTACAATAGTATGAGCCCCAATAATTGAATTTTCACCAATTTTTTTTCCACACATTATACTGGCGTTAATCCCGGTCTGGCAATTGGGTCCAATTATCGCTCCTAATTTTCTTCGTCCTGAATCAATCAATTTATTATTAATATTCATCTTTATGGTTTTATTGTCAAACCTTAAATTTGATATTTTCGTACCTGCTCCAAGATTTACATTTTCACAAATGATGGAATCCCCTACATAATTAAAGTGGGGAATGGACGTATCGGAGAAGATTAATGAATTTTTTACTTCGCTCATGCCGATATGACAGTTATTTTCAATCGAAGTGTAAGGACGAATAAAAGCATTTGGTCCGATTAAACAATTTTCCCCTATGTAACATGGACCTTGAATATAGGTACCAGATAGTATATTTGTATTTTTTCCGATATGCACAGATCCTGAAATTTTTACATTTTCTTCAACGTTTCCAAGGATAGTGGTTTTGATTCTGTCTAAAAGAAATCTATTTACTTCAATAAGCTGCCATGGTTTCCCAACATCATTCCAGTATCGATCTTGCATATTAAATCCTTCAATTTGTTTATTAAACTCATTCATTAGGATTTCCATAGAATCTGTAAATTCATACTCTCCCCTGATAGATTTATTTGTGTTTTCAATCGCTTTAAAAATTAAAGAATCAAAAAAAAAAATCCCAGCATTTGCTAAATTTCCTAAATTTAATTCAGGAGCGGGTTTTTCTGTAATTTTTTCTATAAGATTATTTGAGTCTAATGTTATGATACCAAAATCACTAGGGTTTTTTACTTCTACTAATGCCATAAGATTTTCGATTTTTTTATCAAAAATGGTTTTTAAAATCTCTTTAAAGGTGTTTGGGTCAACAAATATGTCACCATACATCATCAAAAAAGACTCATTTCCTATAAAATTCGCAGCATAACTAGCCGCGTGTGCAGTCCCCAAATATTCTTCTTGAGTTGCGAATTCAATCTTAATCTTTAGTTTAGAAGCAAGTTTTTTAAAATATTTCCTTATCTCTTCCTTTTTATAACCCACAATCAATATGAAATGATCTATTCCTGCTTCTTTTAAACTAATTATTAAATGTTCTAGAAGGGGTTTACCGAGAAGGGGGATCATTGGTTTTGGTTTTGATGATGTTATGGGGCGTAATCTTTTTCCCTCACCAGCAACTAAGATGACAGCTTTCATTTGTAAAATAAATAATTTTTATTTAATTATCAAATTCTCTTATTATCTCATTTAGATATTGGTTTAAGTGTTTAAATGGTTTTAAATCCCCAGAAAACTCAGTATTAAAAATAGAATCTAATGACACTTTAGATTTAAATTGTTTGAATATTTCTTTTATTTTAAAGAAATTTCCGGAGGCAATGAAGTCTAAAGAGTATTGGTTTATATTTCCAAATAAAATTATAATTTTATTTGATGAATTTTCACTATCATTAATTTGAATCTCTTTAATTTTTGTTTTTGCTCGTATTTGAGCATTCATTGAAATAGTCTCCAATTTTGCAGAAAGATCAGATGAAAATACTTCAATATTTTCATTCGTAGTTTCTTTTGCTAAATATCCTAAAAGATTAGTATCACAAAGTTGAGATATAATAGGTAATCCTTGAGTGGAGATCCCAACATAAAGTATTGAATTTCGGGAATCGTTTCCATTGTTATTAAAGATAATTTCTTCTTCTAATGGTTCTGAATATTTGTCCTTTAAATAGGCTATAATCAATTTTAATATATCTTTAAAAACTGAATCATTAGAATTTTGTTTTAAGATGGCTGGATTTTTATAATATTTATTAACCTGCTTACTAAATTCATTTACAACCTTAACAGCTTCACTGGAGCCAACATTAAAGTTTCCGACAACACAAAAAAATAAATGTTGTTTCTTTTTGGTAATGATATGGTTTATAATAATTCTTTCTCTTCCTAATTTGTGATCCTTTAGACAGATTTTATTTAGTAGCCAAGAATTTTTTGGATTAATACTTCTCAACAATTTTTCTACGAAAAGCACTACTTCAAAAACATTATACTTAATCTCATCTGAACAGAAAAGAATTTCATCTTCTAAAATAATCGTAAACCCAGTTATCATAGAAAAAACTTCAGAAAATTAAAAAGATAATTACTGTACTCTTAAAGGGGAAAAGCTTTCAATCAATTTAATTTTTCTTAATCCAACTCAAATAATTTACTTGGTTAAAATTTATTTGCAATATATATCTTAAGAAATTTAATACAAACAGTAGCGAATTTTTAACCGGTAATGAAATCAGTTAAACAAATAGAGAGAGAAGATATTAAAAAAACGGCTGTATGTCTACAACAGTCTAAAAATGCAATTGCTTTGACAGGAGCAGGAATCTCAACTGAGTCTGGGATCCCCGATTTTAGAGGGGATAATGGAATTTGGAAGAAGTACCCAATTGAAACGTTTGGTGGATTCGAAAGTTTTCTGAAAGATCCTTCAAAATTTTGGAAAATGGCAGAAGAAAGCAGGAAATAAAAGAGGGAGAAATATTAAATTAAAATCTGTTAATGAAATTAGAGATTATGAAGGTACTGAACAAGATGAAGCATTTTATGATCCTGAAGAGAAACCAAGAAGACCGAACGTTAAACTGTTAGAATTATACCTAGACTTTTTTGATGATCCTGAGATATCTTCTGAAGATTTAAATGACCGATTAAGACGGGCTAGTTTTGAAGCAAATACTTACAGTAATTTAAAAGATATGGATGAAGCTGAAGAAGGTATTGGTATAAGCTTTATTCTTAGTATTAGTAAAAATCTCTTGATACGAGAAGAACGAAACTTAATAAATAGGTCTCTAGGAATTTTATATAATTTAAGTGAAAATGATTCCTTCATAGAAAACATTAAATCTAATTGTTTAGATCAGTTAACTCAGTTTTATAAAGAAAAAAAGTATTATAGCTATTTGCTTGAAGTGTTAGATAAACTTGGATATTTTAAAGATATATTAAAGGAAATTTTACAGGTCATTGATGATAAAAATTTGGATTTATTGGAAAATTTAGGGAGTTCAAGTATTTCTTCGTATCGAAGTGAAGGAATAGCCATTGTGAAGGCTCTTCAATCAAAACAAAAAGAAATAGTGGATTCGGAAGATAATCTTAAGGTAAAAGATTTAATCAGAAAATTCATAGGAAGAATTGAAGGACTTATAGCTTTTTGAGCTTTTATTTAATTTAAATTTTAGACCTTGACTTTTTTCGAGTGTTAGAACAAATTTGAAAATACCAGAATTAGAATAATAAGACTTTACAAACACATTGTAAATCTCAAAAGCAAACGATACTGAATATTTAAAAGTCTAAATATGCTTTATTCTAATGTAAAGATAAAGATATGAACATTTATAATTGATCAATTGATACATGCAGACAAATTTATGCAAGAAAATTGCCCATTTGATAAATAAAAAGAGGAACAAATCGTGCTTAAATATAAAGGAGAAGAACTCCCACATAAATTATTCATCTACAAAAATTCTTTAAGAATATCCAATTTAATTAGTTTAAAGAGAATAAGCGATCTTGAGGGTTTAAACTCTATTCCTGAAATAAAAGAATTACGGATTAATAATTGTGGTTTAAAAGACCTTGATGCTTTCGAATATTTCCCAAAATTAGAGAAATTGGAAATTCATAAAACAAATTTAACAGATTTGAGAGGTCTTGAGAATTTGACATTAAACCATTTAAAATTTATCAGGCTAGAAAAAAATAAAATTGATACCTTTCCAGAGATTCTTCTCAATGTAAACAACTTAGAAAAATTATATCTTGACGAAAATTACTTATCTTCTCTTCCAGATAGTTTTGCTAAGTTAACTAAATTATGGAAACTGCGCTTAAGTTATAACAAATTCTCCATTTTTCCAGATGCAATAACAAAACTTCCTTCATTGAAATCACTAGATATATCTGATAATAATTTATCTAAAATTCCCGAATCAATCGGCAATCTAACATTATTAGAACGATTATATATGTATGATAATCCAATTAAATTTCTACCTAATTCGATAGGAAAACTAATAAATTTAAAATTATTAGCTCCTGGTAAAGAACTAGAAACACTACCTAAGTCAATCTTAAATCTTCCAAACCTGCGAGATCTCAGAATTAAAGGATGTTATAAGTTAGATAAAAACTCTAAAATTGTAAGAAACCTTATTTTAAATGAGATAAAAAGAAGACCTAGGGCGGTTTTTGCTTTTTTAAGAGATGGATATGTTCAAAGTGAAAATAAAATAAAAATCTTAAATCTTCTGTTTAAAGCTCTAAGACATAGAGAGAATTATGAAGAGTTTTTGAAATTTTTTGAAACTCCTGATTTATTTACAAAACGTAGCAAAAAAGATTTTGTGAGAAATATTCTTATAAATGGAGATAAAACTGATATGAGATTAGCATTAAATGCTAATTTGATCTCATGTTTATCAGATAAGGAATTAATTGAAATAATTATTGATAATTTATTGATAGTTCCTCAAAATGTGATTGAATTCACACATTATTTTACACTCAATTATCTCATCGATATATTTTCAAAAGAATATTATAAATCAGTAACAGCTCTTATACAGAGTTCATCTAGAAGAAAGTTATTAAATTCTTTAGATAAAGAAAAATTAAGTAATTTTATCCAAAGTCCAAAGATTGATTTCTTTCAAATAATTGTTAATACCATCAACTACTTCGAAAGAGATATTGAACGACAAATAAATAATTTAAAAGAAACAGATTTAAGAAATCAAAATATAAATGTAGAGATCCAAAAACTTAAATTTGAAGAGTATGAATTTATATGGGGCATCTCGGAGAGTGAGGGTTCTGATATCTATTATTTCCTGGAAGACATAAAAAAAATTGCACCTAAAGCATTTAAAAAGGAATTAATTAGAAAGTTTGAGGAGGATAATCCAGATATAATTCATTTAATATTAAAAATGGAGCTCTTTTGGGATTTTTCATCAGAGGATATTGATATACTCAAAAAAGATGTGAAAAAGAATATAATTAAACATTTGATTAGAATTTGGGGTAATGAAGAATTCTTTCACTCTTCATCCAATTTTAATGATTATATGTATGATACTTTTAAAGATCTTCTAAAAGGGGAAGATGATACTGTTAAAATTCTATATGATCAAATGATCTCCGCATTTGAAACTGGTTCCTCGGAACAAACATATAGGATTTTTTTATTTGCGAAAAATAATTGCCTAGAAATATTTGATTTGTCTAGTATAAATACGATCCTTGGATTTATGAGATTGACAGAACAATCAGATACTGATAATTCTGAAATGTATTATACCACCGATATAAGAGAGAAACTTTTTAAACTCGGTAAAGAGAAAGGTAAATCTATTTTTGAAAATGTCATTCAAATTCTTAAAGGAAATCATCTAATCGATTTAAAATCATTAATAAAACTTCGTTGGCTAGAAATCCTAAATATAAAGCAATTAGAAATAATACTTAATGACAAAGAAATTAAATTTTTAGAGAATATTGGTTATCTGATATACAAAGTTTTAAATAATAAAGGATGGGAGGTTCTTATTCTTGAAGACTATGTAGGATTGCTATACAAAATAAATTTAATAGAAGAAGGAATACACATTGCTCCTATTTTTGAAAAACTAAAAGGTAGAATTAAGGATTTTATTAGTTTTCTTTATGCATTAATTAAAGCAGAAGATTATCTATACGATAAGAGGATCAAGTATTATGCTGAAAAACTTAGAATACTATTAAATAATTCATTCTTAAAATAATAAAGTGATAATTACTAAATAATTGATGTTTATTATGAGAAATGAGATAAAGACGAGTGAGGTTTTGTTAAATTAATTTCGCGATTTTTTCGCACGTTCGCCTACAGTCTAAAAATATTAAGCCCAATCTTACATCTTTCGTGGTAGAAACAGTTAATACCGCATTGGGTCCAGCCTGTAGAACTAAGAGATAGCCCTCTGAGCCCTTAACGTATAATTGGTCGAATTCTCCTTTGTCAAGCTCGATAACCGACCTTTCAGCTAAGGACAATAATGCAGCAGTCATGGCAGCTATTCTCGTTTCATCTACGCCTTGAGGAAGCGCGGATGCTATTGGTAAACCTTCTGCGGATACGATTGCGGCAGCTTTCACTTCTGGAATAGCTGAGAGCAGTTTTTTAAGGATATCATCGAGATTTTCCGTAGTAGGTTCCATAGAGACCATTTTTTGCTAACTTTTAATTTAAAACTTTTAATTTAAAATTTGTGATCCAGAATATTTTAGCACGGTTTTAAAATGTAAAATATTCATATTATATTAGGATATAATTAACTTATTTTAATTTTATTTAATTTTTTGTATTACTTTTACTCAATAAATTATATTATTATTTCTTTA
>LAZR01001455.1_pt1 | contig 14989 bp, 29 predicted proteins | sample 329461 | NCBI WGS metagenome assembly LAZR01 (sample SAMN03002196, study PRJNA259156) | marine sediment metagenome | biome: sea floor; feature: Hydrothermal impacted sediments; material: marine sediment; isolation source: Loki non-amplified sample from Loki's castle hydrothermal vent sediment ...
CCTCAGCACCGGCATCCCAGTCACCTGCTAACAACTGTGAGCGTAGAGGCTCCGGCAGCGCTTGCAGCATTGAGAGGTACTTGGTGTCGTGCGAGTAGTACGGGTTGTCCTGAACACCGGCCGGTATGAACGTACGGGACACCGGATACACCCACTCGCCTGCTACTTTGACACGGGGCGCCTGCTCCATCGCTGAAGCGTACGCGCCAGTACGCTCCTCATCTGTTGCGTCTGGGTCGTTGAGCGTGTCCAGCAGGTCGTAGGTCTGGATTCGGGGGCCGGGCACTTCCTTGTCCTTGCCCTCCTCATCTGTGATGAACCACCGCAGCTCCCCAGGCAGTGCTGGGTCGGGGTGCTTCTTGTCCACCCATGGTGCCCATCGCTTCTTTACCCAGTAGCCCTCGGCCGTAGGCGGCGGGTTGGACGCACCAACGATGCGCGTGCGTTGGAGCGGATCTGCAGTACGCAGCCAGCCGGTCAGGTACTTATATTGAAATTCAGTGAAGTGGGTGAGCTCGTCAAAGGCAACGAGGTCGTGTGGACGGCCCTGGTACTTCTGGACGTCGAGGTTATACTGGGCGGCTCCGAACTCGATCTTCCGCTTGCCCGGCACCTTGTACCAGATCATCTTGCCGGAGTTGAAATTCGCTCCGTTCTTTACCTCCGGGATGATCTCCCTCGACCGTGACACCAGCGCCTCGAGCTGGGGAAACATCCGCCTGAAGATTATGGACACCTGGTGCTTGGTTGCTGCCAGGCCCAACAGTAGGTCGGACTTCCCTCCACCCGCGGCACCGCCGTACAACAGCTCAGTCGCAGTGCAGATGTAGGCCGCCTGCTGAGGTTTATTATCCGGGTGAGGGATCCACAGGGCGGCCATTGTCGGCGCCTGCAGTGTTTGGTCGATCGGTAGGGTCGGCGTTGGGGATAGCTGTGTCAACTGAGTCTCCATTATCCTCGAGCAGCGGGGCGTGGGTCACATGCTTCCAGATCCGCTCTTGCCTCTCTGCGTCCGTTAGTGGCCGAGCAGGTACGATAGCCACGATGTGCTCCTCGGGGGCGGCCAGGCCTAGCAGTTTGGTGAGTTGGGCCAGGTAGCCGCGCTCCTGCTGCATGGCCTTGAACGTGTCGTCCATCAGAAGGATGTCGTCCTCATCCGTTATGATCTCCCGCGTGATGATGGCGTCCAGGTAGGACAGCCTCTTCTCTATGATCTCGAGCTGCAGCACCAGGTACTCGTCGGCGCCGGGCAAGATCTCGTGGATGCGCACCTGCACGGCGGCAAGCACCAGCCGGCGGGCGTGCATGCGGGAGTACCCCATGACGCGCGCGACCTCAGCGTAGTTCGGATCCTTGATCCAGAGGTTCAGCGCCTCCATGTGCTTGGGGGAGAGCTCAGTCTCGTCAACGGGGATGATGTTGGTACTCGCCATAGTGTAACCTTATCCCCTCAGTCAATATGTGAAGACAGCCAGCAACTTTAGTAAGCGCTGGCTGCCCTCGGAGGTCAAGGATTGGTGGAGTGGGGGTTCCACCACTATATAGTTTACCCTATTTCTCATCTTTTTGGTAAACTTTTAGGCGTTTAATTCGCTCCAGCGACTTTCCTTTGATTGGCTCAAGCACCCGAATCGCTGCTTGCTCTCGCAGGTACTCCCGACTAAGGTCCAATCCAATCCATCGATTACCAAAGAAGGTTGCAACCTGACCAGTAGTACCGGATCCCATGAATGGATCTAACACGATTCCAGGTACGGCTTCTTCCTGGGTGTGAGGGTGTTCGCAGGTGGGGCGGTAGCCGAGAACGCTATTTGTAGGGTCGCCCATTCCCATGTTTCCATCGTTGCGCGTTCCCATCTCAAGATGCGCTTCGAGCTTTCCCCCGACTGGGAGCTTGTTGGGGTTGTCATGTTCAACCACCGCCGCCCATCCCTGCCCACAAACAGGACACGCCCACTGTGGACACGTTGCACGGATCAGTGGAGCTATGAGAGCAGGCGGGAAGGTCGCGTAGTGTGCACCCTTATAGGGTGCTGCGGGAATGTCGAGGACGTCGCGTGGGTTGCGGCCCGATGTGGGATTGCCTGTTCGCTTGCGACTATCCTCTCCATCTCTACCAAATGTCTGTGTGTTATCTGTGCGTTCAAATCTACTGTCACCCTCTGTATTAGCGTTCTCCCTCACCGCCTCCTGATTGCTCCAATACTGCATCTTCTTTGTAAGCATGAAGACGTACTCATGCGCGCGGGTGTGCCGCCAAGAACCGCGCTTCAACACGAGTCCATCGTTAGGGTTGCACTTCTCACACCCTAAGCAATCTTGGTATTTCTTCCCCACTTTGATCCGATGCTTGACCCATCGGGTTCCCGCAACGGATTCGGGCATTGGATTTCTTTTGAACCACACAAGATCCTGCCTCACGATCCACCCATCGGCTTGCAAAGCGAGGGCTACGCGGTGGGGCACCATCATTAGGCTGCCTTGTGGAAAGCGAGAAGCCACCGGTCGTTCTGTGTTGTTGTCCCACGCCTTGCGGTCTAGCTGATTGGTGGCTACGCCTCGTTGACCGCCTTCCCGAGATCCGTAATTGCCCCAGCTACCACCATAACAATCCCCATAATTCAGCCAGAACACCCCATCATCGCGCAATACCCGTTTGATCTCCCGAGCCCACTCAACAGTACGTTCAACATGCCGCTCGAGGGTTGACTCAAGTCCCAAAGGTTCCTCCCCCTGCTCACCGGCATACTTGCGCAAGCCCAAATATGGCGGAGACGTCATCACACAATGCACCGATCGATCTCGCAGCGGTATATGGAACACATCACTTTGCAGTAGCATCCTTATCCTCCGTAGGTTGATCCGAAACATCCTTCTCTGAAACCCTAAGAACTCTATCAACGTCCCCCTCGTCAGGTAGCTCCCAGGCGCTCTTGCAGGCTCGACACCGGATGGACGCCCCTCCCCCAGCATGGAGCCTGATCTGAATCCGCATTTCACCACAGAGCGGGCACTTCTCGGGTCTATCCTTGAGCACTGTCATCAAACTCTCCAGAGAACAAAAGTTCTAGTTTCTTACCAAATTACCGGTTTTAGCCTTTTCCCTATACTAGACTATACAACTTCTTCTTAAGGGGTAATAAGGAAATACCCATATTTCGGTAGTTTGGTAACTCTCACGGTGCAACTTTCATCTTCCTTCCCACTCCTCTGGCTCGGCCAGTGTTTTAATGCCTATGTATTTCGAGTTCCCGCCCGTGCTCTCCACTCCAACATCGTAGTGACTTTGTAGGTACTCGGTGATCTTCATCGTGCTGGGACCCTTTCGCCAGTTGTACTGCTCCTGTACCCAGTAGTCTAGCTGCCGCTTGAACTCAGACCGGTAGCAACTCTCGTCCTTGACCAGCTCGCAGTTCTCGGACACGAACATCCCTATCGGATCGTTGTCAGCCCGGTACTCAGCGGTAGCCGCCACCACCTGTGGCGGAAAGTCAAACCCCCGCTCAAAGAACTGTTGCGCACCCTCGATGGCCCACCGTAAAATTCCTGGACGCTCGGCGGTTAGCATCTCGTCGACCTCGTACCTTGGGCGACGAGCCTCGACTGGCACCTGGTTGGTGAATGGTATCAGCACCAACCTGCGCCAGATGGGGTCATCCGTTGACTTTACCTTCGGCCTGTTGTTGGTGCGCACCCACACCTTGAAGCGCGGTCGATACTCGAAGGTGTCCTGCCGCATGAACTTCACCGAGAGGGTATCACCGCCGGTAACCGCTTTGACCAGATCCTCGTTGAGGAAGTCGTTCTCGCCGGTCTCGCTGGCCGTGGCGAACCTCGAGCCGCGCATCCCAGCTAGCGTGGAAAGCGCGAAGTTCTCGTTCCCCGCTCCCATCACTGCTCTGGCGTTGAAGCTCGTGGCGTAGTCGGAGCCGATCGCACCGTACAGGTTTTCCATAATCGTGGACTTGGCGTTCATCCCCAGGGCGCCCCAGCATATGAACATGTGCTCCGGTACCAGTCCGGTGAGACTGTAGCCAACGGCCCGTTGGAGGAAATCGATCATCTGTTGATCGCCACCAAAGGCATAGTCTAAAGTTTGCAGCCACTCATCGTGCGGTGCCTCACTGTCCCAGGGGTACGGGCAAACCTTGGTGATACGATCCATTGGGTCTGGAGTCTTACACTCAAGGGTACGGAGGTTCAGTGTGCAATCAGCGACGTTGAGGAGTTCAACAGTGGCGTCGCCGTCCAGCTCCTCGTGCTCGATCTTTACATCCTTTTGCTTGCGACCGAGGCTGACCATTGCCTGTATCCTGGAAACGTTGCGGCTCGCCTTTGCCCACTTCCGCAGCCTCTCCGCGTCCTTTCCACCGTGCTGGTTCGCCTCCGCCTGGATCCGCCTGGTGGTCCGTTCCGCCAGCCGGCCGACGAGTAGTGACTCCGGGTCGTGTCTCCACCGTTGGGTATCCCAAACGTGCCAACCTGGACCAGTGGCATAAAGTACTTTCCTGTCAAAGTAGTAGGCCAGCCTGATGGCGTTGTCCTCGTCCGTCAGCCCGAGCGGTGAGCCGAACCGGAGCGGCTGCTGTGGCTCGCTCCCATTCACGTTCGGGACCTTCGCCTCCATCTGGTCGAGCGCGGCTTTGATACCACTTGCCACCGGCTCGAGGATGCTGGCTTCCGTCCATTTGTTTAATGGGTCGGTATCAGGTATTTCTCCTGATCGCCACTTGGTTAGGAAGTGCTGACGGATCTCGTCCTCGTCCCAATCTGTGTGAATTAACATACGAGCGTAATGATGTAAGTGTCCGTTTTGATCAACGTCCCAAACTGCGTCTAACGGGAGCCAATCTGTGTTTCCAGCTTGTTCTTTGATGGCCTTTAGCAACCAAGCCGGGCATTCTGCTATTGTGGAGTCAAACGGAGAGTTTAGCCATTCATAAGTATTACCACTTGGGTGAGGGCTGGGTGGAAGGACAATCATTCCTCCTTCTGCCCTGATATCGACTCCCTTGACAGGTATGCTCGTACCGCTGCTGACCACGCGATCTGACGGGTAAGCAAAATAGTAATGATGACCGCCACTGCCACTGAGCACCGTTGGAGTCTTTGGAAGCTCTCCCTTATCCTCGAGTAAATCTAACCATCCCTTGTCGGGATCGTCAACGTCAATACAAAAGATACCCGACCCCTCGCCAGTCACGACGCCGAACGAGATGCCCTCCGAGTCGTCCTTGTAAGAGGCGTACCAATTCTCAATTCTATCAATAGAGTTCGTGGATCTTTCGGGCCAGCGGCTGCCTCTTGGCCGTTTTGCGCGTGATCCGAGCGCGTAAAGTGGGATCAATCGCCACCCCAACACACTTGCGTATTGGCGGGCTAAACTTAGAACCTCGTCGCTCACTTGATCTCCTTTTGTGATCCGTTTCCACCAGATGGGCCATACCTACGCCTGCGTGTCTCCCACATCTTAGTCGCGGCGTTGTTTTCAGGGTCTTTACGCTTGCGTGTCTTCCACATCTTAGCCAGAGCTTTTTACGCCCAGGATCTCTGCGCTCTCCAGTGGAACTCCATCGCGAGCGGCGCACTTTACCGTTGTCCTGCACTCTCCGGCTTGATGTTGGTGCAATCTCTCGGCCGGCCCGCCCTTCTTATTTTTCGGCCAGCTCCCAACGTAGAGGATGTTCCTCGGGTGATACTTCTGATAGAGCCCGTAGATCACATGTTCTTGTGTTCTTCCGCTCATCTTGCCACCCACAACAAGCAGCCACCAAGCCGGGAGAGACCCGTCATGGGCAGCAAGGCGAGCGTAAGAAGGTGTGTGATCATCATGGCTTGGTGACACCCATAGTTTACTACAAACCCGGGCAGTCTGCCCTCCTTTTGTGCCTACATCTTCACCGGTGTTGTGAATATGAACTTAGAGTGAATATGGTACCCTAGTACCCTGTAAATATATAAACATGTGGTATATTGTGGGCATGAAAGAGAGGACAACGTGAGCGAGAAGTCGTTCGGCCCTGACTGGCAGCCCGACGAGCCTGCGGTCCTCGAGGGGGCGGGTGTGGTTTACAGCTTTGACCCGGTTGACGGTTTCACGAGCTTCAGCTACACCGCCAAGTACAAGGGGCTCGTGCTCAGCAGGCGGGTGTACGTAACCGATCGGGAGGACTTCGAGAGGCTGCTGGTCCACTGGAACCTGGACGAGCGGTGGATCTACACAGCCTACAAGGTGGACGACAGTGGGCCGCGCCAGGACATGGAGCGAAGCATGTATGAAGGGAGTTACTGATGAAGGACGAGCGGGACGCCAAGGCGGCAAAGTTCGACAACGAGTGGGCGGTCAAGAAGGCGAAGTGGGAGCGGAATGCACTAATGGAGAAGTTCTGCCAGGGCGTGTCCAATGAGAACCTCGAATCTTTGCCTCAAGCACCAATGCTAATCGACGCTTGGTTGAAGACTCAAGAAAGGGAGGCTGGACATGAAGAGATAGTGTGACAATATATTCACAGTTGGTCAAGGGGTTGGGGAACACTAATCAACAGGAGGCAGTGAATGAGTAAGAAGAACGGCAAGCTCAAGGAGCATGAATTGAGCAAGTACTTCCCGATGCTCTCAGCTGACGAGTTCGCCACGCTCCGAGATGACATCAGGGAGCACGGGCAGCTGGAGCCCATCACCATCTACAACGGGGAGGTGTTGGACGGGCGCAACCGGTTGGCGGCGGTCGACGAGCTGGGCATCGATCCCAAATTCAGGGACTACGAGGGTGACGACCCACTGTCCTACGTGGTGTCGATCAACCTGATCCGCCGCAGCCTATCGCCGGGACAGCGGGCTGCGGTTGGTGCGCGACTGACAGCTGACAGTGAGTATGGTCGTGATGGGCCAGACCCAGAGTCGGTTTCACAGGAAACCGTCTCCGTCAAAGCGGTAGCGGAGCAGCTGGGAGTGGGCAGCGCGCAACTGACCGTTGCCCGTGACCTAGAGCAAAACCACTCCGATCTCTTCGAGGAGCTGGAGACGGGGCAGATCAGCATCACCCGGGCAACAGGACTACGAGCTGTGGTCAACGTGCCGGGTCTATCCAAAGCTCAGCGGAAGGCCGCGATCAAGAAAGCCGACGAGTTCAAGGACCGCGACGTCTCAGCACTGGCCATCGAGGTCGAGGATGCGGTGATCAAGCAGGGGTCCAGCGGCTTTAAGCAGGTGATGGGCATGACCACCGGTGCGATCATCGAGCACACCATGGAAGTGCGCCCTGGAGTTCATCGTAAGAAGCCAGTGGTCGACACCATCGAAGTGGTGAACTACATGAATGACGGAATGGACGCCATTGCTGATCTGAAACATGCATGGAAGGGCATCCAAACCACAGATAAAAAGTCCGAGGGTGATAAGCAATCGATCGTAGCAAGCTGGTGGTCGCAGATCTCCACCATGATCGCTGAGTGGGACGACTTCGCGGCCCTGCAGGAAGGAATTGAGTAATGACAGTACTAAAGAAAGCACAAGGTAGGCGAACCGCCGTCACCAATCAAAGGGTGTGGCGGAGTCCGCTGCTGAGGAAGACGGGGCTGATGTTTGAGTTACCAGAGACCTATCAACCACCGAAGCCCACGTGGAGCGGTCAAGTTCTAAAGTGCGCACGCGAGCTCGTCAGCCGATGAAGCCGAGCGGGTCAGGAATGGAGGAGTACAACTATGAGGAGCGAATTGATGCAGTCAGGTGTACCACTCCTGACGCAAAGGCCAGAGAGCACGGGGCGACTGCTGATGGACAACGAGTGCAGGGTGTGCGAGTGCGGAAATTTTCGCATGTGGCACTCGTTCTTCTGCGGGAAGCACGCGCTAGCTCAACGACCGGTGTCGGTAGCCCTCATGGTTGGTGGCCTGGTAGTCAGCGCCACCGGTGAGATCCTAGGCCAAGGGCGGCTACACTCAAATCAATAACCAGGCTCATTCACTGAGCTGCGGGCTGGGGTCCTCGTTCCTCGGAGGGCGGGGACCTCACCCACAACAGGAGGCAACGATGGCACTCACAGCAGAGGAACTAGAGTTCGTGCGCAACGGCTTCACCCCGATCTTTGAGGACGAGGATGGGAACAAGTTCATCACCAACCTGTTCGATTGGGTAGGGAAGGATGAGGAAGAGGCGATGATGATGGGTGCGGTGGTCGGCGTACTCAGCGGCGTCCCCCTCGGCTTCACGTTCACCGGCGAGGTGGCCAAGGCCGTCGGCGAGAGGGTTCACTTCGAGGTGCCCACTGAGCACGGCTTCAAGATCGCGATAATTGACGGCCCGGTGTTCAACGAGCGGATGGCAGTCCAGTCTAAAGGAGACGTCCAGTGATGGCACGCAAGCGCGGGCACACCAAGGAGTACGCCGAGGCGATGAAGGACGCGGAGCCTGAGATGTTCACACCACATCCTGTGTTCCCAGATCTTGCGGGCGGTATCACCGATGAGTGGCATGCCTGGCACAAGCGGAAGCTGGCTTGGGAAGATAAGAAGTACGGGCAGCACGCATCGTGGGGAGAGGACTGATGATCAAAATGATTGGAAAGAGGGTCAGACGGCAAACGCTGGTGTTCAACCTCCTTTACTGGATGGCACTTGCGATGGTGGAACAGGTGAAGGACAAGGAGATCCGTGTGAACCTCATTAATGCGTTGGATAAGATGGAGGGTGAGATCAAATGACTAACTTGACTCAAGTAGATTTAGTACTTCATAGTGTTCGACAAGAAGTGCAGCGATCAATGCAATTCCCAGACATCAACTCGGAGCATGAAGGTTGGGCTGTTATAAAGGAAGAGCTTGATGAGCTTTGGGAAGAGGTTCGAGCGTACCCAGATGCTGATCGTAATAAGATGGCCAAAGAAGCAATTCACGTAGCAGCTTTGTAGCGGATCTCTGTCCTGTTGGAAAAGAGCAGGGACTATAATGTCTATTACAGAACTGATCGAAGGCGCCAAGCAGGTCTATGATGTGGGCGGTGTTGGCTGCTGCCTCCATATAGTCCTAGATGATGGGAACCTCAACGATGGCGACGTGGACTTCTGCATACGGAGGGCCGAGGACCATGGACACGAGACTTGCAAGAAGTTTGCGGTGCGTTTGCGCGCTGAGTCTTTAGAAGTTCGCGAGCAATTGTACGAACGATACGATGAGTACTACACGGGAACGGAAAGTCTGATACAAAAACTATGGAGATCAAAATGACACAGCTGGACATACAAGAACTGATCGAGTACATCAAATGGCTCGGTGAAGCGGCCGTGCAGAGAGGGTTCGAACTGGCGATGCTTGAGGTGCAGGTGCGGATCTTCCAGCACTTTATATGGCTTGGTGTTTCGTTCGTTGCTCTAGTTGTCGCGGCTCTACTAGCGAGAGGGGCGCTGAGACACGAGCCCGCGAACATATACGATAACAAGGCGTTTTCTTTTTGGATGAGCGCCGGCATAGTTGGTTTGGTTGGCGGCGTGGGTCTATTCGCGGCCGTATCAGGACTCATTGGCTACGTCATGAACCCAGAGTGGCGAGCGATTGAGATTATCATGCAAGCGGTGGGTGGATAGGGAGATCATGAGTAAGATCAGATCGTACAGCTCACCATTGAACCTCGGCCACGCGGGGTTGAAGCAATTCTGGGGTGACGAACCCGTGACCGCCACGGAGAAGATCGACGGGTCGCAGTTTAGCTTCGCGCTCATGGAAGGCGAGCTGGCGTGTCGTTCGCGTAACGCGCAGATCGACCTGGAGGATCCTGGGATGTTCAAGTTAGGCGTTCAAACTGTGCTGGACATCCACCAGCAGGGACTTCTGCACGAGGGGTGGGTCTATCGCGGCGAATACTTATCCAAGCCCGAGCACAACACCATGGCGTACGATCGGGTGCCGCGCGGGAACATCATGCTGTTCGACATTGACCGCGGGGACCAAGACTACTTAGCGAGTTGGGCCATGCTAGAAAGCGAGGCCAACTTTTTGGATCTGGAGTGCGTGCCCAGGTTGATCACGTTCAACACTAAGCCCACCATCGCAGAGGTCACCGCTCTGCTAGATGTGGAGAGTGTGCTGGGTGGCGGAAAGATCGAGGGCCTTGTGCTCAAGAACTACAGCGCGTTCGGTCGCGACGGCAAGGTGCTGATGGCGAAGATGGTCTCCAAGGATTTTAGGGAGCGGCACAGCAAGGGCTGGAAGGAGCGCAACCCTGGACAGGGTGACTTCATAGTTCAGCTCACTCAAGGACTTGCGACTGAGGCGCGGTGGATGAAGGCCGTTCAGCACTTGCGCGAGGCGGGTGAGCTCGAGGGAGTGCCTCAGGACATCCCATTGGTGATGCGCGAGATTGTGCGGGACGTCGAGGAGGAGCACGCGGGTGAGGTGCGTGACGAGCTGTTCGCCCACTTCTGGCCCCAGATCAAGCGGGGCGTGAACCGGGGCGCGGCGGAGTGGTACAAGGCCCTGCTGGCAGAGGAGAGTTTGTAGTGTCTATTACATATATTCAATCTTTCACGTTCGTTGGCTCCCCGACGTACGGCATTGCTGCCAAGGAGGGCAACGAGTTCACTCTTTGGTGGAACGGGTGCAAGTTTGACCACGCGTTCACTCTTGAGGGGGCTAGGCACAAGATGTTCGCCAAGCTCAACAAGGATATTCAAAAGCATCTAAGAGGTGGTCGTGATAGCGTGCGAGATCTTGAGATAGCTCTATCAAAGCTCAACGCTGGTGGGCTAGATTTGTTGGGACTATAATGACCATTATAGAACTAAGGAGGGAAGCATGAGTGACAAACTGAATAAGTACATGCAGGCAAGTCTCGACCAAGGACCTTTGTTGCGTACAGCTTTTATCGGTCAGGCGATGCCGAGGAACAAGCTTACGCCCCACGATTGGCCGTCGCTCAACCAATGGCTTTATTCAGTAGGGATAACCGGCGATGACATAGAACGCCACTTCCTTTACTCGGCACTCGTCGGATACTTCCCTGGCGCAGTAAATGGGTCGCACATTGCCCCCAGCAAGGAAGATATAGATGATGAACGGCAGAGGCTAAAGGAAAGCCTTATGGCCTTTGGTCCAGAGGTAGTCGTGCCTGTGGGCAAGTTATCCATACTGTCGTGCTTGAACGAAAGCGGCGGACCTTTGAGCAAATATATCGGGAACTGGTATATGGCCAACCCTTATGGCCTGTACGGCAGAGAGCTTCCAATCGTTCCGCTCCCCCATCCATCTGGGGCTAGCACATGGGTATATATAGACGGGCATCGTGAATTACTTAATACTGCACTCTTATTGCTGTGCGTCGTCGTGAATGGTAAAATCCCCACAGAGGGAAGGCATTGACTGACAAGCCAACCCTACTGAAAGGTCCGTTGCATAGCTTTGAGTGGTACGCACAGATCAGTTGTCCGTCTTGCGGCTACGTTGCTTGGATTGACCGAGAGCAATTTGAGGGGAAAGTGTCAATAATGTGCGACAAAGAAGACTGTAGCTATCACGAAACACGCGACTTGAGGGAGGGAGAGGAAGCATGACTGACCAACTAAGCGACTTACTTCACCTGTACTTTGAGCCCGATGACAAGATGGGGCAGGTTTTTGTGCGGGAGGCCAAAGCCCTCGAACAGCGGGTGGATAGGCTGGAGAACGGATTGAGAGAACTTTCTGATCCGGTGGTCTATGAGGGCATACCGATATTTTATGGCACTAAACAGCCGTGGCGGATTGCAAAGGAAGCCCTCGCAGAGGAGGAGGCATGAGTGATAATTCCCCGTGCAAGCGCTGTGGAAAACTTATGGATGAGGCCGAGGAGTGGAACCACGGCCACTTGGCTTGCATCGAGTATCTCCAACAGCGGGTGAAGAGATACAAACAAACATTGGAAGAATTTTGTGGTGCCGGCGAGAGAGCTATGGCCGAATCCATTGATGCCGAAGATTGCACTATGAATGCCAAATGGGTGCGGGATCGAGCCATAATTAGCTTGATGGCCCTCGCCGAGGAGGAGGAGGCACGATGAAGAGTAAGCCAACGGTGTGTGACAGCCTGACCTGCGGTCACCTCCGGTGCGACGAGTTCAGGGAGTGGGCTAGGATGAAGGCCGACCTCAGTCCAGCGGTGCACGATAAGTTGTATCAGATTGCTAACACGGAAGCGAGGACTGATGAAGCAGCGGAGTAGGCGCTACCACCTGTGGCGCGACGCCTGGACGTGGGTTAAGGTAAGGCTGAGATGAAGAACAAGTTCGGACTACCCCGACGCAAGCACGACGGATGCTCCGTCGGTTGATTTTGATCCGCATGGACGAAACAAGGAGAGTAAGATGAACGAAGGAGAGCGACTACTACAAAAGGTTGAGCGCGCTGCGGACAAGGGCTACCTCGGTGATAGTGCGTTAGAGCTTGAGCTTGAGATCCAAGCGTCCATCGTGTTTGAGCTGGGTAGGATCGCCAGTGTGCTGGAGCGAGAGTTTGGCAGACCACTTACTCCGGCCATCTCGCAGGACAATATTAAGGAAGAGGTGTTGACAGTGTGCGATCATTTTGACACGCCTAATTTGTCTTGTCCTTGTTCTTGTTCTAAGTGTGCTGGTCGGGCTGACCATAACGGTTAGTTTTGTAATATAATCAGAGTTGGCGGACCGGGACTGACTCACAGGGATCCACCCTTTCATTGGTGGTGAGCAGTTCCGGGCAATTATAGGAGAGTCATGGAATACTACAAGGTCAAGTACAACAACACCAGAAGTTATGCACAGATGCAGGATGTGGCAACTGGCCGTAAGGTTTACGTGCCCTATGTGCACACTACTCGCATACCCATACGGTTCACAAAGACCGTGTGTAGGACAGCGAGTGTAGCCATCTTATATAGAAGGGCTCTGCTCAAACGCCTCGCAGCGTGGGGTATCAACCTCATGGAGTTATGATGGATGAGGACGTGAGAGAAGAGCTGGTGAAGTTCACCTTTAGGCAAGGTTTAGCGGTAGGTGTGTGTGCTGGTATCTTTGCGATAACCGCAGTCCACCTAGTCCTTGAGTTGTTCTTCATGTGCGTGAGGTACGTGGAGGCTGGGCTCTGTGGCTGATGTTGGTGACGATCACTCCCACGAGTGGGGCTTTTCTAGGGGTGTGTGTATCTGCGGCGACCCGGGGTGTGCAATTATCTTGAGTACTCAGGACGTGGCAGCTAGGTTGAACGATTGGATCCGCTTGGATGACGAGGATTGGAAAAGGAGAATTATGATGGGACGACTACGATTGGAGGAGGCTGATGGCCGCGCGTGAAGTAGAGAGCAGTGCGATCCTGACCGCCGGTGGCGCCAAGGCGTACCGCGATCGGTTGGGAAGTATCATCGAGCGGGTAGATCTGATGGGATGGGGTGCCCGCGCTCGAGTGGCAAAAGGAACTGACCTGGCCCCATCAACGATATCCAATGTGCTGAACGGGAGACTCATCTCCAACATGCACTTGGACCTGATCGAGGGGTACCTCGATGCCAACAAGGAGAGTTATGATGGTTAAGGCGAAGAAGGACGAAGTGGTGGAACCCTCGTTCGAGGGCATGATCGAGCAGGATGAGACCAAGGCGGTTGATGAGGTTGTTGGCGATGGTGTTGAGAATGCTGGCACTATATTGGCTAACTACTCAGAAACACCTGACTTTGATCAGGATGACGTGGTTATTCCTCGACTGCGGCTTGCGCAGGGGCTGACGACCGAGGTGCAGGATGGGCTGGCTCGCCCAGGTCAGTGGATCCTGATTGGGTACGAGCCAGAGGATGAATTGATCGTAGTGCCGGTGGCATTCACTAAGCGCAGGGAGATGCGTGACGATGATACCCGCGAGGTCCTGTGTTTTTCCAAGGACTCAAAGGTTGGTGTTGGTGACCCGGGGGGTGATTGTGCGTCTTGTCTGATGTCGCAGTGGGTTGAGGGAGACAAGGGCAAGAACACCCCGCCACTGTGCAACTTTCAGTACTCGTACCTCATGTACGTGGTGGACTTCGAGGCACTGGCAGCTATGACGTTCACCAAGTCTGCGCTACGCACGGGTAAGCTATTGAATACGATCGTGGCGCAGCGGGGGATGATGAAATGCGCGGTCAAGCTGTCGAACAGTCAGAGAAAAGGGCCGAACGGGAACTACTACGTGCCAGTGGTCAACCCGACGAACGTTGACGATGAAGTTCTAGCAGCCGCCCGGGCTAAGGTTAGTGGAGACGTGGTGGTCTAATGGACATCGGCAAGATAAAGAAGGTTCACACCAACGTGCCCAGACCCGAGCGGGCAATCCCGGTGGAGAACTGGCCGACCAAGAAGGAAGGGGAGAGGGCCGTTCCCGTTGAGATACCGAAGCGTGAGAAGGTGGAGGTGGTGCGGTGATTGGCTACCGGCTGGTACGCTACGTTCAAACCGACGCTAACTTCAACGGTGAAAAGTGGTTTGCGGATCCAGCGCAGGATGATTGCGTGACTAGTGTCTTTAAGTTTGGTAACCACTGGAAGCCAGGCCTGAACGTTGCAAGTTGCATCTCACCGTACGCGGGCGTGCTGTTCGGAATTCCTCCGCGCAAACACGCGGTGCCCGATGAGGACTGCTCGTGTGGCTTTTACGCGTGGACTGATCTATTGAGCGCGGTCAACGAGCACATACGTCGCCAGCGAGCTCGTCAGCACCTGGTGGTTATCAAGGTCGCGGCATCGGGCAAGGTGATCGAGCACGAGTACGGGTGGCGTACAGCTGAGATCACGCCGCTTGCTGTGGCGTGGGTGGACGACAGCGTGCCAGCTAAGAGCGCTCACCGGGTAGCTGAGATCCTGGAGGTACCACTCGAGCGCATCGACGTGGAGTACGAGCTGGACTCAGTGGAGGAGTGGCCTTGTTCTGGCAATATAACAGTTGATCGCCGTCATCAAGAGATCGTGAAGATTACGACTGACGCTCGGAAGGTTACCCTCACTTTTGATGGCATTGATCTATCA
>LAZR01001456.1_pt1 | contig 14977 bp, 15 predicted proteins | sample 329461 | NCBI WGS metagenome assembly LAZR01 (sample SAMN03002196, study PRJNA259156) | marine sediment metagenome | biome: sea floor; feature: Hydrothermal impacted sediments; material: marine sediment; isolation source: Loki non-amplified sample from Loki's castle hydrothermal vent sediment ...
CGGGATCCGTTTCAGACTTCGACGAGCCGCTCCACAAAGAATTCCAGGTGGCCTCGGGGCGAAGACGGCAACGGCCAGCTTTCCACTCTGTCAGCCAATGCCTTGATCGCGAGCGAAGCTTTTGCCCGGGGGTAGGCGTCCAACACGGCTTTCTGGCGCTGAACCGCTTTTTTTACGGCTTCGTCGTAAGGCACCATTCCGACGTATTGCAGTGCCACGTCCAGAAAGCGCTCGGTTACCCGAGTCAGCTTTTCAAACAGATGACGACCTTCCTGCTCGTTGCCCACCTGATTGGCGAGAATACGGAAACGGTTAGTACCATAGTCTCGATTCATCAATTTAATCAACGCGTAGGCGTCTGTTATGGAGGTCGGTTCATCGCAAACGACCAACAGCAACTCCTGCGCGGCTCGAAGAAAGCTCACAACCGATTCGGAAATGCCTGCGGCGGTATCCACAATGAGCACGTCAATCTGATCACCCAGTTCGCTGAAGGCACTGATCAGACCTGCGTGTTCCATGGTGCTGAGCTGCGTCATACGTTGAGTGCCGGAAGAGGCGGGAATAATTTTGATACCACCCGGGCCGTTAACCAGCACGTCTTTGAGATCGCACTCGCCATCCAGCACATCTTGCAAGGTTCGGTTTACGGTAATGCCAAGCAGCACATCAATGTTGCCCAGACCCAAATCCGCATCAAGCAAAACCACACGCCGGCCCTTCTGGGCCAAAGCGATGCCAAGATTCACCGACACGTTACTCTTGCCGACACCTCCTTTGCCGCCGGAAACTGCGATCACCTGTACCGGATGTGCTTTGCTCATACTGTTTATTATCTCTCGCAACGTTTAGCCGGGTATGATTCATAGCTGAACACAACTCAAAACTTCAAGGCCTCAGGCCGTTTCTTGCGGGCGCTCTGCGCCGGATAACCGTTCTGCAGCGGCCTGTTGTTGAAGCGTTTTCAGACGCTCAACCGCCAGGCGCACAAGCGGAACCGATTCGCCGTGGTGCAAATCACCCGGAATCTTTTGCCCGTCTGTGTAATAGGCCACCGGCAAGCCGGTTTCCATCGCAAAGCCCAGAGATTCGCCCAAGGTCAGCGCTTCGTCAATCTTTGTCATCACGCAACCCGTAAGATTTGCCATCTTATAGCAATGCCATACGGATTTCATAATACGCGGTTGGCTGGTTGCAGACACCACCAAGTGCGTACGCACCTTATGGTGACTGCGGGCCAGCTCGGTCAATTGCTCTTGGTAGCCTTTGTCGGAGCTGGTCAGCCCAGCGGTATCAATCAGCACCAGATGACGATCCGAAAGTTCTTCAAGAATGTCATCCAATGTGTGGCTTTCGTCCACCACGCGAACCGGCACGTTGAGAATGCGGCCGAATACGAAAAGTTGCTCATGCGCCGCCACCCGATAGCGGTCTGTGGTGACTAACGCCAAAGAATCGGAGCCGTGTTTCAACACATAACGGGCTGCCAGTTTGCCAATCGTAGTGGTCTTGCCAGAGCCCGTAGGGCCGACCAAGGCATAGACACCACCTTCGTCCAGCCATTCCTGACGGGACGTGCGCACACCGACCACCAGCATTTTCAGTGCCTGCTTCCAACCCTCTTCCAGCTTCCCGACTTTGTGGCGACGGGAGAGGGAACCGGCCAGATCCGGGCTCAGGCCGAGCTCCTGCAACCGTTCCGCAAGCCGCTGCTGAACCGCATTGACGCCGGGCTTTTTCGGTTCACTTGGCTGGCCACCCATAAGATCCCGCAGCGCGCTGATCTCTGCGCGCATGCCGGCAAGCTCGTCGGAATAGTCTGTGTTGCTGCTGCGACCCGAGGATGCAGGTTCGTCAAAATTGTCGCACCCGGCTTGTTCCAGCTCTGCCATTGAGGCTTCGGGATAACCCTGATTGCGCACTGATCGCTTTTCCCGAACGTCGCGAATGCGTGAACGGGAGCGACTCAGTTCATCTTCCAGTCGACGGTGTTGTTCTGCCTGCATTTCCGCAAGCCGAGCGCCGTTGGTGGCCTCACTGGCTTTTTCACCCAGACTCTGGCGCGCCATATTTTCGTCGTAATCCAATGCGCAGACAATTTCAACGCCACCGTCTACGCGCCGATTGGAAAGGATGACCGCATCCGGCCCCATCTGTTCACTGATCTGCTTCAGGGCTTCGGCCATGCTCTTGGAAAAAAAACGTTTTACTTTCATGTTATTGCATCCTCTACCGGCAACGCTGTTCCGGCGCCGTCCGTTCTTTCATCCGCGCGCTTACTGACCCACGGACGCCACGATCGTAATCTGCTTGTTATCCGGTATTTCCTGGTACGAGAGCACATGCAGTCTCTCAACACCGAAGCTGGCAAACTTTGCAAGCACCGGCCTCAGCGGGCCGGATACCAGCAGAATGGCGGGCTTACCCAGCATTTCCTGGCGCTGCACGCTGTCTTGCAATGAGCGCTGCAGCTTTTCCACCATGTTTGGCTCCAGAACCATCCCAATATCTTCCTGTCCGCCGGATTGTTGACTCTGCTGAACAGACTTCAGCAATAACTGTTCCAAGTCCGGATCCAGCGTAATCACCGGTATTTCCTGATCGTTACCGCAGATGGTCTGAACAATCATCCTGCGCAGCGCCTGTCTCGCTACCGTGGTCAGCAACTTGGGATCCTGGCTCTTCGGATGCACGTTCACCATGGACTCTGCAATGGAGCGCATATCGCGGATGGGCACTTCTTCTCTAAGCAGATTCTGCAGCACTTTCAACAGCAGGCTGATGGATACCGTTGTCGGCACCAGCTCTTCCGCCAGCTTGGGCGAGATTTTCTCCAGTTGGTCCAACCACTTCTGTACTTCTTCATGCCCCAGCAGTTCATGGGCATGCTTTTGCAGCACCTGATTCAGGTGCGTCGCCACAACGGTACTGGCATCGACCACGGTGTAACCCAGCGTCTGGGCCTGGTCTTTTTTCTCCGGCTCGATCCAACTGGCATCCAGGCCAAACGCAGGATCCTTGCCCGCTATACCTTCTATTTTTCCGAATACCTGGCCGGGATCGATTGCCAGCTCACGGTCGGGGTGTATTTCAGCCTCAGCGATGGTTACACCCATCAACGTAATGCGATACACATTGGGCATGAGATCCAGGTTGTCGCGAATGTGCACAGAGGGCATCAGAAAACCCATGTCCTGGGACAGCTTTTTGCGAACACCTTTGATACGGCTCAGCAACTGGCCACCCTGGGATTTATCAACCAGGGGAATCAGGCGGTAGCCCACTTCCAGCCCGACGATGTCCACGGTTGTCACATCATCCCAACCCAGCTCGCGGGTTTCTCCCGGCGCCGGTAGCTGGCGGCCTGGATCACCACCAGAGTCGCCGGTAAGTGGTACATCGCGCGCGCCGGAGCCAGGCTGGACACCGGCTGCGACCCGATTGGGGAACGAGCTGCCCTCTTCCACGGTTTGTCTGTTTCTATTCCAGATAAACCAGGCGCTCGCAGCGGCAAGGCCTCCCAGCCCCAGAAACGCCACATGGGGCATGTTCGGAATAAGGCCGAGCAATATGAGAATACCGGCAGCGATCGCCAACGCTTTGGGGGCACTGAACAACTGCTGAAGGATCTGCCCGCCCATATCCTGGCTGGAGGTTACACGGGTCACCATGATGGCAGCAGAGGTAGAAAGCAGCAGTGACGGAATCTGGGCAACCAGCCCATCACCAATGGTGAGCAGCGCGTAGCGCTCCATCGCAAGCCCGAAATTAAGGCTATGCTGGAGCATGCCAATGGCCACACCGCCAATAATATTGATCGCCAGAATCAACAGGCCTGCAACCGCGTCGCCCTTGACGAATTTGGACGCACCGTCCATGGAGCCGTAAAAATCCGCTTCCTGGGCAATCTCGGCGCGCCGAAACTTGGCTTCCTCCTGATTAACAAGGCCGGCGTTCAGATCGGCATCAATCGCCATTTGTTTGCCGGGCATCGCGTCCAGAGTGAACCGCGCGCTGACCTCCGAAACCCGGCCAGCACCCTTGGTAACAACCAGGAAGTTAATAATCATCAGAATGGCGAACACCACGAGACCGACCGCGTAATTACCGCCAATCAGTACCGCTCCGAACGATTCAATAACCTTACCCGCTGCATCGCCGCCTTCATGGCCTTCCAGCAACACAACCCGGGTAGAAGCCACATTCAGGGCAAGACGCAGCAGCGTTGCAACCAGCAATACCGTGGGAAAGGACGCAAATTCCATAGGCCGAAGTGCGTAAACACACACCAGCAGAATGACGATCGAGAGCGTAATGTTGAACGTGAAAAACACGTCCAGCAAAAAGGCCGGCATGGGCAGAATCATCATACCCAACAACCCCATCAACATAATGGGAACGCCGAGGTTGCCTCGCGTCAGGGATTTGACATTATGAAGGACTAAAGCTCTGTCCATGCCCGAAGCATCTCCGATTCACTGTTTCTGAAGGCGTTTAAAAGGTCGAAATTCTGACGCCCACGCATCTTTCACAGGGATACCGCAAGATCCATACCATCGCGTTTGATTTTTCGGCCACGAGGTGACTTTACCAGCCTGACTCGCCTTAAAAGATGCGGTATCCTTGCGCCACCTAAACGTTATATCGAACCCGCAACTTCATAACTCCGGATCTACAAACAGGTGAGCCCATGCCGATTCACGAGGTAAAACACCCCCTGATCAGACACAAACTCGGCCTGATGCGCCGTGCCGACATCAGTACCAAAAACTTCCGTGAACTGGCACAGGAAGTCGGCGCTCTGCTCACCTACGAGGCGACCAAAGACTTCAACCTGCAAGAAAAGACCATTGAGGGGTGGGCCGGACCGGTAACCGTGGAGCAGATACACGGCAAGAAAATCACCATTGTTCCCATCCTAAGGGCCGGACTGGGCATGCTCGATGGGGTTCTGAGCCTTATTCCTGTGGCTCGGGTGAGCGTGGTGGGCCAGATACGCGACGAGGAAACACTCGAAGCCAATACGTACCTGGAAAAACTGGTGGGTGAGCTGGATCAGCGCACGGCGTTGATTGTCGACCCGATGGTGGCCACCGGCGGCTCAATGATTTCCACCATCGACGTGCTCAAAAAAGCCGGAAGCACCGAAATTCGCGCTCTGGTGCTGGTAGCCGCACCGGAAGGTATCAAGAACGTTCTGGACAAGCACCCGGATGTGTCTATTTACACCGCGTCTGTGGACAAGTGCCTGAATGAGAAGGGCTATATCCTGCCCGGGCTTGGCGACGCTGGCGACAAAATATTCGGCACCAAGCAAAAGGACGTCTGATCATGGAAGACCATACCAACGATCCCGTCTGGAAGCAGGCGATTGCCGGCTCCCAGATGCTGCTCGTCGCCTTCGGCGCTCTGGTGCTGATGCCACTGCTTACCGGCCTCGATCCCAATGTTGCGCTCTTTACGGCCGGTTTAGGCACGCTCATTTTTCATATTGTGACCGGCGGTCAAATTCCGATCTTCCTGGCCTCTTCCTTCGCGTTTATTGCACCGGTTATAGCGTCCAAGGGCAGATTCGGCCTTGAAGAAACCTTGGGCGGCCTGATGGCAGCGGGCATTCTTTATGTCGTGCTCAGCGGCGCCATAAAGCTGCGTGGTGCCGGCTTTATAACCCGCCTTCTGCCCCCAGTGGTTATCGGGCCGGTCATTATGGTGATCGGGTTGGGGCTGGCACCGCTTGCGGTGCATATGGCCTCAGGTCGCACCGGCGATGGTGCAGTGCAGTTGGTGCCAGAGGACACGGCCCTTTGGATTGCGATGATTTCGTTGACGGTGACCATTGTTGCGTCTGTCTGGTCCAAAGGCATTTTCCGCCTGATCCCCATTATGTTTGGTGTGATTGTCGGTTATATCCTGTCTGCGTTCGCCGGCATTATAGATATCACACCTGTCCAGCAGGCGCCCTGGCTTGCGGTTCCCAACTTTGTTGCTCCGCAGTTCAGTTGGGGCGCCATTCTGTTCATGATCCCCGTTGCCATTGCACCGGCCATTGAACACATCGGCGATATTCTGGCGATTGGCAATGTCACTCGCAAAAACTATCTTGAGAAGCCTGGCTTGCATCGCACTCTGCTGGGCGACGGCCTGGCTACCAGCGCTGCGGCCCTGCTGGGCGGGCCACCCAACACGACCTACTCCGAGGTGACGGGCGCAGTGATGCTGACCCGCAATTTCAACCCGAAGATTATGTGGTGGGCGGCTGGCACTGCGATTGTGTTGGCCTTCGTGGGTAAATTCGGCGCGGTTCTACAGACTATCCCGGCGCCGGTGATGGGGGGCATTCTGTGCCTGCTGTTCGGGTCTATTGCGGTGGTGGGAATGAGCACGTTGATTCGCCATCAGGTGGATCTTTCCCAGGCGCGGAATCTGGTTATTGTGGGTGTCACTCTGGTGTTCGGTATCGGCGGTATGGTTCTGGGCCACCTTGAGGGTATCGCCCTGTGTGCGGTGGCCGCCGTAATCCTGAACCTGATACTTCCCGGCAGCCGCGAGGCCTGGGGCAAGGCCATTTACGAGCATAATGAAGACTGACATCTGTGTTCGCCCGCAGGCAGCCTGTGATCGGGGTGCCTGCGAGCCGTGCGAAGCCCCTTTCCAAAAACCGCTACGAGCACGTCCGTGTGCGCTTGTTTCCGGCCGTCCCTGGCCTCCAACATTTTTGGAAAGGGGCTTCGCACGTCTGCGATTCGACTGTCGAGATATCGCGAGATTTAGACATCACGCCGCAAATCCGAAGGTATCGGCAAATCAGGCATGCCGGGCCTGGGCCGACGCCCTTTGCGGAACTGCCGGAGCTGGAACACGTAGGCCAGCACCTGGGCGATGGCCATGTACAGGCCATCGGGGATTTCGTCGCCTATGTCGCTGTTGTGGTACACAGCTCGCGTAAGAGGCGGCGTGCGTAGAAGCTCCACCTTGTGCTCCCGGGCAATTTCCATAATCTTAAACGCAATTTCATCGGCACCTTTGGCGACGACCATTGGCGCACCCATGGAATCGGGGTTGTACTTCAACGCCACCGCATAGTGGCTCGGGTTGGTGATCACAACATCAGCGGTGGGCACGTCCTGCATCATACGGCGCTGGGACATTTCACGTTGCAGTTGGCGAATCTTGCCTTTGACCTCGGGCTTGCCTTCGGAGTCCTTGTATTCGTCTTTGACTTCCTGCTTGGTCATCCGCAGTTTTTTGTGATGGTCAAAAATCTGGAACGGCACATCGATTGCGGCAATGATAATGGTGGCGCAGGCGAGCAGAAAAAAGCTCCAGCCCAATGTCCAGAGCACGTGTTCCATCGCCGGAACCGCGGATTCTTCAGCGATGGCAAGCAGATCCTCGGTGCGAACGTTCAGTATGAGAATTGCGAGCGCCATCACCAACCCCACTTTGGCGATGGCTTTGACCAGTTCAATCAGGGATCGCGCGGAGAACATCCGCCCCAGGCCTTTGATGGGGTCCATGCGATTGAGTTTAGGGGCTATGGCTTTGCCGCTGAACAGCAACCCTCCAATGCCAATGGAGCCGGCAACCGCGGCTATGAGCAGGAGCAGGAAGATAGGCGCCAGTGCCCAAGCGGCTTCTTTGGCCGAGGCCAGAAGCTGAAGGCTCATGTGCCGGGTATCGAATATGGCAGAGCGCTCAAGCGTAAACGCATCGCGCATAATGGCTTCCATTGCGGCACCCAGCTGCGCTCCGAAGATCAGCAAACCACCGGCGCCGGCGATGAGCACGGCCATGGTCGCCAACTCTTTTGATCGAGCTGTCTGGCCATCTTCCCGTGCTTTCTCGAGCCTTCGGGGCGTGGCCTCTTCGGTTTTTTCCTGACTGTTGTCGTTCTCTTCTGCCATGCTCTGACTCGTGAAAGATCACCGGGGCCGGTTCAGGGCTGCCCCTGAAGGTTTCGCATAAATTCAAAGGTTTGTCGGGTGTACTCTTCGAAGTGCGGCAGAAAATTGGCATGCAGCACCCAGATAGCAAACAATCCAAAAATCAAGCCAATCGGGAAGCCCAGGGCGAAGATGTTCATCTGCGGTGCTGCCCGGGTCATTACGCCGAAGGATATGCTGACAATGAGCACGGCGGTCACCGCCGGAAGTGCCAGCAACATGGCGGAGGTAAACATCCAACTGATGCGATGGGCCAGTTCCCACACCCCCACCTGACCCAGACCTTCCATGCCGATGGGCAGGGTTCGGAAGCTTTCGATAAACACTTCAAACGCCACCAGATGACCGTTCATGGCGAGGAACAGCAAGGTCACTGTAATGGTGTAAATCTGAGCCAACACGGGCACATTAACGCCGTTAGCCGGATCGACCATGGAGGCGAAGCCCAGGCCCATTTGCATGGCAATCATCTGCCCGGCAATAACAAACAGTTGCCAAAGGGCGGTGAGCGCAAATCCCATGCCGACGCCAATCAGAATCTGTTGCAAGCTGATAACCACGGCATCGGCACTCAGGGCTTCAACCTGCGGCACGTCGGGGATCATGGGCACAATCAGAATGGTCATCAACAATGCAAGCCCGAGACGCACTCTGGCAGGCACCAGTTGAGTGCCGAATATGGGGATAACCATCAGAAAGCTGGCCAGCCGAAACAGCGGCCAGAGGTGCTGCCCGACCCACTGGCCGAGCACGTCTGCGTTGAGTTCCATGGGGGTCATGGCTCAGCCGATCAGAAATGGAATGCTGGAGATCAGCCGGTGTGCATGATCCAGAAGTTTGGTCAGCATCCACGGCCCCATAACAATGATAACAATGAGAGTGACCAACAGGCGCGGCAAGAAGCTGAGCGTTTGTTCGTTGATCTGGGTTGCTGCCTGGAAGGTACTGACCACAAGGCCAATAACCAGCCCCGGCCCGATGATCACGGAGGCGAAAAGCACAATCATCCACAGAGCTTCCCGCAGGATGTCGATAACGGTTTCTGGCGTCATGCTTCTCTCCTGTTTTTTACAACCGGCCTACAGTCCATAACTGGCGGCCAGAGTACCCATGATAAGAGCCCAGCCATCCACCAGAACAAACAGCATTATCTTGAAGGGCAACGAGATAATAATCGGTGACAGCATCATCATGCCCATGGCCATGAGCACGCTGGCTACAACCATGTCGAGAATCAGAAACGGAATAAACAGGATAAACCCTATCTGAAACGCCGTTTTGAGTTCACTGGTGACGAACGCCGGCATCAGTATCCAGAACGAAACATCCTGAGGGGTGTCGTACTGAACATCCGCAATGCGCATGAAGAGCGCAAGATCGTCTTCCCGGGTCTGTTCCAGCATGAACTTTTTGAACGGCACACTGGCAAGCTCAACCGCTTCCAGTGACGTGACTTCTTCCTGCAGGTACGGCTGCAACCCGACACGATTGGCCTCTTCCAGTACCGGTTTCATGATGAAAATACTGAGAAATAGAGCCAGGCCAAGCAGTATCTGGTTTGACGGCGTGGCCTGCAGGCCCAGAGCCTGGCGCAGGATGGCAAACACTACGATGATGCGGGTAAAACACGTCATCATCATCAGCATGGCGGGCAGGAACGTCAGCGCGGTCATCAGCGCGAGAATCTGCAGGGTGACTGAGTATTCCTGAATGCCCTCGCCTTCGCCTGGCGTCACGGTAAACGCCGGAATACCGGGCAAGTCCGCATAGGAAAATTGTGTCCAGAACAGGCCGCCGAATAAAACAAACAGCGGAATAAATCGTTTAAGCGTTGCCACCATCATGGGCCTGTTCATTCCTTGTTCGGGGCTGTCCAGGATTTACCGATCATGCTTTGCAGGCGTCGGGCAAAGTCTCCGGAGTTCGGATTGCTCGCATCCACAACCGGCTCTTCAAAAACCTGGAGCGTACGGATAGCGGAGGGGGTAACACCCAGAAGGATCTGCTGCCCGCCCACTTCAATCAGAGCGATGCGTTCGCGGGCGCCAATTGCCATGACGGACACAACCTTGATTGCGTTGTTGTTCATACCCGTCATGCCGTTCATCCGACGGATAATCCAGGCACAACCGTAAATAACAGCGATCACCGCCAGCAAACCGGCGCCCAGGCTAAGCAGCGTGCCGAGTGTATCCGCCGTGCTGCCAGGGCTACTCTTTATCGTTTTGGCCGTTTCTTCGGCCACAGCTGGCATGGTCGTGAGCAGCAATAACAAACCCGCCGTTCTGGTTCCCATTCTATTTCTGCAACCGTTTGATGCGTTCACCCGGACTGATCACATCCGTGAGGCGTATACCAAATTTTTCATTAACCATAACCACTTCGCCGTGGGCGATAAGCGTGCCGTTAACCAGCACATCCAAGGGTTCGCCTGCCAGCCGATCCAGCTCTATCACCGAGCCCTGGTTCAATTGCAGAAGGTTACGAATAGGGATTTGGGTATTCCCGACTTCCATGGAGATACTGACGGGGATGTCCAGAATAACATCGAGATCCGGTGGCGGTCCGCCGCCCTGAGTGGCCAGAAAACCCGTGTCAAACTCTTCCATGGGCGCGGCTTTTACATTGCTGCTGGCGTCCTCGCCCGCATCGTCACTCTTGTTGTGCGCATCTCCGGCGTCTTCCATGGCTTGGGCCCACTCATCATCTCGGGACTCTTCCGCATCTTCCGCCGTGTCCTCACCAGTTTCCTCCATGGCCGCTTCCCATTCTGCTGCCAGCTTTTCGTCCTCGCTCAGCTCCTGACCGTCTTTTTTATCGTCAGCCATTGTGTCCTACCTTGAGTTGTTTTTTTAACTTGGGCCGTGTCGCCCGCTCGTGAATTCGAAGCGCCAGTTTTCCATCCCGAGTTCCCATGGTCGCCTTGTATACAGGAATACCGTTGGCCGTTACCGTGAGATATTCAGGCATTTCTACAGGAATGATGTCACCGGCTTTCAGTTTGGCAACGTCTCTCAGGGAAATCCTGCGCCGACAAACGGTGGTGTTGATCGGAACATCCACCTCTTTTATGTCCTCCTGCAACGCATTGACCCAACGCTCGTCGACGTCGTCAACGTCGCTTTGCACACCCGAGTCAAGCACGTCCCGGATCGGTTCAATCATTGAATAGGGCAAAGCAAAGTGGAGCTCACCGCCGCCGCCATCCAGCTCGATATGGAACGTGCTGATCACCACCACTTCGCTGGGGCTCACAATGTTGGCCATGGCCGGGTTTACCTCGGAACTGAGGTACTCGAAATTCACTTTGATGACGGCCTGCCATGCTTCCTGCATGTCATTAAAAATCTGGTTAAGCACCATCTGCACTATGCGGTTTTCCGTGGGCGTGAACTCCCGGCCCTCGATTTTTGCGTGCCGGCCTTCCCCCCCGAAAAAGTTATCAACCAGCTTGAAGACCAGCTTGGCGTCCAGAACAAACAGGGAGGTTCCGCGCAACGGGCGAACCTTGCACAGATTCAGGCTGGTAGGCACGTAAAGCGTGTGTATGTATTCGCCGAACTTCATGATCTGAACGCCGCCGGTGGAGACATCCGCGTTGCGGCGCAAAAGATTGAACAGGCTGATGCGGGTGTATCGGGCAAAGCGCTCGTTGATCATCTCGAGCGTGGGCATTCGGCCGCGAACGATGCGATCCTGGCTGGCAAGATCGTAATTTTTTACACCGGTTTCGTCAGCTTCTTCATACGTATCAATGTCACCGTCATCCACGCCGTGGAGAAGCGCATCAATTTCATCTTGTGACAGTAGATCCTGCATACTTTTTCCTGCTCTGTCCTGCCGCTTGAAGGACCCGCTTGGGGCCAGGCTCTATTGAACTCTTAACCTATCGAACTGCACCTATTGAACGACAAAATTCCGGAACAGCACACGGTTGACGCCGGGTTCGCCCTCCTGCTCCAACACCTGATTAACCGTTGCCAGCATGGTATCCACCAGGCCTTGCCTGCCTTGGGGAGTCTGCAGCGCTGCGAAATCGCTGCTGCCGAGCACCGTGACCAACTGGCTGCGTATCAGGGGCATATGCAATTTCGCGGCCGCCAGTGCCTCTGGGTCTGTTGCCCCAAGCGCGATAAAGGCCTGGGCATAGCGTTGGCGACCCTCACTCTTGACCGTCGTTACCAGGCCTTTTTCAATGTTCAAATAGATACTCGGCGTAAAGACCTCTTCTGCTACATCGTCTTGGCTTTGCGCCGCGTTGTCCATTCCGGGCAATCCGCCGCCAAGGAACCACACTGTGCCCGCAACCGAAAGGGCAATCGCCAGTATCACGACAACCGTAAGCATGATGATCAGCTTCAGCTTACCTTTTTTGGCCGGTGCCGCTTCAGGGCCGTTATTTTCTGCCATCGTATTTTCCGCCAGAAATCCGTCAATGGACGTACTTTTCCATGACATTTACAAATTGACTGCAAAGGGCGGGCCAGAAGAGCCAACCCCCGCGCTCGGAACCGCAGTTTAGCGTCGCAAGAAGGGATGGGCAAAGCAGATTGGCGAGGAATGCCCGAGGAATGCCAGATGAGATGCGTGGGCACTCAGGCAAATAGATCGACGGCGCCGTTCCAGCTCAGGTCCAGGCTACCAGCTTGAGCCGCCGCCTCACCGCCTTCGGCAGCCAGGGGCCCGGCACCAGCACCGGACGACGAACCTTCTCCGTCACCCGCTCCTTGTTCGCCGCGCTGATTCTGGGAGTTGTCTGACACATCGAACTGAGCCAGGGAAAGACCCTGCTCACCCAACATATCCCGCAGCCTGTGCGAATTCTGCTCCAATTGATCCCGCACCACGGGGTTCGCCGCGTGGACGGTAATCGTGGCCTGCTCGTTATAAACGCGAACCCGCACCTCCATTGGCCCCATGTCGGGGGGTGTGAGATGAATCTCAGCTACTGACAGGTTTTTGGCTGTTAGCCAGCTGAGCTTACCCATCAGTTTATCTCCCCACTCTGCGTGACTGACGGGAACATCAATCGACGTTGCGTAACTCCTCAGCGGCACTTGCGCTTCGGTTGCAAGCTTGCCGCCAGCGTAGGCGCCCTGCTGGGAAACCAGCTCCATGGCCGCGCCAAACCGAGTGCCCGCCAGCAGGTTGGAGGGGTCTGTAGCACCGGCTTTTTCTGCACCGAGCGAAAACAATCCATCACTCAGTGACAATCCACCAGTACCGCCAGCACTGCCAGCACTGCCAGCACTGCCAGCACTGCCCGATGCACCCTGTCCGGGTTTACCGCCAAACAGCCCGGCAAACAATTCGGTTCCTTGGGCAATGCCTCCACCCGTTGCCGCCGCGCCCGCTGCTGCTTTACCTGCCGCTCCCACCTGACCGGTTGCGGGCAACAACAGCGCCTGCAGATCTGCAAAGGTCAACGGCGTGGTGGTGGCTTCCATCTCCGGAGCCGCCTCAGCGCTTTTGTCGAGCGTGGCCTGGTCTGCCGTTGCAGTGCCGGCAGTTGCTGTGTCTGCCATTGCTTTTTCACCCGGTTTGCCCTCGTCGGTTGCGGACGTCTTGCCACCGTTTTCCGGTTCGGATGAGTTTACTGACCGCGCATCGCCGTCTTTTTCGGGGCGTTTCTCTTGCGCGGAACGGGCATCGCGAGCCTCGTCATTACGCTCGGAGCGCTGGCGATCAAGACGTTTTTGCTCCGCACGGGAAACCGATTCGTACCGGCTCTCACCGGCGCTGCTGTCTCGGGCGGAGCCTGTTTTCGGTGGGCCAATGTCGTTCGGCGCCCCGGGGGCGGGAGTCTGGGGGAGAACTGTCTGTGTCATGGCAACCTCTTGCCGCTTTTGGTCGGTAAACGCACTGTTCAACCCTCCTCAGGACTGTTTTCCAGGCGATTTCCCAAACAATTGCAAAAGCGATGCCAGCCGCGCGTTCTTAGCGCGTCACGCTGCTATTGGGCACCGCGCGCCAGCAGCGTATCAAGCCCGGCGGTCACTCGCGTGAACTCTGCTTTTATAGCGGCAACCGCAGGCTGCGCCTCGCTCAGCCGTTTTTCCTGGCCGGCTTTTTCTGCGTCCTGACACAACATACCGAGGCGTGGCGCGCCGATATTAATGCAACTGCCCTTGAAACTGTGGGCCGTTTTTGCAAAAGCATCTGCATCGCCATCGCTCAGCGCTTGTTCCAGACTCTCGATTCGCTCTTTCGAATCGTTGAGATAGGTTTGAATCAACATCTCGAATTCATGTTCCATTACGTCCTGAAGCTCTGCCAGAGCTTCTTCATCAAGGTGTGGCTTATCAACCATGACCAACTCCCTTGTTCGGGTTAAAAACGTACCAATCATAAACGATGTCCACCCGGTTCCCCTGATTGTGAAACCTGATGGATTCTGCCAGTCGTTTCAACAAAATCAGCCCACGGCCCGCATAGCGGGGGCCACTCTGCGCCATCTGAGTGGTTTGCAGAGCGGCGTGATTATGAAAGTCGAACCCTTGGCCGCTGTCTTCACAAACAATCTTCAAGCGCCCACCCCAAGGCTTGGGCTCATGATGAAAACTGAATCGGATGTAGTGACCGCTTACGGTGCATAACCGCGTGGCACGCTCCGAATAATACCGGCCAAACCCTTCCGGTGTGAATTTCCACTCGGACGGCAGTTCGAGCACCCCATGCTCCAGTGCGTTATTGTACAGCTCTGAGAGCAGGGTATAAATTTCTCCACTTTTACGTCGCAGCCCCGGCACTTCCATGCAGATGTGAAGCAGCAATGGCAACGGGTTGAATTCCCCAAGGGTGCGCTCGCGAATTTCATATACACACTTCCACTGCGCTGGCCCGGCCAGAGTGGAAGGTGCAGCCCCTTCGGGAAGCGCAGTAAGCCCCGCCTGATCAACCATTTCGAGACAGCAGAGCGTGAGGTCGTCACTAAATTTCTGGCGACCGGTAAATCGCTGTATTTCGCGCATCAGCGCAGCAAACGGATCCTGCCCTGAGTCCACGCCCTCAATGGCAAGTCGCACGCCCCGCTC
>LAZR01001457.1_pt1 | contig 14972 bp, 41 predicted proteins | sample 329461 | NCBI WGS metagenome assembly LAZR01 (sample SAMN03002196, study PRJNA259156) | marine sediment metagenome | biome: sea floor; feature: Hydrothermal impacted sediments; material: marine sediment; isolation source: Loki non-amplified sample from Loki's castle hydrothermal vent sediment ...
TAACAACTACTTGATACTTTTGGTGGTTCTACTTCCACTTTTATCTTATCCTTACTTCCTAACGCAAGATATGTCCAGTATTGTATATCTGGAATCCACTCATCCTTCCATTCAGTATTATATTTAATCTGTCCCTTAACAATTGACATTTCCCTTCCACATCTGTAACAGTGTGTTTTGAATATATTGCCTTTAAAATCCTTTTCTGGATATTTGTCTGCCCTACAAGTCAATCTTATCACCTCTTGTTCTTTTGGAATTTAAGTAATCCTTCAAAATCACTTAATAATTCTCTATTTGAAAATTCTTCTTCTGAAGTATCTAAAGCTTCCATTCTTAGATTAATCTCTATGATTAAGTCTGATTTTGACCAATTAGTTATTTTTCCTTTCATTTTCTTTGGATAAGCGGTAATTTCTTCTTTCTTTTCTCTTTAAAGTTTGGTGGTTCAGTTCCTTCTGGATACCTTACACTAGCCCAAAAGACTACCTTTTTCTTCTTTGTTCTTGCCATTTACCAACTACCTATAATCAAATATCTTGTTGCTAATGCAATATAACCACTTAACAACATACAAATTATAAATAATATATTTCTTTTCATAATAATATTCTCAGGATACCATGTACTTTAGTGCGTGGAGGAATGAGAACTCACCTCCTTATATCTCCTAAGTAATCTATTTATATATGAAATAAACTTATTCAAATGATTTCCCTTAAAACACCCTTTAGGACAATATCTGCCAATTTTCTTATCAAATTGTGTTGGTGTTTCACAATATTTACAAATTCTTGTTCTACCAAACCAACCATCTAAATTATATTCAAACATTTCTTCGTCAATCCTCTGTTTTTAAGTTCCATTCTTTGAAAACCCCTGCCTTCAGGCAGATTTACTTTGGGAAGGTGTTATTTCCAACTCAAATCTATCCTTGAATGTTGGATGTTTATTAGATAATGACCCAAATTCTTGTTTTCTTCCTACTGATTTTCCATCCTTAAATTTATCAAGTATTTCTGGAAAAGAGTTTATTATTTCATCAGCTATTCTTTTCCTCAAACTTAATGGAGTGTCACCTTCTTTGGTTTCAACTTCTTTCTGGAATACTATATCTCCAGCATCCACTTGTTCAGTAATATAATGTACTGTAAACCCCGCAGGTTTATTATAATACAAAGCCCAAAAAGGACCATCTCTTCCTCTCCCAAAAGGCAAAAGACTAGAATGTATATTCAAACAGCCAAGTTTTCCTTTATTAAATATTTGAGGTTTTAATATTATTCCGCCTAAAACAATCAATAAATCAGGGTCTTCAACTTTAAGTATGTTTTCATATTCCTTGCTATTGTAATTGTTTACGATTAAATAATTTGGGGGACAACATAAGTTTGGTTTTACAAAATGTTTCATTTCTTTTCTCTCTTTCCTTCCTTTGCACCATAACCTAAATAGAATATCTGGTCTTAATAACATATTAATAGATATTGAACATAGATTTCTCTTAATACTTTCATATTTTCTTTGAGGTTTAGGTGTATCTTGTTTATTCACAAAAACATAAAGAAATTCTGGATATTTCTTTATAAGATTAAATGCTATATAATTAGTTCTTGTACAACCAGCTATTATTATTTTCTTCATTTTTTCGTTACATTCTGTAAGTCTGGAAATGCTTTATCTACTAATTCAAACATACTCTTTTATTTCCATTATTTACACCTTTGATGGTTCATAAGTAGATAATTATTTCATTATCTTCTTTTAATTCCTTGAATCTCTTGTTAAACTCATATCCATCCCCATTTGGGAGAGAAAACTTCTTCTTTCTTCTTTCCTTTGTGTCATTAACTTCTATTAAGCCAAGCTTATGTATTTTTAAAATAAACTTCTTTTTTCTCATTCTTGCCTCCGTTTACAGTTTTTGATGGAGCTACGAACATTTGGTCTTGGTATATAATAGTGAATCCAATAAAACTCAAATCTCCAAACTCTAAATAGTTTTACCCTTTCTTCGTTAGCCCATTTGTTTTTAAATATCATCTACGCACCTGCTCCCTAAAACGTAGGTTCTCCTCTTCTTACTCCCCAAAATCCTAACATTGGTATAATTCCAATAGCAACCATAATTAATCCAATCCACCAAGGAAGAACCAATTTATATCCTGTAACCCAATAAATAGGCATTGACATTACGTTCATAAATCCACTAAATACCCATATTATTGCTTTGAATATGTAAGGTACTATTAATACAATTATCAAAGCTAATAAACCACCTATAATAAGCGGTGCTAACTTATCAATAATCAATATAACTAAATACATAATCGCCAACATTATTAAAATATTTATCAGTTCCATTTACATCAATCCTCTACAAAGTGTAGTTCTTAACAAGGACAAACATCTTCTTGTCCATAAACTATACAATTTCTTAAACATCTATCATAATCTGAATAATCATTATCTGGGCAATGTTCTGAATAACTTATTTTACAGTATTTACTCCATCCTTCCCCATAACAATAAGCTACTCTTTTATCAAGCATACTTATATTCATCATTGGGGTATTTATGTTACACCAATCTTCTTTCTGTTGTATTTCGGATTTCCAAAAATGTAATTGAGTATTATGTCTTACACCATATACTATTGCAGGAACAAATATTACACACAACCAAAAACAAAACATTATTATTTGAAACTTCTTTCCCATTTTTTCTGACCTCCAATTATCTACTGACTTCCCTACGCTTCTGTAATTATATATCTTTTTTTAAAAAACCAAACTATAAAGGATATTATTATCACAAACAAAGCTATTCCAATAACCACACTAAACATTATTGGAAACACAACCATTACAAAAATCAATAATGCTGCTATTGATAAATAAAAAAATATCTTTAATAGTTCAAAAAAATCTTTTCTTAATCTTTTTTTGTTTAGTTTCATTTTTTGACTCTAAGACGTAACTCTCTCCTCTCCAATTATATCACACTTATTCTTAATTTCATTAATTGAAGTAAGGTTGGTTTCATTATTATATTTTAACACAAGATTAATCTCTGTAAACCCCAAAAAACTAGAACATTTTAAAACCAAAACAGTTTCATAATCTTTATCTTCAATAACACATACTACGCCTTCCATTCTAGTAGTTGTATTCTTATCTGTTTTTGAAGCTTCTACAAATGAACATATCTCAGCACTACGATTTTGACAACCTACTAATACAATTAATCCAACTAAAATCAAACCCATTATTTTCTTCATATTCATCACCTACACCTCTGATGATAATAATGAGCGGAAGGGTGAGTACCGACCTCACCGTTTTCTAAGGTTTGCCTACTTTGCCCTGAGCCATTGCCTCAATACGTTATAGCATCCGTTTCTCATTTACCATTATAATGGTTAATCCGAATCTACTGCTTTATGACCTATCTTATTGATACAATCATCACAGTAGATTTTATCATCTATTTTCTGATATGAAAGCTCATGGATTGCTGACCTATACCAATAGGTAGATATTCCACAATGATTGCATTGAAACTTTACTTTTGCCATTTTCTACATAGTGGGTTGCTTCTACGAAGCTTTTTCCCATTCCTTATATCTTTCCCATAATGTTGTTATATCTTTAAATTGTTTTTCATCTCCAAAGCAATGAGGCATAGATTCATTTTTGCTCATATTCCCAATCATCACCATCAATGGTTTCAATTCCTTAAATGTTAATCCTTCTTCCATTTTCATAATCTCCTTGTTTTCATAGTAAAGTGTAAGTAATTTTGCAAGGTTAGTTGTTAAACAACAGGTCTAATCCTCTTGGTATAAGGTGATTAGAACAAGTTCTAACCTTTTGCATTACTTACATTTCCCTTGAATATAATTATTTAGTGCATTATCCATATCTTCCGTACAATCACCACACATACAACCAACATTATCCCTTTTCAGTTGCTCTTTTCTAAACAATTTCAATAACTTTCTTCCTTTTTCCATCTTAACCTCCTTGTCTAATATAATTTGGTGTTACAATTCCTTTTCTCTTTTTCATCTTAATATGTGGTGGTGAGGATATGTTCCTGTATATCTTCCAAGCTATAGTAATATCCATACAATCATCACATCCATGTTCTCCACAATATATACATCCCATTTTCTACTACAATTATTTTAAGCCATTAGGGGATTCGAACCCCATTTCTCCTCACCCTCAGCGTTCCTTCCGAGTTCAATAAAGGTGTCTTACCCATAGACGATTTGGCATAGTTGCATACTGAATTGTAATTAAGTAAGTTTTAATTCTTGTGCAATATTCTCAAAAAAGTGATTCCTTGCTTCTTTACTCTGTTTGATAATATGTAATTCATATCCAGTCATATCTATAGTAAATCTTGCATTATCTCCTTCTACTTGTTGTTCTAATTTAAAAATCATTCTAACCTCCTCGATTTAATCTACCTTTGGTTTCTTACTTAAGTCTGATTTTGACCAATTAGTTATTTTTCCTTTCATTTTCTACGCTTTAAAATGATTTCATCTTTACCTCCATATCTACATCAAACCCTACTTTAGTGGTAATTATAACAATATTGCTTCGTTTCATTTATGATTCTACATATTTCATAATCTGTTGTGTTTTCATAGTCTATAATGTTTTCCTTTGTGCTATTAGTATAAGGAAAACAAGCATAACCATAATAACTATTATTTATAAAGCAATAATAAAGTGTACCGTTATAAACTTTCGTTGTGGTAAAACTTGAGTTAGTTTGAATAATCCAATCTTCTTGAGGATAAATTTCTTCTTCACAACCAATTAACATTAAACTTAAAATAACTAATCCAATTATTATCTTTTTCATTCTACCCTCCCTTAGAAATATCAAAAATAAAAATGAAATAAAAAAAAAAGAAAAGAGGGATTTACTCCTCTTTTCCTTCCTTCTTTGCTTTTTCCTTTTTAGGACGGCATTTCTGGCAAAGATATCCTGCCCTTAACTTCTCCTCAGAGCCAAATTTCTCAACTCTTTTGTCGAAGACTTCAGGTCTAACAGCTTTCACTTCCTCACACTTAGTGCAAGTTATCTTGGACTTACTTGGTCCTTTCTCTTTTTTCTCGGCTTTTTCTTCAGCCTTACCTTTTTTTGCCATATACGACCACCTCGGTTCGTTGATATACACGTTGAAATTTTCCTGAAGGAAAATCTCACATCATATGATAATCCAAAAGCATTCAAGTATTTAAATGTTGTGATTTGTAAGCGTCATTTAATGATACTCACCTTCTTTATAATCTCTTTTCTTGTCTTCTTTAATCTTAGGTATAAATATTATTCCAAATTCTTTCATTTTCTTAGTAAATTCACCATCAAACATACTTTGTCCATAATGTTTAGGTGGTTCATAATCCTTATGTAACCTACCATTATGAAATTTATCCCAACACTTCTTACAGTGCCACAACAAATCCCTACAACACTTACATTCCCTTGTTATTGCAAAAGGCATTTTCAATTCCTTGTTATTGCAAAAGGCATTTTCAATTATCTCAAATCGTTCTTCCTCTTTTAAACTCAACCACCACTCAAAAACTACTTGAAACATCTCACTCTACTCCGCAATCCTCTATTAAAACTTTTACTTTATTAATTATGTATTCATCTTCTGTTCCTTTACATTCTCTAAGCTGTTTAATTATCTTCCCAATCTCCTCATAGTCTTTTTGATTCATTTTGCTTTACTACACTCCATCTATTTTTCCGGGAGTTGAAGTATCTCTAATATACTTCTTCCCGTTCCATACCTGCCCTTTATGTGGGTCTGGTACTATTCTTCCAATTCTTTTATGTGCTGTATGACAATACCTACATATCCTATAAACTTGAAGCCGCTTACCATCCATATAAACCAAATTGGAAGGTTGATATACACCTTTTTTTCCACAACGCTTACACTTTCCGAATTTCATTCTAGATGTCGCAATCTCTCTTAGTTTGTCCTTCAAACATTGGTTTAGGGCTATGATAACCTACATCCCAACATTCAAGTCCTTTGGGTTTACCATCTTCATCCCTTAAATCACAAGGGTCTGTATTATTCATATTTCCAATTCTCTTATACTCCTCTACAGTTTCAGGCAAGAAGATTGGAAAGTTTATTAAAACTTGAACACATCCCTTATCTCCTTTTAATATAAATCGCATCCTCATAGACCCTATACCATAATTCTTACTAGGGTCTTTACTTCTCTTATCATATGCTGATTCTACTCTAACTATTTTCTCAAATTTCATTCTTTCCACCTCACACATCCTAGCATCCCATATCACCTGTGCTCGTCTATCCAACTTCTCAAACATAAAAAGGAACAAAAGTATCCTACACTTAATTCATCACCTATAGTAGAGTCAACTAGCATTAGCAATTTTTTATCAAGTTCTTTATTACAATGGCTACAATAAGGAAACATTTTATCACCCTTTATTAATATAATTCTGTTTTACAAACTTAGATTCTGGCAAGTTTTACTTGCCTTCATTATTAGACAACTTCATATAAGCTTTGCGAGAGTGCATAGCTTGCATTTTCTTTTCATGCTTGGCAATTCTTCGGCACTTCCTACATAAATACTTTGCAACTAGTTTTTCTTCACTTCCATACCACTCTATCCTTTTTTTATACACGTCTCTTCTAACTGCTTTTATCTCTTTACACTGAACACATTGAATACCGTTCTTAGCACCATTGCGACATTTTTGGCACTTATAGTTAGCAATCAATTTTCCGACAGAACCGAATTTCTCAATGCGCTTTAAAAAGACCTCTCGTCTCACTGCCTTAATATCTCTGCACTTAGAACACTGAATAGAAGTCTGTCCTTTAACCTTAGAAATTAAAGCACCACCTTTTTTACTTTTATCCGGCATTTAAGCACCTCTTATTATATCTCTAATATATCTAAATGAGTTCATCTATTTAAATATGTTTGTACACAAAAAGCATGAAAATAATAGATACTACCACTACTTCTTCTTCTTCCGAGTATTTGTCTTGCTTTTTTTGCGCGTTTCTTTGTGACAATCAACACATAATAAGATTAAATTGCCTAGTCTATTATTTGTCGCATCATCATCTCTATGATGTATTTCTAATCCTACTGTACCACTACATACGGCACATTCATTGTGATATTTATCATGGACAGTCTTCCGTTCTTCAGGCGTTAAAGGAGCTCTCTTACTTTTTACCTCGCCATAAACTCGTCGCTCCGCTTCTTGCTCTACTACTAACTTCTCATCCTTTTGGTATAATTTAGACTTTTTCAATTCTAATGCTTCACCGCGTCTAAAGGTTTCCATACGCTTAATATAATTCCGAATAAATTTATCAACTTTAAAAGGAGTCAATTCCTCTTCTCTTAACACATCTTCAATTGTACAAGCCGTGACAGTAATATTATATTCCTCATCTAACATATACCAAGCCTTTCCATAATCGCCATCACCACCATCACCCCTCCTTGTATAATCCAAATCCTTTTCCATGATTTTCATAATTACAATAGTTTTCCTACCCAAAACATAATTTTGAATAAATTTACAAACTTTACAAGGAGTCAAATCTTCCTCTTTTAAAGCATCTTCAATCTCCTTAACACTGATAACAATATTATATTCCTCATCTAACATATACCGAACCTTTTCATCACCACAATCACTATCATCATCAAATTCTTCGTCACCGTCCTGTCTCGGATATTCAAAATATTTTTCCATGACTTTCATAATTATCCCTGTAGAAGTTTTTCCCGACTCTCTCCAATAGGCAAATAACCACTTCCCTAAAGATACTACTGTGCCACCAACAACACACCCTAAAATAAAAGTCTTGCCATCCGCCATCTTTACACACCTCACATAATATTTATCTCTAATATATCTAAATGCGTTCATCTATTTAAATATTGTTGTGCAATTTAGACTCGATTTTCATTTAAAATAAATATTTTTGTAACGTAATTTATCACGTCCAATTACTTTCTGTCGAAATAATTCTTTATCCAATTTCTTAAGTATTTCTTCAATTTGTTCATCGCTAAGTCTATAATGATAATTTTGTTTATCCATATTCAATGCCTCCAACACCTTTTATAGCTTTTAATATATATATTAGCCTTCAACATTCCAACGTAACTAAAAAAATATATATGTATTTACATTAACATAGTTATATGTTAATATAAAATTTCGTATTTAAACAACGTACGTTGTGCTCTTTTAATATATATCTTTGAGTTCATCTTATTTAAACTTTACGAAAAATTTATAAACACGAACTCACCAAGACAGTTCTTTTGACTCCGAAATTTTTGAACTTTCAAAAACGCCAAACGTTACATTAACACGTTAATGTTACACTTTTTACATATAAAACCCTTGTTAAAATTTGACTTGGAACCGTATTTCTCGAGCATTTCCTTGTATAATTTCGCATCAAAGACCTTAATCTCCTTACATTTTTGGCATTCAACAGAGCGCTTATTATACGCCACCACAGTAGCTGTCGACACCTTATATTTCTTAGCCAGACTATAAAACGAGCACTTCAACTCACCCTTCTTTACACTCTGAATATCTTTCCACAAAGCCATATTAATTCGACCTTTTTCGCTATCTTCCAATATATTTTTAAGCTTTCCACCCGATAAATCAGATATTAAAGGAAGTATATTATCAGCCTTATACCTACGATAAATAGGAAGTTTAGGTTGAATCTTCATCAACTCAATAATCTTGGCTATAACTTCGTTCATCTGATTAATCTTAAAGACAGCAGAAGGTGATTCACGGCTACGAGTATCAGAGTTATGGTCTTCCCAAATCTCTATCTCTTTGTAACTCTTACCATGCACTAGAGACACAGTATTTTTAGCGTTGTAAAAAGTGTCTGCATCCATAACACGTAATTCCGTATTTGTAAACAGAAAAGCCCAGTGTTCCTCAGGACAAACTCTATTGTACTCATCTCTTAACCATTCCATTTCTTTATGAAACAGCTCTTTCAATTTTTCCTGTGCTTCTTTCTTTTTTAACTTCATTCTAATCCATCTAGTTTTGATGGACCTTTAGGTACATCATCTTCATTCAAGTTTATATAATTTTCCGTGACGCTCGAATACATCGCCTATTACCTTCATTTTATTAAGTAGTTCTTCAGAATTTTGCTCAACAAACGTTGTAGCTTCTATTCCCGAAACGATAGAGGCTAAAATCTTGTCATATTCGTCAGTATGATTAGCATCTTTGTTAACAAGTTTACGCCGTTTAAAATCAACGTGACGACACTTCTTCCTAAAATTATAACCCGGACACCGACAAGAATAAAGCGTAGTTCCCCAATACTCACATCGACTTTCCTCATATTGGTCACTACCAGAAGTCATTTTATCGTAATTGAAGACTATTATTCCATCCAGAATCAACAGCAATCAATTTGAAACCTTTCTCCTCATACTTCTCTTTCAAATTTTTACTACAAGTAACTACTCTTTTCTCTAACAAATAATACGTTGACATTTTATATCAATCTCTTTCCTGCTCTTTTATCTATTACTTCAAATAGTTCTCTATTAAATTCTTGTTCTATTGAAGATTCTACTCCTAATTTCTTAATATCTTCTTTAATGTCTTTAATGAATTGTTTGACATCTCTTAAATAAAATTTATTCATATCACCGCATACCTCATCTTCATTTGCTCTAATCCATTTGTCACTCAAAGTCTGTTTCTTTTCTTCCTCAAATAATTCCCAATTTTCTTTCCACCATCCATCAGCCAATATATCTGGTCTCTGATTTAGTTTTATAGCATCTTCCCTTCTCTGGTCCAAATCCCAATCCCTATAATATATTCTGTTTCTATTACCAAATAAAATTAATGAACCTTTTCCTTTAAACTCCTTTCCTCCCATCAATACTTTCATAACTACTTCTAATTTCATTTTAATTACCTCCAATATTCACTTTTCTTTCTCCATCATAATTCGCCTCAATAAATCTTCTATGCTTATAATTATTCTTCTTAAAAACCATTCTCAGTCCGCAACCTCCACACGTAAATGTTTTAGTCTTAGTATTTCTCACAGTATTCCAAGCAGCATGTTTACCCCAATGCTCCATTTCTCCATTACATACCGGACATTGTATCATTTTATCGTACCTCCAATTCATCTTCTCGAATTTAGGAAGAAGTGTCGTCACGTTGATTTTAAACGGCGTAAACTTGTTAACAAACAACTCAAACCTAGTATTTACCCCAATATATCTCACGGCATACACTGGAGTACTATCTACATCGTAAAATCGCCTAATAATAGTTCCACCTTTCCTAGAATGTATAACTCTAACAGTATCATCAATCTCAAACTTATGTTTCATCTCAACTCCAATCCCTTTAACATCTTATTATAATCATCTTCAGTTAAACCTCTCCACGTTATAAACCTGTGATATTGTTCTAAAACCTTTCTCACTTTCCTTTTTAAAACTAGTCCTTTAACTACCTCATAAAACTCTTCTTGCTGTTTCTTAGTCAAATGCTCTATAAAAACAGTCTTCTCGAAAATTTGAGCAAATTCTTCCTTATTCATTTCCCACCCGCTAGCATTAAAGCCATTTTACTCTTTGTCAACTTATCAATCTTATCGTCACCCGTATACAAATCCTCATCCCTCATCGTAAGCTCTGCTTTCTGCAATGCTAACAACATCTCCTTCCTCGAAATCCCCCCACTAACATTAACTCTCATTTTTGAATCACCTCAACGACTTAGTAATTATAATTGTCCTATCCAAAATAGCATTTACATCCTTCTCCAATTGTTCTTCAGTCTTAATATTTTTATTAGCAATCCTATTAGAAACATACTTGTAAAGTTTCTTAATCTCTCTGGATTTCATCTCAAAAGCAACCATACACAATATCCACAATCTTGCTTCTTCATTTTTAGTCTTTTTCTTCTTGTATAATAGATTGTATACGTCTTCAATTACTTCATCAACCTTATCTGGATTGATACTTATTTCATCCTCGTCTTCTTCTTCATTCATTTTCTAGTTAAACTCCTTATTAAAATAATAACTCCAGCAACGACAATAATCAAGCCTAGAAAAGGTACCCTATATACCCTATGAATTAATCGCCCAGTCCAAATAAATATAGAAGGAGGAATAATATTATACAAAAATCCAATCACTATCAATGTATAACCAACCACCCTTTTATATATCTTTTTCATCCTACAATCACCTTATAACTCTTTCTAACCTACCCAAAAATATTGCTATGTTAGGATACTTCAAACTCAACTCATTCAACTCTTCTTCAAACCCAAGCTTATCAAATTCCATTCATACCACCTTACCACATTTAAAACACATATACTCACGTCTTTTAATATCTAATTGCCCCATAGTTATCTGATTACAAAAAGGACAATCCAAATCATCAATCTGCACACAACTCATTTTTTAACCATCATCCTTATCATATATTAAAAAAGTGAAACGTTCTAAAGCATATCACATTTAAAAAGTGAAAAAACATACGGCACATCACATTTAAAAAGCGGAATGGTATAGATTTTTTCAAAAATAAAAGTGAAAAAAAGACAATGTATTCCATATAAAAGTGTAAACACATCTCTAAGTTTCCTTTTTGAATTGGATTGGATTATATTCAATACTATTACGAGCTTCAATACCAAACGTCCATTGTCTTGCTATTTCACATTTGTGTATATCAGGCGGAACCCTCAAAAAAAACTTTGTAAACGTCGAAGGACAAACTACCTTTAAAAAATTAATCTCATAATCTCCTAACCAATCATTTTTATCCATACCAGAATTACTAAACAAATCAATTGAAATCAACTCCATGTCACCCTCTCTATGAATAACTTTAGCACCGTAACTATCCTTCATCAATGTTTTAACTAAATTTTCCGAACCTAATTTATCTAATAAAACGGCTCTCTTCTGTGCATTCGGATTCTTCAAGATGCTTAATACATCTAATTCCTCTGGCTTAGCATGATACTCTTGTTTAGAAACTTCAACTCCTCGTAAATAGAAGGCTTCACTTCCACTCTCTAACCATTCTCCAACCTTTTGTCTAAACTCATACTGACCTTTTTCTCTCAAATTTCCTTCCATATCAAAACTCTTAAAATGATTATCATGGCTAGTAACATAATTATTCTTACCAACAAAATCTGTGTTACTCTTACCAACAATCAAATAATCATCAACAATTTTGTCCTTATTAAAACTTATCTTACCAGACTGTCCACTCCTCATCGTAAACCATTTTTTACCATCAGGATAAAAAATATCCAACTCTTTTTCACCATTAGTTATAGTATAGGCAGACTTACTATTGCAATCATATGTGAATTCTTCCTTGTAAAAAGTTCCATTCTTAGTCCATTGTCTCAACGTTCCAGAAAATTTACCTAGAAAACAACGTTGTACCAAACGCAAACCACTGCGTATCTGTCTTATCCCACCACCAAAACTCTTTTCAAAAACTAACTTACCATTATGAAACACTTTATGACTCGTTCCTGGCCGGAAAACCTCGGTACAACCAATATTTTCAACTGTAACCTTACATTTATCCATATTAATCACAGGAAAATCAATCTCAACCATACCCGAACCATACTTAAACGTCATTTTAATCCATTACCAAACTATCTCGTATCTCATTATATTCACGTTGAACAGTAACAACATAACTACCTTTACCAAGCGACAAAGTCTTATGCTCAGGATGCTCGACTTGCACCAATTGCTGTGCTTGTAAAACCATCGTTCCTTCTCTTACATCCGAAAAACCTCTATCTCTAACAACATCGAACAACTGTCCATTACCCTTCACTGCATGTAAATGGCCCGATACCTCGCCTTCTCTAATAACGTTATCACTACGTTGTTTTAACTTCCAGTGCTTATCAACACTCTCAATCTTCTCAAAAACTAACTCCCCTTGCCTAAAAAACACATTCTTATTCATTTTCATACCTCCTAACATTCATTCATTGCTCACATAATTTTTTAACAGTATCCCTAATACATCCTCTAAAACATCCTTCCAGAGTCGACTGTTCAAAAACATATGGTTCCTTAGAACAAACCATCAAATGCTTAACTGCTCTTTTAATTATCTCTTCCTCTTGTTCCTCTGTTATCACATTTATAATAATGTTTCCTTTCATCTCAACTCTTCTATAAATTTGTCTAGTATTTTGACGTCGCCTTCTGTTACTCGGTATTCGGCAATCAAATCATAACCCATATCACGTACAACACACTTATACCCTTCTTTACGATGCTCAATAGGAATATCATCTTCATCCTTGGCAGAACTCCTTAGCAAAAGTTTAAAATTCCTTTTACAATACCTTTCTAATTTTTTCCTAAATTCCAGCTTCATTTCTCCTTCCTCCTGCATTCCATGCATTTATACCCAGCCGTCAGCTTCTCTTCAGAGCCGAACTTCTCAACGCGTTTTGCATAAACTTCCGCTCTAACGGCCTTCTCCTCGCCGCAGACTGAACACTTACATGAGTTAACACCTTTATACTTCCCAGCATCAATACTAGCACCCACATTATCTTTTCCCTCATTCAACTTTTGTAACTCACTAATATAGAACTCTCGTTTCTCACTTTCAGTTACTCCACCTGGTGCCATCAACTTATAATTCTCTGCATAGGCTTGCAAACGGTCGAGCGACATTTCACTAATCTTTAATTGTTTTGTCATAGCCATTTTTATATCCTCCTTAAGTAATTTAAATTTGACAATCCTGGTTTTTAACTTCTTCCCTAAAATCTTCTTCTTACAATGACGACAAACCCTTTTGCCTTTACCATCGTCAGTAACAGAAATAAGCTTAATCGCAATAATCCTACATTGCGGACATCTAACCCTATTATCATCATTAACAAAAACCATTTTTATCACCATTTCATTTTAATAAAAAATTGTGCACGAGAGTATCATAGGAAAGTAGAGGAATCAACTTATCTTGCACTCGTCACCAACATACCCTCTCGTTTTGCACCTTACTCGCCTTCAAAGAAGACAAGGTTAAACTTTCTTATCTTCCCCTTTAATGAAATCCATCGCTTCCTTAACTAAAGGCATTACTTCATCAAGCTCTCCTAAACTCATTCTACCTAGCTTTGCAAACTGTGGTTCTCCCTTATCCTGTAATCGCTGCCTCGATATCTGTACTTTCTTCTCTCCCTCATTGTAAGAATACACAGCAACTATGATATTAAACATACCACAATCTGCTGTCTTCTCAAACAATACCTTATCCTTATCTTTTTCATACGCCATATTTTTTCACCTCGTCTTATAAAAAGTCTGAATATCACTTTCGACCTTTCTTAAGAATTTTATCAATTCTTTTCAAACAACGTAGTTCACCTTCGGACCGACCTATACTCCTATCAAGTGGTGAAAAAATTACTAAATGGTAATATTCCCCCATAAATACTAGGCCACAAAGACCAAGTGCAATGATAAAAACATCAGAATCTAAAAACCAATGCAGGGCAGCCATTATAAATATATATAGAATAACAAATGCAGCCCATATTACCAACTGTCTTTGGTTAAAATTCATTTTTATCTTCATTTTCAATCCTCCTTATTCTTCCCCAGCATCAACAGCATGATGGTTAAGTATTGCAACTCAATAGAAGACTACTGTCAACACTGTTTAGGAAAACAAAAGAATCTTAGCCGAGAACTAACTCTTATAGAGTTAGTCGAATCGACTAAGATAGTCTTCAGCCTCTTTTTCATACGCCTTAATTTGTCTATCTATATTATCCATCGTCGCCTTAAACGACTTCTCAAATTCTTCATAATCCCCCATCTT
>LAZR01001459.1_pt1 | contig 14957 bp, 37 predicted proteins | sample 329461 | NCBI WGS metagenome assembly LAZR01 (sample SAMN03002196, study PRJNA259156) | marine sediment metagenome | biome: sea floor; feature: Hydrothermal impacted sediments; material: marine sediment; isolation source: Loki non-amplified sample from Loki's castle hydrothermal vent sediment ...
CAGGATCTACAGCAATAAACACCAAGAAAACATCCGACGCTCTTGGTGGATTTAATGCTAATAATCTTCAATAATATTTGATCTTTTAAAATAAATCACTTATAATACTATGTTAGACAAGTATTATATTATCCTAATTACAATAAATAACTGAGTATATAATAAAAGGAAATTTTATGTCTTGGAAAAAGCATTTTCAATCGTCATCAGCAGCTAGAAAATATCAAAAACTTGCTGCTCGATACGCTGACGATAGTATGATGGCGGGTTCGCCAAATAGTTATTCTAGTAGATTTGCGAGTTGGCTACCGGAAGTTTATAGTGGACAACCAAATCGCATCGAACGCTATTCGCAATATGATAATATGGATCTTGATACCGAAGTCAATATGGCTTTAGATACTATTGCAGATTCAAGCACACAAACTAATTCTGATAATTCTATTCCGTTTGGATTTGAATGGGAAGACGGAATCACTGGCGAAGACATAGAGCTTTTAAAAGAAATGCTTCATCAATGGACCTCCATTAACGAACTTGATAGAAGAATTCATAAAACCTTTAGAAGTGTTCTTAAATATGGAGATCAGTTCTTTATTAGAGATCCAGAGACATACAAATTGTTTTGGGTTGCTCCAGATAAAGTAGATAGTGTTATAGTAGACGAAGGAAAAGGTAAAGAACCAGAACAGTATGTAATTCGTGATTTGGATGCAAATCTTCAAACTTTAGTTGCATCTGGAAATCTAAAAAGACCTGCAGATACAAGAGGTTATAGCTCAGGACCATTAGCGTCCGGGCAGTTTCAAGGTGGAGCTCAATATGGAGCCGGAGGTCAAGGTGGATCACGCTTCAATAAAAATATGAATGTGGGTGGAACAGCAGGCTTGGCATTTTACGTTAATGCTGATAACATTGTTCATCTGTCATTGTCTGAAGGTTTGGACAATGTTTGGCCATTCGGTATTTCTATTCTGGAAAATATTTTTAAGACATTCAAACAAAAAGAACTTATTGAAGACGCAATCATCATATATCGTGTTCAGAGAGCTCCTGAACGACGTATTTTTTATATTGATACTGGACGTTTGCCAAATCACAGAGCTATGGCGTATCTTGAAAGGATTAAGAACGAAATCCAACAAAAGCGTATTCCAAGTAGGACTGGTGGACAAGGAAATGTAATCGATGCTACTTACAATCCAATGTCGATGCTCGAAGATTACTTTTTCGCTCAGAACAGTGAAGGCAAAGGCTCAAAAGTTGAAACACTACCTGGTGGTGATCAGTTGGGTCAAATTGACGACTTGAAATACTTCCATCATAAACTTCGTACTGGTCTTAGGGTTCCACGCTCTTATATGCCAGATTTTGATGATGGCGGCGGAGCAATTTTTAATGATGGTAGAGTTGGAACAGCATATATCGAAGAATTGCGCTTCACAAACTACTGTGAGCGTCTACAAAATCTTATAGTTCCACATTTTGATTTGGAATTTAAATTATTCTGTAAGCATCGTGGCATTAACATTCATTCCAGTCTATTTAAACTAAAATTCAACAAGCCACAGAATTTTAGCAGTTATAGACAAACCGAAGTTGATGGAGCGGTTCTTGGAGTTTATTCACAGGTTGCCGAAATCGGACATATTAGTAGACGTTTTGGTCTTATGAAATATGCTGCCTGGACAGAAGAAGAAGTTCTTGAAAACGAACGTATGTGGGCAGAAGAAAATTCTGAAAAACTTAAAGAAGCAAAAGCCGATGAAACAGTTCAGATGGGCGATGAAGTTTCTGGATTTGGTGATGTAGGAGCGAGCGCAGCAGGACTTGAAGGCGGCGAAGAACCAACAGAAGAAGAGGGCGAAGAATTGCCAAATGAAACAGGCCAAGAAAGTCCTATTAGTGGCGCTGAAAACGCTGAAGAAGAAGAGATTGATACTGAGGAACTATAATAAATAACATATATATTTGTTGGAACGATTTATGAAAATCAAAGATTTTGAAAAATTAGAAATAAAAGAAGATCAATCCTTTTTTGATTTGGCAATGAATATTAGACAAGATCCAACAGAAGATGAGCATGTTAAACAAGGCGGCGAAAATAGAAAAAAGCCTGTTATCACACTTCGTCACGTTAACAAGCTAAAAAGAATGAAAGCTGCTGAAAGAGAAGAACATGAGAACCGTAAAAAACTATTAAATCTTATGTATGCTATTCCTGCCGAGACTGAAGAATAAAAGTTAAAATCCAGAAAAATTCTCTAATATAATCAAAATTTTAGTAAAATGGGCTTTTAAAGCCTATTTTTCTACGATCACGATAAATAATAGTGAGATATAATGTTTCTTGCTTTATTCTCGTTAGACCCAATTATTTGAGGAGTATAACTAATGACCGCAAGAAGTGCTTTAGAAGAGGCATTAGAGTATTTGATTAACGAAGACCATGACAAAGCTGTTGAAGCTTTTCATGAATTTGTTGTTCAAAAAGCTCGGGCCATTCATGAAACACTCATCGAAGATGATGATCTCGATGATGAAATAGACGAAGCTGTCGACAAAGAAGAAGTCGACGAAGCTAAAGATAAAGACGAAGTCGACGAAACTAAAGATGAAGAAGTCGATGAAGATAAAGAAGAAGTAGACGAAGCTAAGAAAGAAGTTGACGAGAAAGAAGAAAAAGAAGTTGATGAAAGTATCGCAGACATGAGACATAACATCCGTTCTGATGAATATTTTGGTAGAGATGAACTCACTACTGAAGATGATGACGACAATGGTGATGAAATGGAATTCGGCGGCGATGACGAAGCAGAAATGGATCTCGGCGATGAAAATGGTATGGGTATGGAAGGCGAAGAAGTAGTTCTTCAACCTGACGAAGCCGCCGACTTGGCTGGAGCTCTAGCTGCTCTTCAAGCAAAATTCGATGAAATTGTTGGACCTGTTGAAGAACCTATGGATGACATGGGTATGGAAGAGCCTATGGGTGACATGGGAGCTGAAGAACCAATGGGTGACGAATTCGAAGAACCTGCCGAAGAATCATTTGACAGATTCGGTGGTGGAAGATATATGGAAGGTAAAGATGAAGAAGTTGACGAATCTGATGACTCTGATGACTCAAAAGAAGTTGATGAAGCTGTATCACACGGCCAAGGCGTAATGGATACCAAATCTGGTGTTGACCGCTACGGTAAGGGTGGTAGTGGTGATTCCTTACTATCCAACTCAGATGCTGCACTACCAGAAGGCGCTGAATTTGATTTTGACTTGACTGAAGAAGATTTCCTCGATCTTGAGGAAGGTCTAAAAGCAGTTAATGTTCAGATGGGTGGAGAACAAGGTGGTGTTAAGTTTGCAGGTGAAGAAACCAATACAAAAAGTCCAGTTGCTGACAAGGATTCGTCCAAGTTGTTAGGTACTGGATCTAAAGATATGATTTCAAAGCAAACTGAACACGGTACTTATGATCTTGAAACCGCGCCTACTAACGACAGTTTGCCACATAGTGGTGATAACAGTCACGACAAAGCTGACTCAACTGGTTCCCCATCACGTAGCCAAGTTTCTAAAGGCGGTGGCCTTGACAAACAAAAAGGTTATGGCGACGGTGAAGTCGGTGCTGGTAAGTTTGCCGGAACTGAAACTAATGTTAAGAGCCCAATTGGCTCACAAGGTACAAGAAACGATAGCTAATAAGGAAATAAATTTATGTTATTAAGAGAACACCTTTCATACGATCAGGCCGGTATTATTACCGAGACCTTAGAAGATGGAAAGAATTTGTTTCTTAAAGGCTGTTTCATCCAAGGAGATGTTCGTAATTTCAATGAACGTATCTATCCTGTTAATGAAATTTCAACTGCTGTTATGACAGTAATGGAACAAATTAAAAAGGATGGGGGCGTTATTGGTGAATGTGATCATCCTGAGGAATTGACCGTCAACCTGGACAGGGTTAGCCATATGATTACAGAAATGAGTATGGATGGCTCTAATGGAGTTGGAAAACTAAAAATTCTCCCAACACCATGCGGAAATATCGTCAAGACACTTATAGAAAACGGTGTAAAACTTGGCGTTAGTTCTCGTGGTTCAGGTAACGTCGACGATAATGGATATGTTTCAGAATTTGAAATCGTAACCATTGACGTCGTCGCGAAACCATCCGCACCAGGCGCATATCCTCAAGCAGTATATGAAGCTCTTGGATGGAAGGGAAGAGGAAACAACATCGCTGAACTAGCACATGCTGTTCAATACGACCGCAAAGCACAGAAGTATCTTACTGAAGGTGTTTTGGACTGGTTTGGCAATTTGAAAGCTTAATAGGAGTCTTAAAGATGACTGACGCACTCAAACCTCTTCTCGAGAACGACCTTTTAACTGAGGAAACCAAGGAACAGATTAAAGAAGCCTGGGAAAATCAGCTAAAGGAAGCTCGTGAAGAAATAGAAGCTAATCTCCGGGAGGAGTTTGTCGCTCGGTATGAACACGATAAAGGCTCCCTCATCGAGGCCGTCGAAAGAATGGTCACTGATGGGTTGGAAGCCGAAGTTGCTGAGTTTGTGCAAGACCGAAAAGCCCTTACGGAACAAAGAGTTAAACTTGCTAACGAAATTCGTGAAGCAAGAATTGATTCTAAGAAAAAACTAGCCGAGCAAATGAAGGTTCTCGAATCTTTTATTTTGCAACAGCTAGGTAAAGAAATCAAGGAATTTGAAGGCGATCGCAAAGATGTGCGTGAAGCTAAGAAAACACTTGCTAAGCAACTACGCGAAAGCAGAGTTGCTTATAAAACAGAGCTCGCTAATAAGGTTGGACTACTTGAAGGATTCGTTCTTAATCAACTTAAGAAAGAACTCGGAGAGTTCCATTCTGATAAGAAAGCTCTTGTTGAACAACGTGTCAAAATGATTAAACAAGGCAAAGCCAAAATCGAAGAGACACGTAAGGAATTCATCAAAAGAAGTGCTAAACTCGTTGAGAACACTTTGGAAGATGTCCTCCGTAGAGAAATGTCTCAGTTCAAAGACGATATCGAAGCCAGCCGCAGAAAGCACTTCGGTATGCAAATGTTTGAGGCATTTGCTACTGAGTATAAAGCTAGTTTCTTTAATGAAAATAGAGAAGTCAGAAGTCTTCTAAAGAAAGTCAATGAAAGTGATAAAAAGCTTTCACAGGCTAAAAAACTCTTCGAGAAGGCACATGATATTGCTAACAATGCTCACAAACGTCAAGTACTTGCCGAAAATCGTGCAGAGCGCACTGTTGTTATGAACGAACTGCTCAGCAAACTTTCCGGTAAGCAACGAGAGGTAATGGCTGAACTACTTGAAGGCGTAAAGACTAAAAACTTACGCGAATCCTTTAAGAAATATATTCCGGCTGTTACGAATGGATCTGGTAATACAGTTCTCTCACGTCGTTCAAATAAAGGTAATACTTTAACCGAAGGTAAGAGAGTTATTACTGGAAACAAAGAAAACAAATTGCTAGAGGAAGCTCAAGCCGAAGAAGCAGAAACAGATACTTCTGCAGAAATCCTCGACATGAAGCGTCTAGCAGGAATTAACTAAAGCTTAAAGGCTAAGTAGAAAAGTTATTTTAAATATTAGGAGTTAAAAAATGACAAAACTATTCGAATCCAACTGGGAAGCTACTAGAGAAGCTCTCTGTGAAGGTTTGGAAGGAAACCGAAAAGAAGTAATGAGGGTTGTTTTGGAAAATACCAGAAAAGACCTTATGTTGACTGAATCCGCAACCGCTGGCGCAACTGCTGCTGGTAACGTTGCTACACTCAACAAAGTTATCCTTCCAGTAATTCGTCGAGTTATGCCAACCGTTATTGCCAATGAAATCATTGGTGTTCAGCCAATGACTGGACCGGTTGGACAAATTCATACTCTACGTGTTCGTTACGCTGACACATTTGGTAGCCCAACGCCGATTACCTCTGGTACTGAAGCATTGGGTCCTTTCGAAATTGCTCGCTTCTATGCAGGCAATGGAGATAGTTCCGATCCAAGAGCTGCTGCTACAGCAATTCTAGAAGGAGTCCCAGGTAACCGCTTGAACATCCAGATTCTCAAAGAAACAGTCGAAGCTAAGACAAGACGTCTAAGCGCACGCTGGACTTTTGAGTCTGCTCAGGATGCTCAGGCACAGCAGGGCATTGATATTGAAGCCGAGATTATGGCTGCTCTAGCCCAAGAAATTACCGCTGAAATTGATCAGGAAATCCTCGTATCACTACGTGCTCTACCAGGTGCTCCTACTGCATTCTTTGATCAGGCCAATGTCAGTGGAACAGCAACATATGTCGGTGATGAGCACGCTGCTCTTGCAGTTCTCATCAATAGACAAGCTAACTTGATTGCTTCCAGAACCCGACGTGGCGCTGGAAACTGGGTTGTTGTTAGCCCAACTGCGTTAACCATTATGCAGTCTGCTACAACCTCAGCTTTCGCTCGCACCACTGAAGGAACTTTCGAAGCTCCAACTAACACCAAGTTTGTTGGTACTTTGAACAACAGCATGAGAGTTTATGTTGACCAATACGCTAATGATGCTACACCTGTCCTTATTGGATATAAGGGACCGGGCGAGATTGACGCTGCTGCGTACTATTGCCCATACGTTCCTCTAACAAGCTCAGGCGTAATCATTGATCCAGCAACCTTCGAGCCAGTCGTAAGTTTCATGACACGTTACGGATACATTGAATTGACCAACACGGCCAGTTCTTTGGGTAACGCTGCCGACTACGTCGGACTGGTTGCGATTGATACTGGTTCATTGAAGTTCCTATAAGCCTTTGGTTTATAAGAATTAGTTGCTAGATTAGCACAGGAATTTAGGTGGGAGATTAGTTCTCCCACCATTTTCTCCGACAACTCTCTTAAATTTCGTCTATTCACGACAAATCTGCTATCATACTGTATGAAGATACAGAAAAATCAACTTACTATACCACTTACAAAAATCGGCAATAAAGAAGCTGAATATTCTAAATGGCTTCTGGAACAAGGGATCGAGTATAAGTGTGTTAAAACATTCCGTCAAGCGCCAGACTGGCCGGATGGATGGGAGTGCATAGGTCCTGCCCTTGAATTTAATAATATTGAAGACGCAATGGCATTCAAATTGAGGTGGATGTAAGTTAATAAACAAAGAAATAGAGTATTAAAATGGAAAAAATAAAATTAGAGCGAGTAACAAAACCAAAACCTAAAAATCCATCATCTGCTATAACTTATACACCAGAACCTATGATGTTTACAATGCAGTATAATGGAGAAGATGTATATTCTTTTTCAGGAGATATAGGCAGAGTTGAAGAAATGATAGAATGGCTTTATGATAATACTACAGAGCGTTTTACTTTTTTAGGCACAGAAAATATATATTTTGAAAGTAGTGAAGACGCAATGGCATTCAAATTGAGGTGGTTATGAGTAGAATAATACTGTATCCAGAGATAAGACATTTAACAGAGAAAAGATCATCAAAACTCCATCCCATATTCAAACAAGAAATGTTGGATTGGTTAGATGAGTACAATATTATATGGTCTTATGATGGTCATTTTGACTATATTAGCGGATGTGATTGGTATTTTGGTATGACTTTTTTTAATGAAGAAGATGCCGTAGCATTCAAGCTGAGATGGTTATGAAAATAACTCATATATCACCACTTTGTTTCTGTATATCAGTTATTGGTCTTGAGCATCAAAGACAAGAAAGACGAGAAATGGAAGAATGGCTTGAAGAAACTATAAAAAGAACCTATTTTGTGCGTGATGTTTATATTACATTTAGAAGTAAACAAGATGCTATGGCTTTTAAGTTAAGATGGTGTTAAAGTATGTCATATTATGTAAAAACAAATGAAATGTTTCAAAATACTTTAACTGATTGGCTACGTGATCATGATATAGAAGATTACGCATTTTATTCTAATGCTTGGAAAGGTAGTTGTAATTGGTTGTTTGAATTTAAGAATAAAGAAGACGCTATGGCATTTAAGTTGAGATGGCTATGAAAAATCAATATAAAGAAAAAATATGGTATTATCCATACATTAAAAATGATGTTGGAAATAGAAAACATATGGAAATATTAGTATGGTTAAAAGAAAATATTAATAAAGATTCATGGAATATGGATTGGATGAAAGAAAAGCATGATAGTTTTTTACGATATAAACCAGAAAATTTATATGTGTATTTTAAATCATCTGAATTGGCCATGGCTTTCAAATTAAGGTGGTTATGATGGAAAAATTTTATAACTTTCATATATCACAAGATCGATATAGTGGAGAAATATTGACCTGGTGTTATGATAATTTTGGTAAGCCGACGCCGACAGGTAGAGCTCGTTGGGATACTTACCAACATACAATATATAAGATCGGCCGTAATAATCCTTTTGTAAAAGGTCGGAAGTTTATATTTTTTCAGGCTGAAGACGCAACGGCTTTTAAATTAAGGTGGTTATAAGATGACTAAGAAAAAACATACTTATACAAATGAGATAAAACCTAAAAAAGGTTTTATTATAACCAAAGAGATATCTAAAGTGAGTTGGACTACTGGAATAGAACATTATGTCGATTTGCCAACTAAATTTAAAGATAAACATATTATGAAATTGTGGTGCGAACAAAATTGTCTATATCCAGTAGTATATTTTGATGATAAGTTTTCAAATAGATATGCTATTCAAAATTTTGATCTAACTAAATCATCAGCTCGTGTATTCTTTTTTTCGGAAAAAGATGCTGTAGCATTCAAGCTGAGGTGGATATAAGATGTATTATGAATATATTGATGATGATGACTATCCAGTATGTAGAGAGAAGAGTCGGAAATGGTTTATTATACTAAAAGATAAATCATTGCCTCATTATGCTTACGGGTATTTGTTTCATCTTGATATTCTTTTAAACAGTAAAGAAATGTTTAAAGTAGCTAAATGGTGTGACGAAAATCTAAAAGAAGATTATCTAGTAGGGAGCAATACCTCGGGCTTTGTGAATGAAGGTGATGCAATAGCATTTAAATTGAGATGGACATAATGAGTTATTCTGTTAAATTGAATACCAAGCCAAATATTTCTATGGTAAATTGGTGTCAAGAAAATTGTAAAGGATTATGGTTTGGAACAGATACTACAGTATATTGGACTTTTGAATTACAACTTGATGCAGTAGCATTTAAATTAAGGTGGAGTTAATGAAATGACAAGTATATTATCATATGATGAAAGATATATTGTTTTTAATCGTCACTCAAAAATAATTCGTAAATGGACAAAAATAAGATATAGCGGTGATGATTGGTATCGTATCTATCGATGGATTGAGGGAAATACTCATGGTTATTGGGCAGTCAAAGGAACATTGATCTATTTTAAGTCAATAGAAGATGCTGTAGCATTGAAATTGAGGTGGACATAATGATAGTAGCATATATATCTATATTTTTATCCGGCATGATGACGGTAGGCTTCGCAATCTGGGCCCGTAGAATATTTATTGAGAAGAGGGATCATCGTCGAGACATAAAAAGACGACGAGTAGCAGCCGAAGAAGAAGAGCAACAGAAATAAAATGGAACAATGGCGTAAGGAAATAAAAGATGATCTGGAAATAAGTATATGGATGGAAGAAAATATTAAAGGTTATTTTAAAGTAGAATATATTTATGGCGACAGATACATTAAATTCACAGAAGACGAAGATGGTGTGGCATTTAAACTTAGATGGTCATAAGATGTATTACGAAATTATTGGTCACACCGGGTATCCACGAGTTGGATATGTTTCGGTTATATTGAAAGAACGTGGGCTTAACTATGATGCTCATAGTTATAAGTTTGTATATAATGTTCTTTTAACTCCTATTGAAATGTTCGAAGCGGCCGAATGGTGCGAAAAAAATATAAACGGTATCTGGCTAATTGGTTCAACACATTCAGGACTTGATCTTAAATTAGATGCTATGGCATTTAAACTTAGATGGACGTAAAATGTATTACAAAAAAATGATTGATGACTATCCACTTTGTGGGGATAAAACTTATATTATATTAAAAGATAAGTCGTTATCTGTTGAGGTTCGAGATTATTCATTTTGGTTTGAGAAAACATTAAGCGGTAAAAAAATATTTGAGGCGGCCAAATGGTGCGATGAAAATCTAAAAGGTGATTACTTGGTAGGTAAAGATGCCTCAGGATTTAATAATGAATACGACGCAATGGCTTTTAGATTGAGATGGGCATGAATAAATTTAAACAAATAACTAACTTAAAGTTTAAGCTTGATGAATTTCATCCTATATTATCTGCTGAGGTAAGGGAATGGTTATGTGTTAATAATATTAATTATGAATATATATTTTATAGAGGTATGGCAGCAGTTTACGATGGCGGAAATTTGTATCTTGAAAACGAAGAAGATGCTATGGCATTTAAGTTGAGATGGGTATAATGTGAAATACAAGATTAATATTTTATTGGAACAGATCAACGAGGCAGGAGTTTGGTGTAAAGAACAATTTGGTGATCGCTGGCATTACGATTTGGGCACTTTCTACTTTAAGCGTGAAGCTGATGCGGTAGCTTTTAAGTTAAAGTTTGATGAAACCGATAAGCTCTTAGTGATTGATCCTCCATCGGGGTGGAAATATGGATTTCCAAGACCATTTGATAAAAAAGATGATCAAACTTTAGAAGAATGGTTAGTAGAAAATGGATATCCACAATCACTAATAGATAAAGGCATGACAAGACATTGTAGGTATTGGGAAACTGATGTTTGAAAAATATAAACAAAAACGCAAAATTCAAGATGAAATAATCAAGAAGCTAATAGCTAAACTTGAAGAAACTAATAATTGGACTCAGAAACCAGAATTTAAATATCAATACAAAGATTTGGATTTAGTTGTTAGGTGGGGACGAGAATATTTTTATGAGTCTTCTACTCTATATAGACAAATTTGTAGTCCTGATCATATGAATATTCCTAGGAGATTTAGAAAACAAATACAGGCACTTCTTACAAAAATAGATCAAAGGGATGATCATGGAGATACACTTTCTTTTTTAAATGATTATCTTGGTGGCGGATATGTGTGTAAGACAAAATTTGATAAGAACAAAAAATCAGAAATGTCGATATGGCTACAAGAAGAAGGTATTTTTGATTATTATATAAAAGGTGAATTAATTTGGTTTAAAACTGAAGCAGATGCTATGGGGTTTAAATTAAGATGGGAATAATAGATTTAAAAATTTATACATATGAAAAGTTTTGTAAAAGGTTAGATTATTATGCTGTTCAAGAATTTGTTGACCGTTGTGGAAAATTGTCATTTAAGCCAAAATTCATAATTACTTGGGAAGTTTCAGAAAAAGAAACGAGTAAAAAAATTAATGAATGGTGTAATGAAGAACAATTTATAGGTAATATCAACAAGTATTGGCTCTGCCAGATTGAATTCGAAAGAGAAGAAGATGTGGTGGCTTTTAAACTAAGATGGATGTGATATGACTAAAAAAGAATGGGATCCCTTTAGCGAAGCAGATAAAAATCTTAACAAGTATTCTTATTTTTTTGATCTCAAAGAACTTGAAAAGAGTAGCGATGAACATCCACAAGTATTAGAAGATTTTATGGATGAAAATTGTCCACAAAATTATTGTTATGCGTGGCTTTGGGAAGGTTTTCATGAGAGTAAAATTGTTAGTATGCTGGTTGGAGTTCCAAAAAATATAGCACTTGCTGTTAAGCTAACACATGGAATAGATTTAGTAGACACAAGTGGATATGGAATAGAAAAGAGATTTTATAATAACAACTTTGTAATGTATTTGAAAGAATAATTTATGCTTGAAATAGAATTTAAAGACAGAACAGGCGAAATAGTTAGTAAAAGCGGAAGAACAGTTTATGGGGCTTTCTATTTGATACGAGCAGATAAACTAAGAAGAAGAATTGTAATAGATTGGTGCTTTGCAAACAATGTAGTACCTAAAGTTCGCAACGATTTATTTTGGTTCTATGACGAAGGCGCTGCTATGGCTTTTAAATTAAGGTGGATGTGATGGGCCCAAGATTTGGATGGATAGAAGGTGTTAGTGATTTTTCACCGGAATACAGAACAGAAAAGAGATGCGAATATAGAAATCAATATGATAGTGAGTTAAAATTTACATTGGAGCTTAATGATATTAAGTTAGAACACACTATTAAATGTTGGATGAAAGAAAATCTAGGTGGCAGTTACAAACTCATTATAGAAACAAAAGATTATTTTCCAACAGGAAAAGGTTGGGTGTATTTTAGTCGTCAGGAAGATGCTATGGCATTTAAATTGGTGTGGTTATGATAAGAAAACTCTTTGATTTAATTATTGATACCCTTTTATTTTTGGGTAATTTTGTCTGCCATATGCCTAGCCAGCTCGCGCGCGCAGCCGACAAGATAGGGAACTGGTTTTCTTATGTGTTTACAACATTACCGTTTAAAATTTCATTGATATATCGTTTTAGAAGAATATGGTATCCAGCAAAAAGTGATTTTGAACTACATAAATTAACAAACGAAAAGAAAAAATGGTTAGATGATAATCTCGGAAAATATCGATGGAAAGTTATTTCACGTTTAATAAAAGACGAAAGTGATTATGGTTATACACACATAAAAAAATATCTATGTTTTAGATATAAAACTGATGCTGTAGCATTTAAATTAAGGTGGACAGAATGATTTGGGATGATTTAGATAATTTAGAGAGAAAAGAAAAAGTCGATGCTATTTGTGCAGATTTATTGAAAAAACTGGACAAGATAGAAGATTGGATTAAAACAGGCAATGATGGAGTTACCCATAAGGATTATAATCTAGAGGTATATCACCATTTAATAAACAAGCCAAAGAGAGTTAAAATTCCTAGAAAATGGAGAGGAAAAGTAAATCAGAAAATAAAAAAGATTTATCATCATTATCAAATGGAATCACTAGTATTCCTACATGATATTATTTTAGATAAGTATCCGCTACATGTCTGGATTACAAGCGACGAGAAGATAGAATGGTTGAAAGAAAATGCAAATGAAGGTGACTACACAACAGACGGTTATTGGTGTTATTTTAAAAACGAAAGCTTAGCAGTCGCTTATAAACTGAGGTGGATGTGATGGAAATTAAAAAATTACATAAGTTAGTGGATCATTGGTATATAAAAATTTATGTTCCAGATGACAAAGATCCAACTTCCTTCAATCGAGAAATAAGAAATTGGCTAGCAAGAAATATTGGATCTGGCACATGGGAAACCGAATGTGGAGTAGATTATGTTGGTGTTTATTTTGATATAGAGGCAGAAACAGATGTAATGGCATTTAAGTTAGCGTGGACATGATATATCATCATTTTGAGAAAGATTATCCTCTTCGACACGCTGTAATTCTTGAATCTGCCAATCAAGAAGGATTATTAATGATAACAAAATATGCACAGTTAAGACCTGAAGTAAAGGAATGGATAACTGAAAACATAGGAATAGATGGTACAGATTGGGATCTATTGACTCCTGGAATAATAAGATTTAATTCCAAGGAAAATGTGTTAGCATTTATATTAAGGTGGTCATGAATAAAAAGTGGATAATAAGATTAACATTGCCTGATAACCTTACGCTTAAAGAGGCACGCGATTGGTGCAAAGAAAATTGCCGTTATGAATTTAAAGTAAGACTACCACAAGCGGGTCGTTCTACAATTCTACATAAGAAACCGTATGTGGCATTCCAGAGTGAGATCGATGCAGTGGCTTTTAAAATAAGGTGGATGTAATGTATTATGAAGATGTAGCGGGTAATCTTTGTATATGTGGATTTTTTTATATGATTTTGCATGATAATGATGAAAACTGGAGACAATTGAGAGAAACTAATCCTATTGATTGGGATTTTGATAAAGATGGTGACATTAGTATGGTTCAGATTGGTGAATGGTATGATGAAAATTTGCAAGAAGGCTGGATAGTAACTGAAACGCATTGTGGTTTTTATAATTCTGTTGATGCAGTAGCTTTTAAAATGAGATGGTTATGAACAAAGAGTTTCCATATCTTATTATGTTATCAAAACCCGAACATTATCATATTGAACTTTGTAGTCTAACAGGACAAGATTATGTGCCATATATGAAGAATGAAATTTTCGACTGGCTTGATGAGACTATGGAGCAATATGTGGATTATATATTTGAGAATAATATTAATCCTTATAAACCTGAACCAGAAACAGAAAAAGTTGGTATTGCGTTTGTGAATGAAGCAGATGCTGTAGCTTTTAAACTGAGATGGTTATAAGAATATGATTGTAATAAATGAGAAAAAACAATACAATGGTTGGGCTTATTTGTTTATGTGGCCATTAGGAGAAAATTACATAGACAGTGAGAAATCAAATGCTGAAATTTTGGTATGGTGCGAAAAAAATCTGCAGGGTATTTTTGAAGTTACCGACATGGGACTTTATATTTATGATAACTTAGACGTAATGGCATACAAAATGCGATGGTTATGAATAAGAGTGGTATACATAAGAAGAAACGAGATTACCGTAATGCTTTTGCTCTTTTTGCTTGGCCACGTGGAAAAGATTTCTTAGAAGAAATAAAAATGGCTAACGAAATGGAAACATGGTGTGAAGAAAACTTGAAAGATGATTTCACTGCCGCCAATGATGGGATATATATCTACGAAGAATCAGATGCAGTAGCTTTTAAAATGAGGTGGATGTGATGAGATTTAATATAGATTATCATAAAATAGCAGGATATGGTCATGATTGTTGTGGTTATCAAGATCAACTCTTTGGTAATTTTGAAAAGAAGGGTTATACAGGATTAACCACAAGCGAAACATCTCC
>LAZR01001460.1_pt1 | contig 14952 bp, 12 predicted proteins | sample 329461 | NCBI WGS metagenome assembly LAZR01 (sample SAMN03002196, study PRJNA259156) | marine sediment metagenome | biome: sea floor; feature: Hydrothermal impacted sediments; material: marine sediment; isolation source: Loki non-amplified sample from Loki's castle hydrothermal vent sediment ...
AAGAAGCGCTGGAAGGCTAAAGAAGACAACGCAGAAGCCTGGGTGTCGGCATCACTGCCGACTCTCCCACAAAACTCAGGCCAGCTTAAAAACCAATCTCAATATCGTAATCCATAATCACAGGCGCGTGGTCCGAAAAGCGAGTAGTGCTGTCAATCCAGCCATCCTGAATGGTTTTGCGAATACCCGGCGTCATCAGCTGGTAATCCACCCGAATGCCCGCATTTTTCCGTGAACCCTCAACCTGCTCGGGCCACCAGGTAAACTGATTGCTTTGCTTGTTGATATCGCGAAAAACATCGATACAGCCCATTTCGTCAAGGAGCCGATCAAGCCAGGCGCGCTCGTGGGGCAGAAACCCGGAAAAATCCAACTTGTGGTACAGGGGGCTGGCATCTGTGACATGGTGCGCCGTCTGCAGATTCGCGCCAAAAATAAATTGGCGGCGCTTTCGCAGTGTTTTTTGCATGTGCAGACCAAACGCGTCCATAAAGTCGTCTTTATGGTCGAGCACGGTCAGATCATCTTCACTGATCAACTCATCTTCACGGCCGAGCGCGCAGGGGGCCAGAACACAGGCAACAGAAACCTTGTCAAAGTCCGCCTGGATAAAGCGCCCTTCGCGATCGGCTTGCTCATTGGCAAAACCGTACATAATGGCCTTGGGAAAGTGCCGGGTGTATATGCCCACGCCACCGTCCTCATTGTTTTCGCCATCAATGAAGTACGCCTCATACCCTTGCGGGATCAGGTTCTGGTCTTCAATTTCATAGGCGCGCATGCGGTGATCCTGAACACAGACAACGTCCGCATCCTGCTCGGCCAGCCAGTCAAAAAAACCTTTATCAACGGCCTGGGCAAGACCATTGACGCTGATTGATACTACCCGCATACGTGTTCCCTGATTCGGTTTGTGTGTATGATACCGTTTTTACGCGTTATTAACAGATTCACACCCGCCAGAAGCCTTGCCATGCACGACTATCAGCAACATTTTATTGAATTTGCCATCCGCCGTAACGTACTTCGTTTTGGTGATTTTACCCTCAAGTCCGGTCGCACCAGCCCATACTTTTTCAATGCAGGGCTATTTAACACCGGGAGTGACCTGCTGCAGCTCAGCAAAGCCTACGCTGAGGCCATCGACCGCAGCGGCCTGAATTATGACATCATTTTCGGCCCTGCCTATAAGGGCATTCCGTTGGCAACAGTGACCGCCATGGCATTGGCCAATGAGGGCAACAGCAAGCCGTTTGCCTTTAACCGTAAAGAAAAAAAGGATCACGGTGAGGGCGGTCATATCGTTGGCGCACCGTTGCAGGGTAAAGTGCTAATCGTTGACGATGTGATCACAGCCGGCACCGCCATACGGGAATCCATCGACCTGATCCGCGAGTCTGGCGCGGAACCTGCTGGCGTGTTGATCGCCCTGGATCGGCAGGAGCGAGGAAACGGCGAACTCTCCGCCATACAAGAGGTAGAGAATGAGTTCAGCATTCCGGTGGTCAGCATCATTCGTCTGGAACAGATTCTGGACTATCTTGAGACCAATCCGGATTTTTCTGGCCACGCCTCGAAGGTGGCCCGCTACCGGGAACTTTACGGAGTCTGACTGATGCACAAACGCCTGACCGCATTTTCTGCCACCGCCTCGGCACTGCTGCTAACGCTTGGTTTCGCAACCCATGCAGCAGCGGGCATGTACCGTTACACGGACGAAGCCGGCCAGGTTGTGATCAGCAACACCATTCCCCAGCCAGCCACAAAACGCGGCTACGACATTCTCAATTCAAGTGGTCGCGTAGTGGAAATTATCCCGCCGGCGCCAACGGAAGATGAAATTGCGGCTCGCGAAGCAGAAAAACAGCACCAGGCGGAACTCGCCGTTCAGCGCGGCAAAGACGCTCAATTGCTGAAACGCTTCAGCCATCCAGACCAGGCCATCAGAGCCATGCATCGCAAACTGGATGAGCTACGCGGTTTGATTCAGCTAAAACGGGGCAATATTTCGGTCATCTCAAGCCAGCTCGACAACGAACAGAGCCGGGCTGCTGATATGGAACGCACGGGCCAGAAAATACCAGACGCAACCCTCGACAAAATCCATCGCCTTGAATCCCAGATCCGGGATATTGAAAAAGAAATTGCTTGGCAAACTCAGGAAATCAATTCCCTGAAACAGGAGTTTGAGGTTGATATAGAAAGGCTTGAACAAGTGACCGGCAAAACTCGTACGCTATCACTAGAGAAAGCCAACACTGACGATTAGCAGGCGCTTACCAGCGAAACAGAACCCAGCTCGGAATCAGCATTCCGGAATCCGCTTCGCGGATCCAGCCACCGCCGTCGGCGGGCACCAGGTAATAGGTGCTGCCGACTTCCGGCACGACCTTTATCTCCATAAGCTGCCCGTTTACCCGGTACTCGTAGAACACCTCACCATCGCCAGGCCGAATAACAATCTGCGGGCCGTCAGTGGATGACTGATAGTCCGAAATCACGACCGGTTCTTTGGGCGTTTCTACACGGATCTTATCCAGAGCACCGCTTTCCTGTGCCAACGCAGATCCAAAGCTGCACACAAGTAGAACGGCGGAACAGGCGATTCGTTTCATTTTCGTGATACTCTTTTGTCCATCGAATTGAGTACAGAGTTGCACAAGCCAACCCACGCTTCAATCAGAATCCGGATCCGTTTTGACATGACTGAACAAAAAACCCCACCTGTGGTGCTTGTGGACGGCTCGTCCTATTTATTCCGCGCTTATCATGCACTTCCGCCACTAACGACCAGTAAGAATCATCCCACCGGCGCCATCAAAGGGGTCATCGCGATGATCCGACGCCTTGAGCAGGACTTTCCTGGTTCGAAGCTGGTTGTGGTCTTCGATGCCAAGGGCAAAACCTTTCGCCACGATCTCTACGAAGACTACAAAGCCAACCGCCCGCCCATGCCGGACGATCTGGCAATGCAAATTGAGCCCATTCACCAAATGGTGAAAGCCATGGGGCTGCCACTATTGATAGTAGAGGGCGTAGAAGCCGACGATGTGATTGGCACGCTTGCCGATGAAGCCACCAGTAAAGGCATTGATGTGGTGGTCTCAACCGGCGACAAGGATATGGCCCAGTTGGTGAGCGATCACGTAACGCTGATCAACACCATGACCGAAACCCGGATGGACCGGGATGGCGTCAAGAACAAATTTGGCGTGCGCCCGGACCAGATTATTGATTATCTGGCCTTGGTGGGCGACAAAGTAGACAACATTCCAGGGGTTAACAAATGCGGCCCGAAAACGGCGGTGAAATGGCTGGAGGCTTATGACAACCTGAATGGCGTGATTGCGCACGCAGGCGAAATCAAAGGCAAAATTGGTGAATATTTGCGTGAAGCCATCGAAATTCTGCCCCTGAGCCAGGAACTGGCCACCATCAAAATGGACGTGGCTCTGGCCTTCGGTCTGGAAGACCTGCAGGAACGACAGCAAAACGACGAAGAGCTGCTGGCACTGTTCCGGGAATACGAGTTACGGAGCTGGATTACCGAACTGGAAGCAAAAGCGTCGGAAATCGCCGAGGCCGGCGACCGTCAAGTGGCGGAACCCAATGGCAATAACGCGTTAGCGGCGCAGCAAAAACACTACAGCGTCATCACACAACAAGAAGAGCTCGACGATTGGGTAGCAAGGCTCAAAGCCTCCGAGCTGTTCGCCTTCGACACTGAAACCACCAGTCTGCGCTATATGAGCGCCGAGGTCGTGGGCGTATCGTTTGCAATCGAAGCCGGCGAAGCCGCATACGTGCCCTTCGGTCATGATTACATGGGCGCGCCCGAACAGCTTGATCGCGATAACGTATTGGCTCAGCTCAAACCCTTGCTGGAAGACCCCAAACAGAAGAAAGTCGGGCAAAACCTAAAGTACGATAAAAACGTGCTGGCCAATCATGACATCTGTCTGGAGGGCATTGCCGAAGATACAATGCTGGAATCCTATGTGCTCAACTCAGTGTCATCCCGTCATGACATGGACACCCTGGCCCGGAACTATCTGGGTGAGGAGACAATCACCTTTGAGTCCATTGCCGGCAAAGGCGCAAAACAACTTACCTTTAACCAGCTGGACCTGGAACAAGCTGGCCCCTATGCCGCAGAAGACGCCGACGTTACCTTACGCCTGCACCAGGTATTACGCCCCCAACTGGCAACAACCGGAAAGCTGCGATCGGTTTATGAGGACATCGACCTTCCATTAGTGGCCGTTCTGTCTCGTATGGAGCAGCGCGGAACGCTCATAAAGGCCAGCACCTTGCGCCAACACAGCCAAGAGCTCGCAGAGCGGATGGCCGAACTGGAAAAACAAGCCCACCACGTGGCCGGCGAACCATTCAATCTGGGTTCACCCAAGCAGTTGCAAGTCATCTTTTACGAGAAGATGGGCCTTCCGGTGGTCAAAAAAACCCCCAAAGGAGCTCCGTCTACCGCAGAACCTGTTCTGCAGGAACTGGCCCACGAGCATGAACTGCCGCGGATTATTCTTGAACATCGCAGCCTGAGCAAGCTCAAGTCCACCTACACAGATACCCTGCCAGAGCTTATTCACCATCGCACAGGGCGGGTGCACACCTCGTATCATCAAGCTGTAACGGCCACAGGCCGGCTATCGTCATCAGAGCCCAACCTGCAGAACATCCCCATTCGCACCGAACAGGGCAGGCGCATTCGTCAGGCGTTTATCGCCGAGCCGGGCTACAAGCTGGTCGCCGCGGATTATTCGCAGATTGAGCTGCGCATTATGGCGCATCTATCTGGCGACAAAGGCCTTCTGACCGCTTTTGAGAAGGGCGAAGACATTCACAAGGCAACCGCAGCGGAAGTCTTCGGTGTAGCACTGGGCGACGTAAACAACGATCAGCGACGCAGTGCCAAAGCCATCAATTTTGGCCTGATATACGGCATGTCAGCCTTCGGGCTGGCCCGTCAGTTGGATGTGGAACGAAAAGTGGCACAACACTATATCGACCGTTATTTCGAGCGCTACCCGGGTGTTTTGCGGTACATGGATAATATCCGCAAACAGGCCCACGACGATGGCTTTGTGGAAACACTGTTCGGCCGTCGCCTGTATTTGCCTGAAATTAACGCACGCAACAAACAACTGCAACAGGCCGCCGAGCGCACTGCCATCAACGCGCCCATGCAGGGAACAGCCGCTGACATCATCAAACTGGCGATGATTGAAGTAGAACGCTGGCTGCTTACAGAGCATGCCGATACCGCGCGCATGACCATGCAGGTGCACGACGAACTGATTCTTGAAGTAAAAGAAGGCGCCGTAGACATGATTCGCGAAGGGCTGATCAAGCGCATGTCCGGTGCGGCGAAGCTGGCGGTACCCTTGCTGGTAGAGGCAGGTGTGGGGGACAACTGGGATCAGGCCCATTAAACAAAACCGCCCGGTTGGCCAGCCTAACCGGGCGGTTATTTACAGCCTTTCGGTTGAATCACCGCCTAGAACGCTTTGCTGATCTGGATGGCTGCGCTCCAGGCTTGCAGATCGTATTCTGCGCTGTAGGAAGAGTTCGGATCTCTCGGGCTGGGCTGCGTTCCGCCCGGCGTCAGAACATAGGGCTTGTCCTCTACTTTCGGATCGTCCGTAAACAGTAACGTGCCAACCGCTGCGTCTACCGTCCAGCCGCTCTGAGGGGATTTCCACTGCGCGCCCAACGTCAGCCAGTGGCGATCACTGGAAGGAATGCGTGCCGTAACGTACTTGTCGACCGGTGACTCATCCCACGCATAGCCAGCTTTCAACGCCCATTCGGGCGTTGCTTGCCAGATGCCACCCAGATTGAACTGCCAGGTATTGCTCCACTCCTCCGGAACATGGGTAAGCTGACCAGGCATGCCGCCCAAATTTTTGCCAGTCAAAGGTTTGCTGGAATCGCGGCCATAAATATCGAGAGACTCGAACCGGCTCCATCTGGAATAGGTTGCGCCCGCAAGAACCGTAAACTCGTCAGTCAGTCTGTGCCGGATACCGGCAGTGATGCTCTCGGGGATCGCCAGCGGAACTCTGGCCGGCTCTGTCGAATCAATCGCCACAGCCACTCCGGGTCCGGGCGGTGTGGGCGTGGCCGCAGGGGTTGCCACGGCTACGTTCGTAAACGTGGCATCGCCTTTAAGTTCCAGCTCGGTGCCGGTCTGAGCCTTCAGACCAAACTGAGTCCGATCGTTGAGCTCATAAAGAAAACCAATCTGAAAAGTGACGGCAACATCATCACCTTCAATGTCGGCGTAACCCTGCGATGGCGTTCCGGGAACAGCCCCGCTTGGCGCCTGTGCAAGCGTGCCTGAGTTATCCAGAAACTTAGTGAGCCGGCCTTCAACGTACAAGACGTTGAGGCCCAGACCCATCGACAGGCCTTTGCCATTGTTAACCGAGATCGCGGGCGTGAACGCAATGGCTTTCAACTCGGTTTTATCCGCGAAGAAACGGCCAATAAAATCATCATCATAGTCTGCAGCAAGACCGTAAGGTACGTGGATGCCAAAGCCGATATCAATGGAATCACTGATTTCGTGGGTCAGGTAAGCGTTTGGCAGGAAGGCGGGATCTGCTATGTCTCCGCCGCGACTGCCAGAAACCGGCTGGCCAATCTGGTTGCTCGACGTGATGCTTCCACCTTTGGCTTCGGCATCAATATCAAGCACGGCAGCACCAAAGGAAATATTTGTGCCGTTTAGCTGGCCCATGCCCGCCGGATTAAAGAAAACGGTTGTCGCATTTTCCGGGTTCGCGGCTGCGCCGGCGTTGGCAACGCCCATGGCACTTGCGCTTTGTTCATTCAAAGAAAAACCGCCAGCCAAAACGCTGGCCGGGGCAGCTACTGCGGCCAATGTGGCCAACCTGACAGCACGAGTAAGCAGTGTGGGTTTCATAACAGCAGTATCTCCTTTGTCGTTTCAAAAGAAGTATACGCAGCAGACACCCGTGGTCTCAAATGCTAAAACTATTGATTCAAAACACTAACCGTTCAGGAATTTTGTCGACACCTGTTTTGTCAGTCGTCCTGGATCGTCAGTTTATTAACAGACGACGACAACTGATCGGCCCCTTGTGCATCGGTACCCAGTTTTATCATCAAACGCAGGTCGTTGGCCGAGTCAGCGTGGGCCAGCGCGTCCTCGTAGGTAATGGAGCCCTCTGCGTATAGCTGATACAGGGCCTGGTCGAAGGTTCGCATGCCGGATTCGTTGGATTTGGCCATCAAACCCTTGAGTTTATGCACTTCTCCTTTACGGATCAGATCCGCAACCAGTGGTGTATTGACCAGAACCTCAATAACGGCTTTGCGGCCTTTGCCATCCGGTGTGGGAATCAGCTGTTGCGCCACGATAGCCCTGAGGTTAAGCGACAAGTCCATCCAGATCTGATTGTGCTGTTCCGGCGGGAAAAACTGGATAATTCGGTCGAGTGCCTGGTTGGCGTTGTTGGCGTGCAAGGTCGCCAGACAAAGGTGGCCCGTCTCCGCAAACTGCACCGAATATTCCATTGTCTGGCGAGTGCGCACCTCACCGATAAGAATAACGTCCGGAGCCTGTCTCAAGGTGTTTTTCAGTGCCACTTCAAAGCTTTGAGTATCAATTCCCACTTCCCGCTGAGTCACAATGCAGCCTTGGTGCTGGTGCACAAACTCAATGGGGTCTTCAATGGAAATAATATGGCCACGGCTGTTCCGGTTACGGTGACCAATCATCGCGGCCAGCGAGGTCGATTTACCGGTGCCGGTGGCGCCGACAAACATAATCAGACCACGCTTGGTCATGGCCAGCTCTTTAACGATTTCTGGCAGTGACAGGTCGTCAATCTGAGGAATCTTCACCTCAATCCGGCGCAATACCATGCCGCACAGGTTGCGCTGGAAGAACGCGCTCACCCGAAAACGGCCAATACCCCGGGCACTGATCGCAAAATTACACTCGTGAGTTTCTTCAAACTCGATTCGCTGCTTGTCACTCATTGCGCCGTAAACAAACTCTCGCGTCTGTTCCGGCGTCAACGCGTTCTTGGTGACCGGCAGCACCTTACCGTTCACTTTCATGCTGGGCGGAACACCGGCCGTGATAAAGAGGTCTGATCCTCCTTTCTCTACCATCAGGCGAAGCAGCTTTTCGAATTCCATTTTTTGATTTCCCACATTCTTTTTATATGAGCACCCGCAAAACGCCGGGGATCAGAAATTATCAGGCATTTTCGCTTTAGCCCGCGCAGCATCGCGGGAAATCAGCCCCTTTTGTAGCAAACGCTCAAGACACTGATCCAACGTTTGCATGCCCAGCGATGCACCGGTCTGGATCGATGAGTACATCTGCGCAATTTTGTCTTCACGAATCAGGTTTCGGATGGCGGCCGTACCGATCATGATTTCATGAGCCGCTATCCGGCCGCCGCCCATTTTCTTCATCAGCGTCTGGGAAACGACAGCCTGCAGCGACTCGGAGAGCATGGAGCGCACCATGGACTTTTCTTCCGCCGGAAACACGTCTACCACCCGGTCAATGGTTTTCGCCGCCGACGTGGTATGCAGAGTGCCAAAAACCAAGTGGCCTGTTTCCGCTGCGGTGAGTGCCAGGCGGATGGTTTCCAGATCGCGCAGTTCACCCACCAGAATGATATCCGGGTCTTCCCGCAGCGCCGACCGCAAAGCTTCGTTAAAGCCCAGAGTATCCCGGTGCACTTCACGCTGGTTTATCAAACACTTTTTGGAGTCGTGCACAAATTCAATCGGGTCTTCTATGGTGAGAACATGCTCGTAACGGGTATCGTTGATGTAATCCATCATTGCCGCCAGCGTGGTCGACTTACCGGAGCCCGTAGGCCCGGTTACCAACACAAGCCCGCGGGGCACAGAGGAGATATCCTTGAACACCTGGCCCATGCCGAGGTCTTCCATCGTCAGTACTTTCGAGGGAATGGTACGGAAAACGGCGCCGGCGCCCCGGTTCTGATTAAAAGCGTTAACACGGAAGCGAGCGACACCCGGCACCTCAAAGGAAAAGTCGGTTTCCAGAAATTCCTCGTAGTCCTTGCGCTGCTTGTCGTTCATGATGTCGTAAATAAGCCCGTGAACTTCTTTGTGCTCAAGGGGCGGCAGATTAATACGGCGAACATCACCGTCAACACGAATCATCGGGGGCAAGCCGGCAGAAAGATGCAGGTCAGACGCACCCTGTTTCGCCGAGAAAGCAAGCAGTTCAGTAATATCCATAGAAGTCCTCGGACGGCTTTTCTTTTACACAGGTAGCGTCTGTTCAGCACAACCCGGCCGTGATCACTTGGCATTTCAGTGACCTGCGAGTAGTGTGTCGCTATAATACAGACAGACCAAACGTGACTATTTCGCACTATGAGCAGCATAGCAGACAACCTCGGGAGCGTAACCCGACGCATACAAAAAGCAACATTGCAGGCCGGCCGGGAGCCGGATTCGGTGGGTCTTCTGGCGGTCAGCAAAACCCGCCCTGCAGGCGAACTCAGAGCCGCAGTCGCTGAGGGCCAATTGGCATTCGGGGAAAACTACCTTCAGGAAGCCCTGGAAAAAATGGCCGAACTCGCCGACCTTACCGGTATTGATTGGCATTTTATTGGTCCGCTACAGTCCAACAAAACCCGCCAGATCGCGTCCGCTTTCTCCTGGGTACACAGCGTGGATCGCCTTAAAGTAGCACGCCGCCTCAGCGAGCAACGGGACACGGGCTTGCCACCCTTGAATATTTGCCTTCAAGTCAATATTAATAACGAACAAAGCAAATCCGGGTGCCAGCCGGAGGATTTGCCAGAATTGGTTCACGAAATAAGCCAATTACCAAGGCTGACTCTCCGGGGGCTTATGGCCATTCCCGATCCGGAACAGGCCGAGCCTGAACTGAGAGCCAGTTTCGGCAAACTGGCAGACACCCTGAACACGCTGCGGGCAGACTACCCAGAGGCCGGCCCCCTGGACACCTTGTCCATGGGCATGTCCGGTGATCTCGAAATCGCGATTGCGGAGGGCGCCACCTGGGTTCGTGTTGGCACCGCCGTTTTTGGCGAACGGTCACCCAAGAGCTGAATTGATCGGTTCCTGCTATCATCAGGGCCCGATGTCTAATCGAACAACCGTTGGAGTATATTTTGAGCAAATCACCAACCATTTCGTTTATCGGTGCCGGAAATATGGCGAGCGCCATCATTGGCGGCATGCTGGATAGCGGCTTCAAGGCCGAAAACATATGGGTAAGCGCGCCCGACGATGATCATCTGCAAACCATACGCAAGCGGTTTGGTGTGAGCGTAACAACGGATAATCGTTACTGCGCCGAACAGGCCGACATGGTTGTGTTGGCAGTAAAACCGCAGATTATGGCGGACGCCTGTCGTGACATAGCGCCCATAGCCCAGAATACCCGCCCGTTAATTGTATCCATTGCTGCTGGCTTGGGCGCTGAAACCCTTGATGCATGGCTTGGTGGTGGTCTCCCGATTGTCAGGGTCATGCCCAATACACCTGCTCTGGTTGGCAAGGGCGCCGCCGGGCTTTTTGCCACTGAAAGCGTGACCAGCGACCAGAAAAACATGGTGCAGTCGGTTTTTGAGGGTATAGGTATCGCAGTGTGGGTTGAGGATGAAGCGCTGCTTCATGGCGTAACGGCGCTTTCGGGAAGCGGCCCGGCCTATTTTTTCCTGATGCTTGAAGCACTGGAAGCTTCCGCCACCGAAGCCGGAGTAGAAGCCACAACAGCCCGCAAGCTTGCCATTCAAACCATGGCGGGGGCAGCCGAAATGGCAGCCAAGAGCGATCAAGACCCGGCCCAGTTAAAGAAAAACGTTATGTCCCCGGGCGGTGTGACCGAGCAAGCGATCAACACGTTCGAAGAAGGCGGCATGCGTGACCTGGTTAGCAAGGCTTACAGCGCGGCTTACAAGCGCTCTGAAGCCATGGCCAAAGAACTGGCAGGCAAAGACTAAAACAGTCACTGACAACGGAGAAATGGCTACATGCTGGCAGACATCCTGATTACGATCCTGCTGATCGCGTCCACCTTTTATATGACCATAATACTGCTGCGCTTTTTGCTGCAACTGGCCCGGGCAGATTTCTACAACCCGATTTCCCAGTTTGCGGTAAAAGCCACCTCTCCCCTGCTTCGGCCACTGCGCCGGGTCATTCCCGGCTGGGGCGGATTTGACGGCGCAGCTCTGGTTCTGGCCATTATTATTCAGGCGATCACTTTCTTCCTGATTCTGGTTGCCCTGAACGGGGGCATTCCTGCTTTCAACCCGCTCACCCTGTTGGTCTGGGCCGTTCTGAATGTGCTGGATCTGATAGTCAAGATCTATTTCTGGTCTGTTATCGCCGTCGTTGTGGTTAGCTGGATTGCGCCCGGCAGCGGGCATCCTGCCATTCAACTGGTCGCGCAGATTACCGAACCGGTTATGCGCCCCGTGCGCAACCTTATGCCATCCATGGGAGGACTGGACCTGTCACCCATCATTGTCTTCCTCATCCTGAACGTGCTCTCTGTTATGATTGAGCACATGAAAGTGGCAGCCGGTCTCGGATCCATTGGACTTGGAATGTAAGCCACGTCTCAAAAAAACAATTTGTAACAGTTTTCCACAAAACGTCCAAACCGCAAGCCGCAAACTCACTCCGTTGATTTTGCGGCTTTTTTTATTGCATTCATGTCAACGATTGCCACACACATGCAAACACCCTGCCGCGCAAACGCTGGGAACAGGCTAATATTAACCGTTATTAATTAATCCGTAAGTCACGTGAATCCCAGCGAGTCTGCCCAGGGAATACCAGAAGTCGTGCAGAAGGAAAATCTAATGAGTCTTCAGGGAAATCTGACCCAGCAGGTAGAGGCCTATCACAACTGGAAAAAAGAGCTGATCCGCCAGATCGGCCGTTATCGGCTGTGGCTTCAGGACAACAACCTGTTCTCTGACGACATCAGCAACCGGATCCGCCATGGCCTTGAGCTGCTTATTGAAGATGAGCTCACCATTGCGTTTGTCGGTGAGTACTCCCGAGGCAAAACGGAACTGATAAACGCCCTGTTCTTCTCGGATTTTGGTCAGCGCATGCTGCCCTCCCAGGCCGGGCGCACAACCATGTGTCCGACTGAGCTATTTTTTGACCGCAGCGCCAACGAAAACTATCTGCTGTTGCTCCCCATAGAGACTCGCACCGGCAACTTTTCATTGCAGCAATTGCGCAAACAGCCTGAACGCTGGGTAAAGCACGGTCTGGATGAGCGCGACCCTGAGATCATGCGCGAGATCCTCGGAGAAGTGGCCCGGGTCAAAAGCGTGCCTCCCGAACAGGCACGAGCGCTGGGCTTTGACGAAGACATGCTGGAACACGATCGCAACAACCCTGGCAACGTTCTGGTTCCGGCCTGGCGCAACGCCCAGATCAGCATTCGACACCCTTTGTTCGAACGCGGCCTGCGCATTCTTGATACCCCTGGCCTTAACGCCCTTGGCTCTGAGCCGGAGCTCACCATTAGCATGCTGCCAAAAGCGCATGCCATTATTTTCGTACTCAGTGCAGACACCGGCGTTACTGCCAGCGACATGACCATCTGGAAAGAGCACATAGACACAGAGCACGCCGATCACCGCGCCGGCAGGTTTGCAGTACTGAACAAAATAGACGTACTTTGGGACGACCTGCAAGGCGAAAAACACACTCACGAGGCTATCGAGCGAGTGCGCGGGTATACCGCGGATCATCTGGGCATTCGGCAGCAGGACGTTATACCTCTGTCCGCCAAGCAGGGTCTGGTTGCGCGGGTCAGAAAAGACAACGATCTGTTTACCCGCTCCAACATCGGCAACCTGGAACAACTGATTATCCAGCGCATTCTCATGCACAAAGAGCAGTTGATCACGCAAAGCCTGATCAATGATCTGCTGGGTATGTTGCAGAACAGCCAGGCGGCGATGCAGACCCGCCTCGACTCTCTTGAAGAAGAGTCTCAAGCCTGCTCCGGCACCACCATGGACAAAGCCGCGCTTACCCGGTTGGCCGACCGTGCCCAGACAGATTATGATTTTTACTATAAAAAATTGATCACTCTGCGCTCAAGCCGCCGGTTGATGGGCTCTCAGGGCCAGATGTTAAAAACTTTGGTTGCCGAAGATCGCTTTGAAACCCATGCACAGAGGATCCACAAAAGTATGTCGAAAAGCTGGACCACGGCAGGCATGAACAGCGCCATGGATCAGTTTTTTGAACTGCTGGAAAGTGATTTCTCCAACCTGCTCAGCGAAGGCCGCCTCGCGGAAAAGATGGTTGGGGCCATCTATCGCAGGTACAACGACGATACCCGTGCCCGCCACCTGGAACCCATTCCGCTGCGTGCCGGCCGACACGTTATTGCGGTCAGGGAGTTGCGCAAAAAAGCCCGGCGTTTCCGGGTCAGCCCCAAAAATCTGCTCACCGGGCAGTCCGTTCTGGTGCGACGTTTTTTCAATGTAATGGTCAACGAAGCCAGAACTCTGCATGCCCGTGTACGCGACGACGTGGAACGCTGGCCCTCAGAAGCGCTGTTGCCGATCATGCAGTACTCAATGGAACAGAAACAATTGCTGGAGCATCAGATACGACGCCTCCGGGACATGGTCAGAAACGACCGTGACGGCCGCTTTGAACGTGAACGCCTGAGCAACACGATCAGCGACCTGCGCCGGCAACTGGAATTAGTGGATGCCATGCAGCGGCAAATTCGCAAGCCCGCACCCACCATGATCCAACAGAAAGTGGTGAATATTTCCGGTGCTATTTAGCCGCGCTATCTAGTCGCATTATCTAGCCGCGACAGAGCCTGTCGGTTGCAGCCATGACGGCCCGCCATTAGACTGCTTTGCTGGTTGAGTTTTTACGTCAGCCCGCAAAGCCGTCACTAACGGACCGAACAAGGAATCTTTCGCGCCGATGCCCGAGCCCATGCCTGTGGATTCTGTAGGGGTAGTCACCCCACAGACGTACCCTTTTGAAACGCCTATCGAGTTGGCGTGCGGACATGCACTGGAGCGCTATGATCTGGTGGTTGAGACCTATGGCGAACTCAACGCGGATCGCAGCAATGCCGTACTCATATGTCATGCCCTGAGCGGGAACCATCATGCCGCCGGCTACCACTCTGTGGATGATCGCAAACCAGGCTGGTGGGATACCTGCATCGGGCCAGGAAAGCCCGTCGATACAGATCGTTTTTTTGTGGTTAGTCTCAATAATCTGGGTGGCTGCCACGGCAGCACCGGCCCTAGCTCAACCAATCCATCTACAAACAAACCTTATGGCCCTGACTTTCCCGTTGTCACGGTTAGCGACTGGGTAAAAAGCCAGGCGCTGCTGGCAGATCGGCTGGGCATTGAGTGCTGGGCTGCGGTTGTGGGCGGTTCACTGGGGGGAATGCAGGCACTGCAATGGAGCCTTGATTACCCTGATCGACTGAAGCATGCGGTAGCCATTGCCTCCAGCCCTCGTTTAACGGCCCAAAATATCGCATTTAACGAGGTAGCACGACAGGCCATTACCTCTGACCGCGAATTCCATGACGGCCGGTATCACGATTTTGACACCCTGCCCCGGCGTGGTCTTATGCTGGCAAGGATGGTGGGGCATATCACCTACCTCTCAGATGCCTCCATGGGCGAAAAGTTTGGCCGTGAGCTCAGGGATCAGGCCTACAAATTTGGTTACGATGCGGAGTTTCAGGTAGAAAGTTACCTCCGCTATCAGGGTGAACGCTTTTCGGAAGTCTTCGATGCCAACACCTATCTTCTGATGACCCGGGCGCTGGATTATTTTGACCCGGCCTATGAATCCGACGGCGACCTCTCCAAAGCGCTCGCCAAAGCCCGCTGTGAGTTCCTGGTGCTGTCTTTCAGC
>LAZR01001461.1_pt1 | contig 14944 bp, 11 predicted proteins | sample 329461 | NCBI WGS metagenome assembly LAZR01 (sample SAMN03002196, study PRJNA259156) | marine sediment metagenome | biome: sea floor; feature: Hydrothermal impacted sediments; material: marine sediment; isolation source: Loki non-amplified sample from Loki's castle hydrothermal vent sediment ...
ATTTAATAATAGCCAACCTTGGTGTGAACCAAGCTACGGAAAACCTCAGATCTTTATTAAGTTTAATTGAAGATGGCTGGGCTGCTGGGCTGCATTTTTCAGCGAAGGAAAATGTTATGAATAAATTTATTATCGCTTCAACGATTACTATAATCACTTTGTGTACACCTCTAGTCAATGCCGCTACCGTTACGCTAACGCCGAACGCAGCGAGTGGTTCTATTTCAGCAACGGTTGACAAAGGAACATTAAATTTCAACTATTCTGGAAATAATGTTGTAGACACCATTGTTGTGTTAGACCAAAATGAATTATCAAATCAAAGCTATAACGCGGTCGGTGATGCTATAGAGACTACATTTAGTCTTCCAGCAGATACTTTTACTGTTGGAAATTCTGGTGATATTAGTGGGAAATCTACTTCTATAATTAGTGACATGGCTTATGATTATCTAGCGGTTCATTTTGGTGGTTATGAAGTTTTCTTTCACTTCTCGACACTTTATCCTGCAAATACCGCATTCAATATTACGGGTGTCACAGCAACAAAAGGCGGTGGGTTAAGTAATTACAGAACGTATGACTCAGGCGTATCAGAAGTTCCAATCCCAGCGGCTGCATTCTTATTTGCTCCCGCATTACTAGGTTTTATGGGGTTACGTCGTAAAACTCAAAATAAAGTAGCTTAAATTCTAGATTGTTGAAAATATTTAAGCCGTAGTGATTCAGTTCATTACGGCTTTTTAGTTTACGATAATTTGAAATTAGTACTCAGTCATCGAAACAGTAGATCCCAGCTTACACTGACTATATTTTATATCTAGAGTTTCAATAATCTTCGTTTATCAACGATTAATCAGTGTCAGCTTTGGGTCGACAATCGACTTTGAAGTATTCGTCGGTTACGTGCCAACAGCGGTCAGTCATTCTACTGCAGCTTTATAGTTTTCAGTGGTAGGTATATGAGTGTTTTTCTATAAACACAACACATTTAAGTATCTCGTCTTTATGGGTGTACCGCATCGATTCTGACTATAAATAACTTCACTTATATTAGACAATTAGAGTGTTCGATTTGCTTAGAGGTTGACTGGTGACTGTGACGGAGGCTCTTCGACCAGTAAGTCATTCAATTGAACACTCCTAGCCATTTTTCATTCAGTAAAGATGTTTTAATCTAGATACGCACAATTTATGACACATACCACGGTCAAAGCATGTTTATATTAAATATGCCAATGAAGTGTGAGAGCTTGCAAAAATGCGATCACAAATAGATGATTTTCATAAACACATGATCCGAATAAACGACAAAGCTTGCTTAAGTATCACTTTAGGAAGTATTGATTAAATATTGGAGGTTGAATTTGTGTGTTATTAACCATGCAAGTAAATTAATTCGTTCGCAAAGGTCAATAGGACGGGCTTACCTCGGGCCCTTACTTAAATCGTTATGCTATTATGCTGGAATATCAGTGTCTTTTTGATTGGTGCCGATATTTCTGCTCTACCGGCCAACTATCTAAGTTAGGGGGTAATTTCTAGGCTTTGATTGAGGGAAATTTATTATGACGGATAAAATGCCAAGTCTTTCTATTGCGGCTACCATACCCTCAGGACCTGATTCGATTGAAATACTCAACAGTGAATGTTTTTGCATTAGCCTTGATACCAAATCGCTAAAACAAGCGTTGGAGTCTGAAATCGGCCAACCTGGTCTATTTGATTTAATTCAGCAGCGTTGCCCTTATTTGTTCGCTACGCGTCCCGTTTTTGTCTCCAAGGCCAATCTGGCTCGCATGGAGCGAGTAATTCATGCTATCGAGTCAGTTGTGGCATTGACGGCCTATCGCGAAGAAATTCTAAGTGATTCGCCGCACATTGCAAGCCATAACCCAGGGGGCGCTAAGGGTGTATTTTTCGGCTACGACTTTCATGTCACTGAAGGCGGCTTTGGACTGATCGAGATAAACACCAATGCGGGTGGAGCCATGCTCAACGCAGTATTGGCAAGGGCGCACCAAGCATGCTGTCCGGGAATAGATAAAATGTTGGCAGCACAAAACAAGTCCAGCGCCCTTGAAGATAATATTGTAGCGATGTTCTTCCAAGAATGGTCTCTTTCAGGTCATAAACGAGCATTGCGTAGCATAGCTATAGTCGATGAGAACCCCACAGAACAGTACCTGTATCCAGAATTTTTGCTCTTTCAGCAACTGTTTAAAAGGCACGGATTAGAGGTTGTTATTGCAGATCCCAGTGAGTTCACCTTGCATGAAGGTGTGCTTAAACACGACAAGATGAATATTGACTTGGTATACAACCGACTGACAGATTTTTCACTTAGTGAGCCTGCCAGCGCTACATTGCGTGAGGCTTATCTTCAAAACGCTATAGTGCTCACGCCCAATCCGCAGGCGCACGCTCTGTTTGCTGACAAACGTAATCTAGTGTTGCTTACTGATCCTGTAAGGCTACAGGCATTAGGGGTGCCAAAGGCCACACAAGACATTTTGCTTGCCGCGATCCCCCACACTGAAATTGTGCTGCCCGAGAACGCAGAGTACCTTTGGCAAAAGCGCCGAGAACTTTTTTTTAAGCCTTTCGCTGGGTTTGGCGGTAAAGCTGCCTACCGTGGTGACAAGTTAACTAAGCGTGTGTGGACGGAAATCCTCGCAGGCGGTTATATAGCACAGGCTTTGGTGACACCTGGTAGTAGAATTATTTCGGATGACGAACCGGCACAAGTTCTCAAATTTGATTTGCGCAACTACACCTACGACGACAAGGTGCAATGGGTCGCTGCACGCTTGTATCAGGGCCAGACTACAAATTTTCGTACCCTTGGTGGCGGCTTTGCACCTGTCTACGAAGGGCAAATTGACCCTAATGAAAAAAGTTGTACAACCTAGCACGAATCGGTTGTACAACATGAAACCCGATTGTTTTAAATAGAAGAAGACGCTGTAATTCCACTCGAACATGATTTCTACCTTGTGCTCTTTCGTTGCGAGTCTACTGCGCCAAACTTTGCTGGTCGTCGTTTCATGTTAGTCGACTGGTATGTTCCCAACCGGTAACTATTGTTAATGAGATCTGTAGTTGGTTGGTATTCGATGCCGAAGTTAGGCTGGACTTTAACGCAGCGCATGAAATTGATGTTGAAATCGCACCAACAGAAGCGCATTGGAATCAATTAAAGGTGTTGGTGTTCAGTGCAGTAGCAGTAAGTAACACAAATGAATTAACAACAGGAGGCTCATTATGCTTATTTTGGAGATTACCTTGGTTAAATTATATAAGTCTGTGCCTTTTTTAAAACTAATTTAATAAACGTTTCATTCACTTACCAAGAAGGATCAACCGTATCTAAAAACAACTTAGCAATCGGCGTTCCATCACCAATAAAGTGACTATTTTTATGAAATAATTCTCTTTTATTATCAGGATAAATATAATACAACGCTAGGCATTTTATGGTTTGTTTTTGTAAGCATTGTGAGATGTGAAAATATGTCTGCTGAGGGTTTGCTGAAATCAGTATCTTTTGATGTCTAAACGCTGACGCTAACCTGCTGCCGGCAGCTGAGCGGACGCTGTAGGCGATCAGATGCAGTACTTTGTTAATGCCATTTTAACGTTACATATTGAAACCGAAGTGGAACTCTTTGCATTCAACTTGGAGATGCAATGTAGTGCGTCAACGTACTATTCCGGTGTGTCGGAGAAAGCCGGCACCGGTCTCTTGTCCGCCTCAGCCTGGGTACTAGCCACCCCATTGGTTCTGATATCCGCGATCAGCCATTCCATCTCCTTGATTTCTCTGCGCTGCGCCTTAATTATCTCGTCCGCAAGCTTACGCACACGCGAGTCATCAATCCTCGCGCGTTCGCTGGTCAGGATAGCGATCGAGTGATGCGGAATCATACCTTCCATGTAGTCCACTGCGGTAACCGTAATCTGGCTACGTACCAGCCACACCGCAGACAGTAGCATTAAAACGGCGCCGAGGAAGATTGCTATATTGACCTTGCTGTTCTTGTACATCCCCAGCATGAATGCCAGCATTATCATTATCATCGCGGCACCCATAATTAGCGTCATGAACAGCCGCGTTTCACTGAACCATGCATGGCCAAGTATATCGTAGGAATTCAAATACATTAAGAAGAACATTGCGACCATTGAGGTTCCGATCATCGCAAAGAACTTCTTATAACTCCCGTGCATGCCTTTATTATTTTCCATGATAATGGGTTCTCCAGTAGTAGTTTTGTCGATACTCAAAAAATCGTCTTTTATTGACGCGTGAGGAAAGTCCGCTGACTTTTTCTTAACGAGAAAAGGAAGTACCAGTAATTCTTATAGATATTTTGAATATAGCTCCCAGTAATCAAATAATCAAGTCAAATGCAGGAATGATGGTAGGTTGGCTTACTTACTTATCTTCCAGATCTAGTCACAATAGATTGTGATGCGATTTACACTGTGGGTCGAATTGCGACCTTTGAACGATTCGTCGATAATGTGCCAATAGCAATCATAGACTTAACTACGACCAGCTTAATTATTTTATTAATATCGGCCTTGGATGAGTTTATTTTCATGTGTGTTTAATAGGATTTTGTCTTAAGAACACAGCTTCGACAATCAGAATAGACAGCATTGCAACGCAGGCCACGCCGACCACTAATATATCACTGGAGATCTTAATCCAGAGAAAACCAGTAAGAACGATTAGATCAAGAATTATCGCACCAATAAGAATTGTGCTGCGAGCACCAATTTCTTTTCTGAGGTGACGCAAAATGCCCCAATGAATCGCAATGTCCATTATAAGATAAAATATGATACCCATTGCTGCAATTCGTGACAGATCAAAAAAAGCCGTCAAAAGCAATCCGAAGACTACGGTGTAAACTAACGTATGCTTTTGAACACTGCCAGGCATTCCAAAATCACTGTGAGGAACAAGCTTCATCTCTGTCAGCATTGCCAACATTCGAGAGACAGCGAAAATACTAGCGATAACTCCACCTGCTGTAGCCAACATAGCTAGGACAACTGTAAACCACACAGCGTATTCGCCTAAAGCCGGTCTAGCCGCAGCAGCCAGCGAGTAATCTTTTGTTTCGATGATTTCCTGAAGAGATAAATTACTCGCGACGGCAAACCCAACCAACGCATAAATAACAACACAAAGTGCGATAGATATTATGATAGCTCTGCCCACATTCCGGTGCGGATCTTTTAGTTCCGATCCACTGTTAGTAATGGTGGTAAAACCCTTAAAAGCTAAAATGCCAAGGGCCGTTGCGCCTAGGAATCCAGCCAATGATGTATCAAAATTTTGTGCTGAAAAATTCACCTCCGACGAATCTGCCATCGTGATCCCGACGATACCAAATAGAACGATACCGCTTATTTTAATAAGCCCGAGCACTGACGACACATTCTCAATCATTTTGTTAGCTGATAAATTGATCAGAAAAGCCACAACTAACAGTCCGACGCCTAATGTAGGGACCAATAGACTAGCATCATCAATTTCAAATAACTGTAAGGTATAAGATCCGAATGTGCGAGCCAAAAAACTTTGTGCAATCACCATGGAAAAATACATTAAAAGCGAATAAAAAGCCGTTGTTAGCGTAGTGCCGTAAGCTTTTTCCAAGTACATCGCTATTCCTCCTGCTGAAGGGTAAGCATTCGACAATTTGATATAGGAGTAAGCGCTAAATGAAACAATTAATGCGGCAGAAAGAAAAGCCAGTGGAAAAAGATTTCCGGTCATCTCAGCCATCTGACCCGTTAGAGCAAATATGCCTGCTCCAATCATCACCCCTGTACCAAGTGCAACAGCGCCGACTAATGTCAGACTATTTTTACGATACTGCGTTTTTTGGTCTTCAGTAGAGTTCATATTTTTTTCTCCAAGAGCTGCGATATCTATCCTAGTCATAGATAACACTAATATTTAATAAACTAATATATCCTTTAGTATTTTTTACGGTAATAAATTCTTTGAATGATTTCTAGAGATGTCTATAACGGAAAATATGCTGGCCGACTTGCTGTTAGTTTATAGAAGTCTTTGAACTAGTTGTCATTAACGTGCCACTAGTCATGAAGGATTCTTCACTATTAATGTGTACGTGGTGCAACATACAACCATTTTCTACTAGCGTAATGTGACTTTTTATACACCTTCATTCAATCGTGAGGGTAAGCTAAAGATAAAACGTGTCACATCATGATTTGAGTAGGCAACGATATTTCCATCGTGAGCTTCAATTATAGATTTAGTGATTGCTAAACCCAAACCTGCTCCGCCACTAAGACGATGGCGTGAAGGATCAACTTGATAGAAGCGGTCGAATAGTTTTGATAAATGTTCAGCAGGGATTATCAGACCTGTATTTTCGACACTAACCTCGACATAGCTTGTTGCCATCTGATCTATCTTAACTGTTATTTTTTTCCCTGTGGGTGCGTATCGTAATCCATTAGATAATAGATTAGAGATTGCCCGACGTAACATGCCTCGATCTCCATAGATCATTGGAGTTGGCCCAGTACTTTGTAACACTAATTCAATCTGCTTTTCTTCTGCTAATGCTTCGAAAAACTCAAATAGCTCCAGCACTTCTTGTTTTAGATCTAATAATTCTCTTTTTAATTTAACTAGACCGTGCTCACTTTGTGCTAACCACAGCATATCATTGACCATTTTAGCCAAGCGTTCTTGCTCCTCCAGATTTGAGTAAAGTACTTCTTGGTACTCTTCTAGGCTTCTAGGTTTGCCCAAGGCAACTTGAGTTTGGGTTATCAGATTGGTAATAGGCGTGCGAAGTTCGTGAGCAATGTCGGCCGAAAAATGGGAAAGCCGAGTGAAGCTTTCATCCAATCGCCCTATCATGTGGTTGAAAGAGTTCACTAATACTTTCAACTCATCGGGCACACCATCAGGATCAAGACGCACATGAAGACGATCGGCCTTTACGTCACTCATTATCTCGCTCAAACCACGCAATGGCGCGTGACCCTGATGTACACCATACCAAGCGGCAAGCAGCGTGAAAGCGCCTGCTAATATCATAATCAGCCATAAACTATGACGGAAATTATTCAAAAAGTGGATATGAAAATCCATATCGATAGCGGCAACGATACGGAATTTTTCGCCAGCAATCAGGGTTTGCGTGATGCTACCTCGATAGGTTATATCATCCGCCTGCCAACGGTATAAATTATCAGCTCGAATAAGGGCTACAGACGCATAATCATTGACAGCTTGAGTTAGCTTAAGATCACTAGGCCCAAAAATAAGTCTGCCTTGTTCATCCCAAACTTGAAAATAAACACCATGATGCCCTGAAACAGCATGAGATAGCATTTCTGTGACGCGAGATGTATCTCCAGCAGCATTTCGTAACGCTTGTTCGACAGACTTTGTGATCACTTTCAGCTCATCGGCGTCCTGCTCGGCAAAATGGTGTTCAACAGCGTTTTGCACCAAATGACTAATGAGTAGCAGACTAAGACCAAAGGCTATTGCTACGAATGCCATCACTCGTGTCGTTAACGACAAAGGATGCACGCTTTGTCGGTTAAGCTTACGTAGTTTCATCTTCGACCTCCAACTTGTAACCCATACCTCGTACGGTGTGAATTAGTTTGGTAGGAAAATTATCATCGATTTTTGCACGTAAGCGCCGGATGGCAACGTCAATTACATTAGTATCGGAATCGAAGTTCATGTCCCAGACCTGAGATGCAATGAGTGTCCGTGGAAGTACTTCTCCTTGTCTTCGCACTAACAATTCTAATAGACAAAACTCTTTATGACTAAGATTGATTTTACGTTCTGCGCGTGTAGCTCGACGGCGCGGCAGATCTAAAGTGAGATCAGACACAGTGAGATATTCCGTGAATACTGGCACTACACTTCGACGCAATAAGGTTCGCACCCGAGCCAACAGCTCAGAAAAAGCAAAAGGCTTGACAAGATAGTCATCAGCACCGAGTTCTAAACCTTTGACACGATCATCTACACTGTCTCGAGCGGTGAGAAACAACACCGCTGTCTGTCGGCCCGCTTCACGTAAAGACTGTAAAATACGAAATCCATCAATATCAGGAAGCATCACGTCTAACAGTACCAAGTCAAAGCTTTCGGTCATCGCAAGGTGATGGCCATCCAGTCCGTTACGTGCCAATGTCACCATAAAGCCAGCCTCAGTGAGACCTTGACGTATATAATCACCCGTTTTTATTTCGTCTTCCACTACTAATAGCCGCATAAATTTTTAATCTCTTTGCTCTGCCTAATTTTTTGCCGATGTCCAAAACAGTTTAATAAATGTTTGCCGTCACACAGATGACTGAAAGATTACAACTTTGTAATCTTTCAGTCATCTGTGTGACAGAGTCTGTAGCCTAGGATAGTCGAAAATTCAGTAACTTCAATTTAAGGAGAACATGCCCGTGACGCAATCAGTGCCAGAACAAGCGCAAGCCTTACGCCTCAGTCGTCGTCGTTTTGTACAAGGCTTAGCGGCAGGTGGCGTTTTAGGGATGACTCCGACGTGGTTACAAGCCGCGATGAGTCGCCAAACAGCGTTCAACTCAACGCCGGCACTCAAAGGCCCTGAAATTGATCTGATTATTGGCTCATTGCCGGTTAATTTTACCGGCGTAACACGTATGGCAACGACGATTAATGGGTCAATACCTGCGCCCACTTTGCATCTACGCGAAGGTGACGAAGTCACCATTCGTGTCACGAACAATCTTACCGTCTCTACTTCGATTCACTGGCATGGCATTATCTTACCTTATCAAATGGATGGTGTTCCAGGTATTAGCTATAAGGGCATTGCCCCGGGAGAAACCTTTACCTATCGTTTTAAACTACAACAAAGTGGCACCTTTTGGTACCACTCCCACAGTGCCTTTCAAGAAATGACTGGTATGTATGGCGCATTAATCATTGAACCGCGCGGTGGCGAGCGCATTAAAGCAGACAAGGATTACGTTATGCAGCTCTCTGATTGGAGCGATGATGATCCTATGCATGTCTTTAGCAAATTGAAAATGCAAAGTGATATTTATAATGTTAATCAGCCGACTTTTTTTGATTTCACAGATGATGTTTCAGCGATAGGATTACAAGCCGCATTAGACAAACGCAAGATGTGGAATAAGATGCGCATGAGCCCTACTGATTTGAGCGATGTGTCAGCAGCTACAATGACTTACCTGATGAACGGTACAACACCCGCAGGCAACTGGACGGGATTATTTCAAAATGGTGACCGCGTGCGACTGCGCTTTATTAATGGTTCCAGTAATACATTTTACGATGTACGCATTCCGGGTTTAAAACTGACGGTAGTACAGTCTGACGGCCAAGATGTAGAGCCTATTTCTGTCGATGAATTTCGATTTGGTCCTGGTGAGACATATGATATTTTAGTTGAACCCAAGGACGATGCTTATACTGTTTTTGCTCAGAGTATAGAACGCAGTGGTTATGTCTGTGGCACATTAGCCGTACGACAAGGACTCTCTGCACCAGTACCGGCTCTCGATCCTATCGAGTGGCTAACCATGGCAGACATGATGGGCGATATGAAGGGTATGGCTGGCATGAAAGGTATGGACAACATGCAAGGTATGGACGGCATGCAAGGTATGGCTGGCATGGAAAGTATGGATCACAGTATGCACGGCATGCAACACGGCGCATCAAATCCACTGGCTATCCCCTCTAAAAAGGTCAATCATGCGCGAACTGAATACGGCCCGTCGGTGGATATGCGAGTGGATACGCCGCGTACTAGCCTTGATGATCCGGGAATTGGACTTCGCAAAAATGGTCGTCGAGTATTGACCCTTGCAGATTTAAGATCCATCGATGGTGTATTGAATGACCGCCGTCCTCCCACAAAAGAGCTTGAGTTTCATCTAACGGGCAATATGGAACGTTACAGCTGGTCATTTGACGGATTGGAGTTTGGTAAGAGCACGCCCGTATCACTACGACAGGGTGAACGTGTCCGAATCATCTTGCAAAATGACACGATGATGACGCACCCGATGCATCTGCATGGTATGTGGAGCGATTTAGAAAGTGATCAAGGTGAGCTGCTAGTTCGTCGACATACTATTCCAGTGCAGCCTGCTCAGCGCATTAGTTTTTTAACGACCCCTCATGATGTAGGCCGCTGGGCTTGGCATTGTCATCTGCTCTTTCATATGGATGCGGGTATGTTCCGCGAGGTGGTGGTGTCATGAGTAACAAAAACAGAAATCCACTTATTAGTCTAATGGTTATTGTCAGCGGCCTTTATACGCCTACTCTATTAGCAGAAATGCAGCATGGCGACATGGCTCAAGGAGAGATGCAAATGCAAGGGGGTACTGCGCCAGATGATGCCCGTGATCCTGATGCTTATTCCGATGGTTATACCCTTACGCAAGGCCCATATTCACAATCAGGACCTCGGCAACTAAAAATGGCCGATGAACATGCCTTCTGGTCAGTACTTGGAAATCGCCTAGAGTATAACGGGCCAAGTGACAGTGCGGTATTTGATTTACAAGGCTGGTATGGCACAACCTACGATCGTTTTGTCGTCAAAGCTGAAGGCGATATCGTCGATAGTCGCTTGGAAGAAAGTCAGACCGACTTACTTTGGGGTCATGCTATTACTACTTATTTTGACACCCAACTCGGTGTGAGATTAGATCAATACGATGAAGGCGATGATCGTCAATGGCTCGCATTCGGGGTTCAAGGTTTGGCCCCGTATTGGTTTGAACTGGATGTCACAGGCTACCTCGGTGACAGCGGGCGAACAGCATTGGCTATTGAAGCGGAATACGAACTGCTTTTCACACAAAAACTGATCTTACAACCGCGTGCGACAGCCACATTTTATGGTGAGGATGATATCAATAATAACTTAGGCAGTGGATTATCTGATGTATCTCTTGGTCTTCGTCTACGCTATGAAATAACACGCCAGTTTGCACCGTATATTGGTGTGGAATGGACAGATGCTTATGGTAACACCGCTGATTATCGACACGCTGCCGGACAAAATGTGAGTGATACGCAGTTTGTTACCGGTTTAAGATTTATGTTTTAACAAGTAATTTTAAAAAAACACTTTATTCATCCACTAAGGAACATGCTAATGAACACTAAAATAATCACTTTTATTATGGCGCTTTCTACTGCTGTCTTTACTTTATCAGCCCAAGCACACGATCCTAAAGAACATATGAAAAATGCAGAAAAGCCAGACTGCACGGCCATGGAAAAAATGGACAAGAGCAAAATGGATATGCAAGATCCCATTACACAAGCCATGATGAAACAGTGTATGGACACGATGGATATGGATATGGATGAAAAAGCCGAAGATGAAAATGAAAGCCAATCTCATGCTGATGAATCTACAGAACACACACACTAAGTAATAGGATGGGCGGTCAAGCTGTCTGCCTCAACTAAAATAATAAAAGGGGACGTGTGTTATGTCTGCAAGAAAATTTCTATCGTGTGGTAAATGTTTGCTGATAACAGTAGGTATCGCTATCGTGGGAGGCGTGGCGTTTCTGTATTCTGGACTATACCCTATGGGAGCGGATGTACCACACAATGCCCTCACCTACTGGGGACTGGAAACGTTGCGAGAACGATCGATAGAACGCGTAGCGAGTAAGATTGAAGTACCTAATGACATGAATACTTCAGCACGTTTACTCAGAGGCGGCGCCGATTATAATGATATGTGTGCCAGTTGCCATCTAGCACCAAATAAAAAACAAAGCGACTTCACATTAGGTCTTTATCCCTCACCGCCTAATCTATCACTGGCGAGGGATGAGGTTGGTCATGCTAACCACGGTGATGAGCTTTACTCCCAACAACGTCATTTTTGGATCATCAAACACGGTATCAAGGCATCAGGTATGCCTGCATGGGGACCTAGTCATGATGATCAACGTATTTGGGATATGGTCGCATTCATTAATAGTTTGCCAAAACTATCTCCTGAGCAATATCAAGTCCTTACTGCCCGCGGAGATAGTTCCAATGAACACTGAATATTGAGCAATGGAATAACGCCAAAATACCAAATACCTGCAGGTATTCGTAGAGATTAAATGACGTGGATCATTAGCGACACATGCTGAGAATGTGTTATGACTTCACCTATTAATTATTACAGTCGTCTCACATCTAAATCCTGAAATATTCAGTACCTAAATCAGAAAAGCATAGAGATGGTGCAGTTATTTTATCCTCCAAAATAGAAAAGAGAACGTGATGGAAAAAACAGCGGCTAGTAACGTACTGAATTGGCTAAAGGCTTCAATGATTAGATGTTTCATTCTCTTTATAGCAGTAAGTTTTATTATAGCTACAATAATGTGGTCTATTGTTCCAAATGCGCCCACTGTATCGACTTCAGTTGTTGAGAATGCACTTCCAGAAATAACGGTTTATAAATCTGCTAGCTGTAGTTGTTGTCGTGCTTGGATAACACATTTAGAGCAAGAGGGATTTAAAGTTACAGCTTATGATAGAGAAGATATGGATAGCATTAAAGCCACTTTTGGTGTGAAACCAGGTTTGGCATCCTGCCATACCGCACTTGTGAGTGGTTATGTTATTGAAGGACATGTTCCTGCCGTTGACATCATCAAATTATTACAAGATAAGCCTAAGATCATCGGACTGACAGCACCTGGAATGCCAAAATATTCACCCGGCATGCAAGCTTCTGAACAAAAGCCTAGGGGGTATGATGTTTTAACGTTCGATAAAACAGATAACACGACTGTATTTAAACATTATTAAAATAAGACTTGACCTGCGTGTAGCACCTAGCATTTACACTTGTGCACAAGATGTAACCATTGCTGAGATGAGGAGAAAATATGCTAACGGTAAGTGAGTTATCAAAAGAGGTCGAGATGACGACAGATGCAGTGCGGCATTATGTTCGTATTGGTTTACTCGTACCCTCTCGCGATCCACTTAATGGTTATAAGCTTTTTAGTCGTGAAGATATTAAAAAAGCCAAATTTATCGGCAAAGCCAAATCACTTGGTTTCACCTTACAAGATATAAGAACGATTCTTGAACATAGCGATGCCGGAGAAACACCGTGTTTAACAGTACGAAACATGATTCAACAGCATATTGATGACAACCGTATTCATCTTGCTGAATTAAATAAATTGCAACTGCGAATGGAAGCTGCAGTACAAAAATGGGACTCAATGCCGAATGGCATGCCTGATGGCAAAGCAATCTGCCATCTAATTGAATCTATTACGTGAAGTCCTATTTTTCCTAGTGAAAATGAACACTAATTTGATGTTGTACTTTCTCTATCCAATCGAAAGAGATGCGTACAAAAAACAGGAAGGGAGATATTAAATGAATATTGATCCAGTATGTGGAATGACGGTGACGGAAAATTCTGAGTATCATATAAATCATATGTCTAAATTGTATTACTTTTGTAGTAAGCACTGTTTAGACAAATTTTCCGCCTCACCCAACCAATACCTGAATGATAAAAAACCTAAAGCAGCCAGCGGTTGTGGCTGTGGTGAGAAAAAAGCCACAGAGCAAAATTCTGCTGATGAATCTAGCGGTTGTTGCGGCGGATCAAAGCAAGAACAGCTTGAAGATAAAACACAATCTGATAGTTGCTGTGGGGGAACACCTAAAGACAGCCATCAGCCGGAAGATAAAAATATAGCAAGTGTCTCGAAGTCAGGAGTAATAAAAGAGTACACCTGCCCGATGCATCCAGAAGTAATTCAAGATCATCCGGGTAGCTGTCCTAAATGTGGAATGGCACTGGAGCTGAAAACGATTCCAGTTTCAGATACAAAGACTGAATATACCTGTCCGATGCATCCTGAGATTGTTCAAGACCATCCAGGTAGTTGCCCAAAATGTGGCATGGCTCTAGAACTACAGACAGTAGATGCAAAAGAAGATACTACTGAATTAGACTTTATGACTCGCCGTTTATGGTTAAGTGCCATCTTGGCTATACCAGTATTTTTCAGTGCCATGGCTGCTGAATTTTGGCCCAATGTTATTAATGGTTTGATTTCACCTGTAGAGCGACAATGGTTGGAACTTATTCTATCTGCACCCGTAGTATGGTGGGCTGGTTGGGTATTTTTTCAACGAGGTTGGCAATCGATAGTATCGCGACATTTAAATATGTTTACTTTAATTGCAATTGGCGTTGGAATTGCTTGGATTTATAGCTTTATAGCAGTCGTCATGCCCGGTATTTTTCCTGCTGCGGTGTTTAGTGACGCGGGAATCGTACCTGTTTATTTTGAAGCCGCTGCCGTCATTACCGCACTTGTTTTACTTGGACAGGTCATGGAGCTACGCGCTAGAAGTCAGACTAATGCTGCAATTAAATTACTACTGGGTCTTGCTCCCAAAACAGCACGTATTGTTCGTGAGGATGGTACCGAAGAAGATATTCCACTTGAGCAGGTACAACCAGGCGATCAATTGCGTGTTCGCCCTGGTGAAAAAGTGCCCGTGGATGGCGAAGTCATCGATGGTGAAAGTAATGTCGATGAATCGATGGTGACGGGTGAACCTATTCCTGTTACAAAGATCACTGGTGAGAAGTTAATTGGTGCGACAGTGAATGGCACTGGTGGATTATTGATGCGCGCTGAAAAGGTAGGCGCTGACACTTTATTATCTCAAATTGTTCATATGGTCGCTGATGCTCAACGTTCACGCGCCCCGATTCAAAAAATAGTGGATGCTGCGGAGGGGAGCAAGGCAGCCGTCTATGAAAACTATAATGAGATCTTCTTTATATTATGTCCAACAAAGACGAGAACATTCAAGAACGAAAGAACGGCGCTGAAC
>LAZR01001462.1_pt1 | contig 14942 bp, 14 predicted proteins | sample 329461 | NCBI WGS metagenome assembly LAZR01 (sample SAMN03002196, study PRJNA259156) | marine sediment metagenome | biome: sea floor; feature: Hydrothermal impacted sediments; material: marine sediment; isolation source: Loki non-amplified sample from Loki's castle hydrothermal vent sediment ...
GTACTCCGCGGCGACTCATTTCCGCTCGGCCTCTCGGGCTTCCGCCTAACCGTTCACCCCGAAGACCCCGCCACGGCCCACGTGGTGGGATTCGACTCCCCCGAATACGGTCTCGCCAGCACGCAAATCTCCAGTGGCACTGTGGTCGTCGAGCCAGGCGGGCTCCGGCTGGATGTCGTGGACCTGGCCGATCTGGTGGAGCCTGGCGATTTCGGCCCCTTGCTCACGACGGTGCGGATTGAGGGCCTCAGTGCGGGCCAGACCGACTTTGTCGTCACGGTGCTGAAGGCGGACGACGAGGACGGCTTTCCCATCGACGCTGTCGGGGTCGGCGCTCAGATTCAGGTAGCAGCCAGCAGAGACCTTGACGGCGATGGCCTGACCGAGGACTGCAACGGCAACGGGCTGTTCGACTTCGCCGACGTCACCTGCTGGTTCGACCACCTGCTGGTCACACCGTGACGACTGATTGGAAACAGGTCGAGGTCTCGTGCGAGTGCGGGCTCACCATTGAGTTCCAACACTGGAGTGAAGACCCTGCCGGCTTTCATCTTATGCACGATCCAAAAGAGAAAGACCCGACATACATCGGCGGACACATTCTGAGACATCGGGATTTGTCTTTTAGAAGCTACATTTCATACATCGATCAGATGATTGTCGTGAAGGAACCCGCTCGTGCGTAACCTCCTCTCAGGCATCGTCATCGGCGTCTGCGCAATCACGATCTGGGCCGTGCTGACGAAGCCTAAGCCCAGAATCTGGACCCGCACGCGACTTCGGCATAATTACGCCCGAACCCTAGACCCTGAGCCGCTATATGACGATGAGTATTTCGAGTTTGCTGCTCAACATAACGGTAATTCCGATCCTGCCATATGGGGCGAACGAAAGGTGACCAAATTCACTAGTTGGCCCTCAGATGGTTGACCTGAAGCAGAGCGAAGCGCAGGCCTTCCAGCTCGACCCGCTGGCCCAGAAGGAGCTGGCGGCTCGCAGCTTCGTCTATTTCCTCGAGAAGCACGTCTGGATACTTGAGCCGCCACAGGCCGGTGCGCCAACGGGCGGGCGGGTCAAGTTCCTGATGTGGCCCCACCTTGTCGAGGGCGCCGAGCAGCTAGAGCGCCCCTGGAAAATGGCTGCCGAGGGGCGACGGGCCGAAATCAAGCCCGAAGACCTCCATAGCGTCATAGGCAAGTCCCGTCAGGTCGGCTGGTCCTGGCTCGTGGCCGCCTTCGTGGCCTGGCTGTCCGTGTTCCATGAGGGCGCTCTCTCTTTGATGGAATCCGAGGGGCAGAAACAAGCCGCGGAACTGATGAGGAAAGCCCGATACGTTTACGAGAACATGCCCGCAGAGTGGCAGTTCCCGCTTGATGCTCAAAGCACAGAGCACCTCTCGTTCAAAGGGTCTGACTCCGAAATCCACGCTCTGCCCAGCACGGTGAAGGCCGGTCATGGCTTCACCGCTACCATCGCCGTCATGGACGAAGCTGACAACCACGAATACCTTGCGGAGGGGATGGCCGCAATTAAGCCGACAACCGACGCAGGCGGGCAAGTTGTGCTGCTCAGCACCGTAGAGAAGCGCAAAGCCACGTCCATGTTCCAGGCCATCTTCCGGCAGGCCCAGGCTGGGAAAGGTGGTTATAGGAAGTTCTTCGTGCCCTACACGGCCCGTCCTGGGAGGGACGAGGCCTGGTATGAGCGCACGAAGGCCTCCATCCCCCCTGAAGAGCTGAAGGGCATGACGCCCGACCTCTACATGGAGCAGAACTACCCTCGAGACGAAGAGGAGATGCTGGCGCCGCCCCGAGCGGGTGCGTTCTTCGACACTGAGATGATTGATCGGTATCTGATGACGTTGTGTCGAGAGCCGATGCTGTCTGAGGGGCCAATGAACATCTTCGTCAAGCCCTTCGTGGGCCACAAGTACGTGGCAGGCACCGATACGTCGGAAGGCGTGGGTCGCGACTACTCGGTCACAGCGGTGTTGGACTTGACGACCATGCAGGTTGTGGCCGATATTATGTCTAATGAGTTGGAGACCGACGACCTCATCTACTGGTCGTGGAAGTTACTGGAGATGTACCACTTTCCTCTCTGGGCCATCGAGAATCTGAACAACGGCCGCGACGCGGCCCGAAAGGCCCGTGATCTCAAGTATCGGCGGCTATGGCGCGACCACACGAAGAAAATCATGGGCGGCGCGGACCATCTCAGAGATGAGCCTGGCTGGCACACGGACGGGAAGAATAGATTCGACATCTTCAATGACCTCAAGGAACAGGTCGATAAGGGCGCTCTCGTCGTCTTCAATAAGTCAGGCCTTCGGCAATTTCTGCATGTGATAAAAAAGATTGACAAGGAAGGCAATTACATCAAGCCGGAGCATCGCAGTGGGGAGAACGACGACTACGTGATCGCGGTCGGCCTCGCGTACCAGATGCGTAAATGGGCCGGCTCCGCGATGGGCGGCGTGGACAAGATGGTCGCCCGCCCGCCGAGCTTCTGATGAGGCTGCTTCCTTGGCTGTTCCGGTTCCAATCGCCTGTTCGGCTTAGGTGGAGTCCGCCACCTCCTGTTTGGGAACCACCTTCCGTTACTTTCGCTGTGATGCGTCCCATCACGACGCAAAGCCTTACAGAGGACAGCGTCTTTGACCTGAGACCGTTGCTAGTGGACATAACGGTTGGAGATGCTCAAAACGCCGATGAGGCGATGGGATATATTCACGACCTGATTGAGAACGGCGCTTGTTGGATCGGGGAAACTCGCTCTGAGTACCTTGAAAATCCAGGGGCGGGCTGATGAAACAAATTGGTCAATTGGCGGCGCTCTCGATGGCTCGACAGATGGACCACGATGTCGCATTATTGCTTCTGGTCTGGCACCCTATTGGGCCATACTGCACTTGGCCTAGGCCATCGTTGACCGGCCGCATTCTCAAGCGATTCGGTGTTTAGGAGGAAACGATGACTCAGCCTGAGATTATTCCGAGCAAGGATGTTCCTCTTCGTGCCTTGACGCCCTCTGAGGTGCTGCGGCGGCTCAGGCGAGATATGCCGAAGGATGCGCCGATACCCGCCTCTGAGGGCGGAGGGTTCTTGGAGAACGGCATCGAGGGCGCGCTCAATCAGCTATACTCCTACGATAAGGATGCCGTCATTGACTGGTTTCTGAGCGTTCCCGAAATGGACAAACTCTGATGCCAGTAACGATTAGGAAAGTCGGGAAGGGTAGAGTATCAGTTCGGACGCCTGGCGGTGTAAAGGCCAAATCGACCACGCCTGCGAAGGCTGCGGCCCAGAAGCGGCTACTCAATGCGGTCGAGCATGACCCTAGCTTTAAGCCGCGCAAGAAGAAGAGGTAGGTACGGAAAACTTACACATATCTTTTTTGAGGGAGATATGCATCAAATTTCCGTACTCCATCCAGGCGATCTACAAGTGTGCGATTGTAGGACCTACAGGATTAGATAGAGATGGCAGAGCAGCTAAACAAAGCCCACGAGAAGCCCAAGCACCGCAAGCCGAAGAAGTGATAGATATTCAGGATGCCGCCGCTGCTTTCGGAGCGCGGATTGTTGAATCTGGCCACTCTCACGGGTACCAGAGGTGTGTGAATTGTGGGATTCGCCCACTATCCGAGTGGCGATATCTAGCTAGGAATCACGCTTGGCAACATCGGGGAGAGTTTCAAGTTCGGACTGACGGAAGGGTCATCACTATGGAATGCCGGACCATCCAAATTATCCAAGAGCCGGTCTGATGCCGAACTTCGACGAGAAGCCCACAGCGGCGTTCATAGACCAGGCCCATACTCACCTACGTGACCAGTGGTCGCCGGCGCAACAGGGCTGGGATACGCGCGATACCTTCTACCACCGTACCTACACGCTCTGGCCAAACCATATCGGCGCCCGCAGGCCTGCGGCGAAGTCGTCGCGCCCCACCGCGATCGTGGACCGTGCCGCCGACACGCTCATCAACTTCTCACCTACCTGGCATCGTGTGTCGCGCAAGTCTGACCAGACAGGCACGGAAGGCGCCGACGTCATCGAGGTGGCGGGCAAAGCCATAATGAACGACTCGGCGCTGCGCGAGATGGTCTTGCCGTTCTCTCAGATGTGGCTTCACCTCATCCACTACCAGTACGCGGTAGCCGAAATCGGCTTCGACTGGATGTCCCGCCCGATAGAGCCAAAACGGGACGAGCGGCCGTTCAAGGGCGAGACCGATGATGAGTTCGCTGCCCGTCACGTGCGGTTCCTGGTCGAGAAGGACAACTGGAACCCGATTCGGATTCGCGCACCCGACCCGCGGACGGTGCTGATGGACCCTGAGCAGAAGCAGCCCCCCTATGCGATACAGATGCAGGGGATGCTGGCCCACGAGCTGGAGACGTTGTCGAAGCGGAAGGCACAGCCTGGGCCGAGAGTGCGACGTCAGGATGTTAACGTGTTCCTGGTCGCCAACCAGACAGATAGGAACCCTTTTGCAAGAGTAAACCTGATTCACTACTGGACGAAGGACTTCCACTCGGTGAAGCTGGAGAAGGGCGAAATCCTCTGGACGGAGCGAAACCCCTGGGGGTTCATGCCTTTTTCTCATGCTTTCGCCCGCGCTGGCATCATGCCCCGAGACGGCAGTGTGAATGGTGGCTTTAACCCCAAGTACATCGCGAAAGGCCTCCTAGAGCCCGTCGAGGACGAGTTGCGTATGCACGCCCAGGGCGCGGTCTACCGTCACAAACTGGGCGTGGATGCGGCCTTTGCGCTGGTTGGCACTGAGGGGCTTAGTGCAGAAGAACTTGCCGATGCTCAAGGCGGAGACAAATATATTGAGGGAGCTAAGGACAGCGTGTGGATCGTCCAGACGCCACCCCTTCAGACCTCGATGTTTCAACAGGCGCAGGAACTCGATGCGGGAATCGAGCGTGGCACCTTCACCGATATCCTGAGCGGCGGTCGCCAGGCTGGTGTCACCACGGTAGGTCAGCACGCATTGCAGTCTCAGGCCGCAAACCGACAGTTCCAGACGCCCATTATCCAGCTACAACATCTAGCCAGTATCGTGGGACAGCGCGTCCTTCAGATGGTGTTGGTGCTGGACCAGAACTCGACGTTTGAGCAGATTGGCATCAACGGTATGATATTGAAGGCATCCGAGATTGGTCACGACACCTCGGTACTCATTACATTTAAGGACATCAACCCCGCAACGGCACTCCAGGCCAAGGAGTCCGACAGACGAGACTTCGAGCTCGGCCTGATGAGCGAGGAAGACTTCATCCGCCAGCATCACTCAGAGGACGTCACTGGCTGGAGTCAGAGGATTGATGAGACTCGTCTGTGGCGCAGACCCTCACTGGTTGAGGTACGTGCTGACGATGTAGCGGCCAGACTGGGCATTGAGGATCAGCTCAGACGGGCCAGAGAGCTTGAGGCTGGTGAGACAGACCGCGCTCGCCGCGCCAACGAGGTTCCCAATCCCGCCGAGGGCCAGCCCGTCCCAGAGAGCACTCAGAACCCACTTCGACAGAACTTGGACGAAAATACGCAGTCACCCGCGAGGCAGTAAGCGATGACGCGAGTAGAGAACCATATTGTACTGAAGGAATCGCTATACTCACTGCGGGGCGCGTGCATCGTAATGGCCCAAGAAGCTATTAGTGACGACTGGGAAGCCCTGATGACGGGTGGCTTCGATATTGTCGAAGAACAGTGTTCCGAATCGCACCCCGATATTGAGGGCTTAGAAGATGGCCCTCATTCCCATATCACGGTGGGGGCTGAGATACGGGAAGCGGTGGTTTAATGGCTGAAATAAAAAATCCGTTCGCTCGCTCTGAAGAGCGTGTCCTGGACAGACTCAGAGCGAGTCGCGACAGGACTGCGCGAACACGCCCTCTGCCCAAGCTGGGCACCGAGGGCGGCAAGGTGAGCCGGCGCCGCAGCAGCCCCGTCCTGGCCCTGTATGAGCGCCTGGGCGTCGATGTGAAGGACTTGCAGGTCTAACTGATGTCAGAAGCCCCTTTTGAACAGCAACGGCTTGAGACAGCGTTGGCGCGCATTCTCAAGCGCATCAATGACCTGCTGAACAAGCCGCCCAGGCAGGACTCGCTGCTGGCGGATTTGCAATTCAGGCTCGCGGAGGCTCAAAAGAGGGTCGCGCAGGGCTTGTCCGAAGAAGATGCGCTCGTTCAGGTCGGTTCTGCGGCCAGAAGCATTCAGGAGCTTGAGGAGCAGATTGCGGTCGAGCAGGCCGCACCCCCGCTTCCTGACCAGCCCCCGCCTCAGCGACAGGTCTACACGTTGGACGATGCCCGAACCGTACTGGCCGACAGCCACGTCATGGCCAAACAGCTATTTGTCCAGCGGACGGGACGACAGCCCGATGCGGAGCAGATCGCTGCCATCGGCTTCTATCTCATAGACAACCTGCTCTCCGACCAACGTGGTGCTCCGGCCTCGTTTTCCGAAGAGTTCGCAGAGCAAATAGTGTCCGTCCAGGGTGAGGCGATTGCGCGCGATCCTGCTAGTATCACGCTGACAGCACGCCTACGCGACTTCTACACTGCCCTCCGAGACAGCGACAACCCGAACGCGCAGATAAGCCAGGCTACCTTCAACGCCCTCGCCTTCCCCGCGACCCCATTCGACCAGGTACCGGCACGTCATCGTGCTCGTGTGCCCCTCTCGGGCGCCGCTGAGCGAGAGGCGGAACTGGCGGCTCTCGACGTTATCAACAGTCTGGTCACCAACATGCCAGCGAACTTGCAAAAGTTCGCAAGTGGCAGCGCTCCAACTTTTCAGCAAGGCGCTGCCCGAATCGCAGCGGCTCAGACCGAGGAAGAGGTGGTCGGTGAGACGAACACCCTGCCCTCGGTGGGCAGCCCGTCGGATATCAGAGCAAAGAGACGCGATGAAGATGCGCTGAGCGCGCTTGAGACGGAGACGAGCACGAAGAAGGCCGTCGAGGACCAGGTGGGCAGCCCAGGTCTGATTACTGATGCGGACGAGCAAAAGAATAAGACCCAGGCCATTCGAGAAGTCGTCGATAGGCTTCAGTCGGAGCGCCGAGACTTTCTTTCCAACAACCGTGGTGCCAGTAAGGAAGAGATAGCCGCGCATCTGGCCCCGTTCCTGAGTCAGGAAGTGGGTAGTTTTGATCAGACTCTTGCTCGGGTCGCTCAGGCAGCCGATGTTGCGAAGTTCGGCGACCTTGCGAGCACGAAGGCCGAACTTATCGACATCCTGGGTGCAGCGGGACTGGACTCTGCCGAGATAGACGCGGACATTCTCACCCAGGCTGCTCAGTTCGTGATGGAGTCTGACGACCCCGTAGGGACCGCTCAGGGTGTCGTGCGTGCCTTCCCCACGCTTCAGGCAGAGTCGCAGCGCCTGGAGCAGTTCGGCGACCTAAAGACTGCCGAGGCCACCATTACTCAGAGACTCGGTGAGTCCGGCCTCGACGCCAGTGAAATACCGCCTGATATCCTCAGCCATCTGGCATTTGGTGCCGTGCAGGGCGGCGACATTGACACCCAGACACTGGTTGATGTCTTTCCCGCTTTGCAACAGATCGGACGGGATGTGGAGGCTCAGGAGACTCGCACCGAAGCCGGTACGATTGGAGGTGCTACGAGTCTCCGGAACCAGGCTCTCTTCGATCTGGGAGAGACACCCGCGTCGTTCACTACGGAGCAACTCGACGCGATGAATCAGTTCATCGCTGCCAGCGGTGGGATTGAAGGCTTCGATGAAGTGTTCGGCCCTCGCTTGGAGCAGTTCAAGCAGCAGAAGGTACTTGAAGGTATCGGAACGGGCGGCGGCGTATCGGGTCGGCTTGGAACCGGCGGCATCCCGACATTCCGAGAGCTTGAGGCTCTGCGTTCGGAAGGTCTTGGCATCGCTCCCACCGGCGCAATCGCTCCTATTCGTGAAGGGCAGGTGCAGACGCCCACCTCGGTGCGGGGCGACATCGCAAGACAGCTAGGCCAGACTGGGCTCAGCTTGCCCAAATTTAGACAAGAAGAGCTATCCGGTGACTTCGGGCCTCTCTTGCGGCAGGCAGCCGGTGACGATCTGGCTTTTCTCCAGTTCGCTCTAGAGCCAGAACAGACTCGCAATCTACAGATTGACTTCCGCGAGGCTCAGAGGCAGGACGTGAGAGAACAGAGAGTGAGTTTGCGCGAAGCGGGTATAGAGGCGAGCCGCGGGCGCAGACTTGCCCGCGAGGGATTGGCCAGAGTGGATCGCGAGGGATTGGCCAGAGTTGGCCCAGGCGGTATGAGCGAGATCGCTCTTCGCGAAGCAGAGGCTGGATTTGCTGGGCAGATCCGCACTGCGACGCAGCTTGGGAGATTGGCCACTTCAGGCCTGACCGCGCCTCAGTTCTTTGAGTCGCGCATCGGCGGGATTCGAGAGACTTTCGCACGAAGCCCCGCAGGAATTGCGGAGGCAAGACGTGTTGAGTCAGAGGTCGAACGCGATCGGCGCCGCGCACTACGCAGCGGGCGCACTGTGTTTCGGCGTATCTAAAGGAGTATAGGCGTTGGCTGACCCGCCAGACCTTATTCTAGACGCAATTCGGGGCAAGAGGCCCTTGCCACCTACCGCACCGCCTCCCGCTGCTCCGACAACGGCACCACCTGATTTTGACCCGTTCGCGGACTTTATCGCGGGCATTCGGCGTGACGCTCAAGGCAGCATCGTCGCTGACCCCGACCGGCGGCTCGTCACTCCAATAGGAGACCTGACGTCTCAGCGACGCCCGATTGAGGAAGAGGAACTCACTCCTTTCATGCGGCGGATAATGGCTCAAAGAGTGGCGGCCGGCCTACCCGCCTTTCCGGTCTTCCCAGGACAGCCAGGGGGGCCGCCGGCCGTGAGTGTACTCGATGCCCTTGGCCGGTTCCAACGCACGGGCGCCGGTGCCATCTTCGCGGGAGCCGAACGGCTCGGCGTCCCTGGCCTGAGCAGATTTGAAGAGAGTCGTCTCGCGGCTCGTGCTGAAGGCGCTGGTCCACTGGAGGCGCTTCGTCTCGCGGAAGAGCGCACTGACTTCCCGTCAGCAAGAGTGACTGCCGTCCCTTTCGGCGGTATTCCCCTTCCAGGCGGGCGGCGGCTAGAACAGGTAGACCTTGGCGTGAAGGGTGCTGCGGAACTGCTCGCCGACCCAACCCTTGTTCTACCTGGGGTTGGATTCGGTGGCATTGCTGCACGGGGCGGGCGGGCACTTCTGCGAGGTGCCACTCGTGGTCCCAAGATAGATTTCGCTGGCCTTCTCACCGCGCCTGCACGCGAGGCTGCACAAGAGGCGCCCGAAGCGTCGGCGCGCACCATCCCCGAAGTAGTGGTGCCTGCTATTCCTGAACCGACTGGGCCAGCCACGACGGTTGTGACCCCGCCTGCTCGGATCGCAGACCAACTCGCGCTGGGCGCACCGGCAGAGCGCCTTGCTCTACCAGAACCGTCTACGCCTACGAGTGCGGCGGCGCGAGCACAGGTCGCACCTCCCGTATCCGCGCAGGGTGCGATCCCCCTACCTGGACCTATCGGGCGGCAATCGCTGCCGCAGCCATCGGTGCCAACCGCACCCGCGACTCCATCCGGCCTCATGACCCCAGGTGATGCCGAAGAGACTGTGAGGTGGTTTGGCGCCCTGCTCGCAGACCCCGACACGGCCCGAGTGATGGAGTTGACCAAAGAGCTACGCGCCCATGCTCTGGGCAGACGGTTCGCGGCCTTTCAGACCAGGGCCAAACAGCTCGTCGATGAGGGAATGGCGGCTGAAGACGCACTCAAACAGGCCCGCCAGGAGCTTCAGGGTGAACTGCCCCGCATACAGACCGGCGTAGAGTCGGTCATCACAGAAGAGGTTCGCAACGCGCTGTTCTCGCGGGTCTACACCGTGCTGGCCAACGATGTACCTGAGCAACTTTCAACCGTGACCGCACTCACCAACGCTCTGTTGGGCAAGCCTATCCCGCGCACACCTGGAATTGCTGGAGGTTCCGCGTTCTCTCGGCTCTCGCGCGTCTTTCCGCCTGAGATCGTCGCCGCACTGGGTAAGAAGCAGAGCCTCGACGAACTGTTACTGAGCAAATTCCCAGCCCCAGAGGGCGTCGTTGGTGTTGATATCTCATCTAGCGTGCCGTTCGGGCAGGCCCGACTCGGCGAAGAGGCTATCCCTCTGAGACAGTTGCCGCCTGATTTGCGTTCCGTTACTCAGCGAGACCTTGAACTTCTTGACTTCCGCGCTTCTCTGGCAGGGCGGGCACGCGGAGTCACGCAGCCAGCCGATATCGCCCCTTCAGGCGCGCTTGACGCACCCCAGCAGGCACGCCTACTGGATGAGCCGTTCGTGGAACGACAGCTACCTTTGGATCCTCGTACCAGGGTGGAGCGACAGCTTGACCTGGAGACGTTCAAGACAAGCCTGGCTGATCCACCCACCACCGCTGCGGGAGGGCGCCCGCCACCCCTTGACCCTGTAGACGAGGTCGTGATTGGGCAGCTTCGCCAGCAACCCCCTGAGTTTATGGAACGCCTAATTGCCGGTGCGCGAGTGGCTGGCGTGCAAGGCGTGGATGCGGCCAACTTGATACGTTCCAACCTGGCTTCATTCGACCTTTCGTATCTGCGGCAGCAGGCCCTGCTCATTCCTGCCAACCCAGTCCCGTTCGGCCAGTCCTTCTATGACAGCGTACGAGCCCTCTGGAGCGCGAAATACGCTGAAGACCTGATGCAATCCATCTTCAATGACCCCTTGTTCGCCATCTACGACCGGATTGGCGCCGACTTCTTGAGGCCATTGACGGGCAAGGTGGCAGGTCAGTGGGAAGCGGCCGAAGACTTCATGATACTGTCTCGCGTGACTGGCGAGACAAGGCCGAGGCCTTTCCAGTGGGTAGCGGAGCAGCTCCCTTGGATTCGTATCTCGGCTCGTGCCCATGTCATCGGCACGAACAGCATGAACTGGCGGATTTGGAAAGGGTACGCCAAGGAATTGATGAAAATGAACGAAGACATAGCTTCTGGAGTCATCATGCTGACACCAGGGGAGGCGTTAAGCATCGAGAAGTCTCTGAAGTCCTCAGCGTCGATGTTGGCCGATATGTCAGGCAGGGGGCCGTTGGGTCCACTAAAGGCCATGTCTCCCGCCCTTAACGGCTTCTTCTTCTCCCTCCGGCTGAACATCGGTAGGCTGATAGCGCCCCGCCATCTCTTCTCGGCAGATCGATTCACCCGCCGAAAGGCCTGGAAGAACTTCGCTGCCGCGATTGGCACCTATGGCTCGTTCATCCTGGCGGGTCAACAGATGGGTCTGTGGGACGTGGAAAGAGACCCACGCAGCGCTGACTTCATGAAGATTATCCTTGCGGGTCGTACTCGTGTGGATATCTGGGGTGGGATGCAGCAGTTCGTCGTCCTGTATGGGAGACTGCTGTCCGTGCTCGGCACAGGCGAGCTCACGCCCCAACTCAAGTCTACGGAGACGGGCCAATTGTCCGAGACTGACCCCGTGGAGCTTGTGGGGCGGATAGCACGCACCAAGGCCTCGCCTGCCCTGTCCAATGCACTGGAGGGCTGGGTTGGCGCCGACTTCAAGGGGTCTGAGATAGACCGGACGGACTGGCAGCGATGGATAGCGCGCAACACCCCCATTGCGGGCCAGGATATCTACGAGGTCTACAACGCTCATGGCCTCACAGGCCTTCCCGTGGGTGCCACAGGCCTGTTTGGCGCCGGCGTGGTCTCCTACGACCTCCCACGCTGGCCCGAGCTGGACGAGTATTACACCTTTTCAGAGGGTCGTTCGCAGCAGCACGCCAACACGTTGCGTAGACGCTTCAGGGAGAACCCCGATAACGAGGCCAAGCTGTTCCTGCGGGGGCAAATCACCACGCTGAGCACCGATGCGGCTAGGCGGCGCGTTCTCGAACTGATGCGGGAGTTCAACGTTGACCCCGCCGACATCCCTGGCTTTGCTAACGTCTTCGGTGCTGTGAGGCAATAGATGCGGGTATTGCTACATCGCCACTGGCCCGTGATGGCTTGGACTCTCGGGGCCGTGATTGCTCTCTGGATTGCTGTTGGCACACTCACTGCGGATTCCCACACGGTTTGCACATCAGGTGGGCGGTCTCAGGAGTCCCTAGCTGGGGAGTGCTACGACTGGCGCTCTGAGGCAGGCGGGGCTTCGCTTAATGAACGGATGGCCGATGCGTTGCTGCCCGTCGTGATTGCCGCTGCCTTCGGATACGCGGCGGTGAAGACTTGGAAGCGAGGAAGATTTGTGTAAATCAAGCAATCAGACCATCTATGCGGAATGCCGTAACAAGGCGCTTCAGAGCATGAGGGCGACTCGTGCCACCAACGCAGAGATGCGTCAGTTTATTCGCGCTCACGGCGACGATGGCTGCTTGATGGAGAAGCCTAAGAAACTGACTGAGGTTGCGCAGATAAGGGAACCTGTGCTAGTCTCATAGTCGTGGAGCGGTGAATTAACATCGAGGGCAGGGGAAACCCTCGCCGGAAGGTTTAACCTCCCCCACTACAAATAGCCCACGGTTGAATGCCCAAAGGATTCACGTCCTTTGGGTTTTTTGCATTTGGGAGAAAAGTGATGGCTGATGTAGAAGCGCTGGACACGCCGCTTATCGGCGACGGAGACAGCCAACTACCGAGCACGAACGGCACTGGTGGAGATGCAGTCGCGACGGTCGAGGCACCGACAGAGTCTGATGCCGCCGCGAAGACAGACACACCAAAAGATGAGCCCGAGGTTGACTACAAGGCTGAACTAGAGGCCACTCAGGCACGGCTGACCAAGGCCGAGAATGACCTCAAGTCCATCCAGACGGGCCGGCAGCGCACAGCCGAGCGCGACGATGAGATTCGCGAGATCAGGCTCAGCGTAGATGCCATCAAGGAGAGCAACACGGCGCTCATTAAGTCGATGGCCTCGGGCGAGACAGACGGGTTGTCAGCGAAGCTAGAGCAAATCGACCAGGACAGTCAGGTGAAACAGGCCGGCTCACGTCTTCAGCGGCATGGGCAGGTGTTGCTGGACAACCTGATTGCGGCCGGCAACGACTCTGAGGGTAACCAGGTGGTGGACGTTCGCAACGACGCACGATTCGCCCCAATCCGGTCTGAGTGGAACAGAATCAGCGAGGACGCTGCCCTGGAGCCTTCGGAGAAGCTGACGCAGCTCTCAACCGTGGTGGCTCAAGCCAACCTCACCATGAGGGGCATTGACGCCGAAGTCAGTAAGAAGGCTGTGGACGAGGCGCGGAACGCTGGCAAGAGAGCCCTCGAAGAGACCGGCGCGCTGGACACCGACACGGGCGGGAGGACGGGACCCAGCGATGGCTCCGCCCAGGGCCTGCTTAAGAAATACAACACCGGCGCCCGCGTCAGCAAGGCTGAGCAAACACGAATAGACGAGCACTTAGAGGCGCTGGACGACACGCCTGGCAGCGCCCTGGGCTAGGAGTAACCAGACATGGCGAGTACAACCACAGATGCCCTGAACGACTCGATGGACGTGACGCTGGCCCAGGCCAGACGCACGCGAGAGCACGAACCTGGCTTCCAGAGGACGGTGCTGAACGTCATGCTCGTGGAGGGCTCGGGGCTTAATTGGCGCGAGGCGCTGTATGCCCAGCTCAACGCCTTCGCGGTCGGGGAAGACCAGGAGTTCGACAATCCTGAGACCATCACCGATACGGTCATCACGTTTCGCCCCCAGGGCATGGTCGTTCAGTATTTCCTGCTGGACGAGGTGGCTCGCCGGATGTCCAAGCGGGGCTTCTCCCTCCTTGGCCCGCTGGGACAGGAGGCCATTGAGCGCCAGAAGGACACTGACGGATTGGCCACTCTGGACAGCTTCACCAACGACCTAGGAGCGGCGGGAACCACTCCTCAGACCGGCCATGTATCGGCGGGTGTGTCCCGCATCATGGGCAACACGACCGAGCCTGGGGCGGGACCCTTCCATGCGACCAATCACCCGTTCCCCATCAAGGACTTGCAAGACGAGATCGTGGCCGCAGTGGGAACTGGAGCCCTCCCTGAAGGGCCAACCGCTCAGGTGCTCAAGGGCGGGTTCGCGACGTTGGGGCCGCTATTCTTGGCCAATGTCCACATGGCGGGGAATCTGGCCATAGACTCATCGACCGACAGCACGGGCGGCATCTACGCCGAGGGCGGCGTGGTCATCGTGCAGGGCGCAACGCCCACGATGGTGGCAGTGCGGAACGAGAAGCGCGGACTGGGCGGCTCGGACATCATCCATCGCGACCAGTACGTGTACGGCATCCGAAATCAGAGCTGGGGTTTTGGCTGGGTCGCAGATGCGACTGTCCCGACAAACTGATCAAGCTAGCAGTTACCCATTAGCCGCCTGAGAAGCGGATGGGAAGGAGATAGGAAATGGCAAGAGGCTCTTTTGGTAGAACACGGGCGTTCCAGGACTTCCTCAACACCTTTGAGGACGTGACCTGGGCCGCCACATCGGTAGACCTGGGTGAGGGCTGGTTCATGGTGTCGGAAAACCAGGGCACCCTGAACGATGTCATTGACGAGCCCGGTGGGGTGCAGCAGTTCCTGACTGCTGCAAGCGACAACGACAACGTCGCGCTGCTGTCCGGTCTGTACCGTCCCGCTGACGGGGAACTGAACTTCGAGGCGCGGTTCAAGGTGGCTGACGATATTTTGAACACAGCCATCTACGCTGGATTCACCGAGACACTGGCGTTGGGCACCCCGATAATGCCAGCGGAGTTCACCGGCACCACCATGACCTACCAGGGCACTGGCGGCATGACGGGCTTCAACTGGGACTCGGACGCGACCGACAACGACTTCAGAGCCCTGATGGGCGATGGGGGCGCAGCGGTGGCGGGTTCCAGTAATGGGACCCGTCTCGCCA
>LAZR01001463.1_pt1 | contig 14941 bp, 18 predicted proteins | sample 329461 | NCBI WGS metagenome assembly LAZR01 (sample SAMN03002196, study PRJNA259156) | marine sediment metagenome | biome: sea floor; feature: Hydrothermal impacted sediments; material: marine sediment; isolation source: Loki non-amplified sample from Loki's castle hydrothermal vent sediment ...
GGGAGCACCGGGGCAATTAGTGCTGAAATGTCAAATACCTAACGCTGGGCATCGTGAAAACGAATGTCACAAGCGGCTGGCTCATTTGCATTTGTACGGTGAGTGGTATCATTACACAGAAGATATTGATACCCTAATCAAAACCATAAGAGATGAGATGGAACAATGACCGATAACGCGCTTGCGAACATACCAATAATCACACAGGCAATACTTCAAGTACAACCGCTTAATTTCCATACACGGAAGCTAGATGAGTTGGAGGTATTGCACCTGTTGGCAGACAAGATGAAAGCTGCCATTGAGATCAAGAACGATATTGGAGAGGCGCAAGTGCGTATCTATCGGGATGCCGGGCACAGGTTATCGACAACATTCAGGCGCGGCGGCGATGGTAGCAACCAATACGGCAAAAGAGCAAAGCACGAAAAGTTGCGTTTAGCTGATTGGGGCTATACGCCCAGGATTGCCGATATATGCCGCAAGATCGCCGCGCTGCCAGACGATATGTTTGAAGACTTAATTTTAGGCGTTCGCACGAGGGAACACCTAACGCATCAGGAAATCACTATTCCGTTTTTCCATAAAGCTGGGCGCATCCACATCATGCGCCAACGCGGCATCTCAACTGACCGCCCCTATACGCCAGCGCAGAGCGTCGCTACCGATTTGGAGCTTGCCTGGCATATGTTCCGCGCAGGCGAGGATTATGGCTATCTCAATGAAGACTATGCTCCAGACAGGGACGGTGTATTTTATTGTCGATGGTGATACTTTCGATATGAGTGGTTTACCTACTACTGATAGAGTAAGATTAGCTGATATTGACTCTCCCGAATCTTATGAGAGTGGTTATCAGGAAGCTAAGGATTATCTCTATTCTCTGATATATGGTAAGTTTGTTTATGTGGATATTGATGATGTTTATGGAACAGGGTATTATGAACGATGGATATGTGTGATTTATGTTAGAATAGATTCCGATACTGTTATGAACGTGAATTATAAAATGGTATTAGATGGACATGCTGTTATCGACAACTACTATAATGAATTTAATCCATATAATTGGAAATTATATTATCTTCACAAGGCGTAAGAAAATGAGGAAAAAGCGTATTTTATTAATAGGGATATTAGCATTGATGGTGTTCAGTGGAATACCTAAGAATGTAAATGCGGAAACTGAAGAAGTGTACTCACTTGAAGGTAGTATAACATATGACAAAGATAATTGGCGAGATTTCAATGGTACTAAAGAAGAGTGGGAAATACTATATAACATTTCAATTCCAATTCCACTTAAAAGTGGTAGGGATAGACTATATTGGTATAATCGTTTCGAAGATGGATGTGATGATTTAACTATAATATTTTATTTTAGACCGATACCCGAAGGTGGATCGGGAGGAGATGCTTTTTATATATATCCAGATGATAATGATGTATGTGATCAGAGAAAATATCATGATGCAGGCAATTTTTCCCCTGATAATCGCAACAATACATTTGTTCTTGTAAAAAGACGTGGTTTTCTTAACCCTAAGGGTTATCTTTATCATCTTACTTGGAAATTTTGGATTGAAAGAGATATTGTAGAAAATCAGCCAAATGATATAAATGATATAATAGGAATAAATTTAATGCCTTTTCTCTTAGGGTTTATATGTATTGGTGTGATTATAGTGTATACAAAAAAGATTAAAAATTAAATCAATTTTTTTTTTATTAAATTAACTAGATTAGGTGTTTGAGAATATGTATGAAGGTATTATATGCGAGAAAGAACATTACGATGATGAGGAAATATACCGTAAGCATAGGAGATTTGGTATTGATAGAGTAGGAGAAAAACCCTCTGATATAATAAGAGTCTTGAGAGATTCTGACTCATTAGAAGAGTTATATGAAAAATGGAATGTTTACAAAATGTCTAATATTAAAAAGAATCGTAATCTCTTTAGCACTAGGTCTTTTTTCGGTTATAAATACGGATATGTTTATTTTATTCAGGGTTTAAACGGAGGTTTAATCAAAATTGGCTATTCTATGAACCCTGAAAAGAGATTTAAGAAAATACAAGACAATTCACCAATAAACCTAAGGATAATATGTTATATAAAAGGTGGTCGTGCTAAGGAAACAAAATTACATCGAAAGTTTAGGGATGAACGACAACATAGCGAGTGGTTTGAACCATCAGAAAGACTTTTGGAATATATAAACTCTTGTAATAGATAACTTCTTTTTTTTGCTTTAGTTTTAGACTCTATTACATATATTAAAAAAAGTTTTATTTCTTTATCGAGTCTCCTCTTACAGAATATCTACATGCCAAAACGCTAATAGATGTCGCCTTAGCAGGGGTATATTCTATTGAGAAACTGTTTTTAAAATACAAATCTCTTATTGAGAGTATATATGTGCCACTTGAATCGCTATTGTATAGAAGTGCGTATTTGTCACAAACCAAGAGATTAGCTCGTTGTAAACCTCTACGCCATCTATTAGAAATTTTAGTTCGAGAGTATTTTTATTACTGTTAATGGAAAATTCATCGATCTTGCCACTGCCCTCAAATTAAAAATTACATAATGTTTAAAGAAAAAAAATTTAATTAGATTTATTCCATTCTTCAAAAAAAGTTTTAAATTTCTTTGTATTAGTGTTAACCTTCTTTACATTATATTCTGCTTTGTAATCTTCGATACAATCCAATAATAGATCTTCCTCATCTACTACTTCTTCAATTGCCTGTTCCAATTCATCTTCTTCATCTATTTCGTCTTCCACTTTCTTTGACTTTCTATCAGGCTTTTTAGATTTCTTCTTTTCCTGTGGATTATCCTTATAATATTTAAAATACAAAAACATACCAGTTATTTTCTCTTTCCAAATAGCATTTTTATTAGATTCTTGTTCGTATCTTCGCATCTGTTCTATTAAATCGTCATCGACTTTCCATTCTTTTGGATTCCTTGTTGAATCTGAGATAACATCTCCAACTGATATGTTATTAATTGTTAATTTATCTTGAGATTTTACTTCTTTTACTTTTTTTGCTGTCATACTTATCTATACCTCCATTTATTATGTCTTGATAAATCTTTTCAATCATTTTTTAGATCAGAGTTATCTAATAAATAAAAAATAAATAACAATATAAATCCATATGTTCATGTGCCTTTTAAGTCAACTTACAAGCATTTAGATTAGAAAGAGCCAATTAAATCCAAAATAAACTATTTTTAGTTTAGAATTTATTTGGAAACATCAAAAAACTTCTGTTTTTTAATAGATTTTCTTTTTGGTATATTAAATATTAAAAAATCAAGAATAGATGCAACCTATTGTTATTTTCTGAAATTCAAAAGATATTTAATCCGATTTAGAAAGAAAAGACAACAATAAGATAAAAAATACAGACACAATATTGAGAACTAAACCAAGAATAAATGTTATTGGATAAAATAATAATGGTAAACTACTAATATATAAGGGAATTAAAGAGATACTATACAAGGTTTTCTTATCTTCTTTTAGAATTTTCCAAGAGATTTTACCTTTCTTGTTTTTATCTAAAAGTAATTTTAATTTTTCATTATCTTTTAAAATACCATCAACCACATTATTATATGTAGATAAAGCTCCTTCTATTGCAGGAATAAGCGTAAAAGCCTCATCCAACAATCTTCTATCGGACAATAAATGCGGAAAATTTGAGATAATTTCATAATCAGGTATTTCACCTAAACCAAATGGTCTTTTATAATGTACTACTCCAAATTGAGGTTTAAGTTTCATTATTTTTAATTGAAGTATCCCAGAATTTGAAGAAATATAATTATAATCCTCTTCTGATATTTCCTTATTTTTTTTTAACTTATTGACTATTTCAAGATACTTTTTTGACATTATTTGGGTTTTTTCTAAGTTATCTTTAAGTTCCTTAATCTTTACATCTTTTTTAGAAAAAAAAATTTTGAATTTATCTTTCATGAAGAAAATTTCACCTTTCAGTTAAACAGTTTAATCACAATATAATTACTAGTCAATAATAAAGAAAACTACATGAATGGCATATCTCCTATCATATTAGCAATATTTCGGAATGACTCGTCTATTTTTTTCTCTGCTATATGATCCATATAATCTGTACCAAGATTTTTACTTTTGGTTATTAAGTCTTTAAAGAATAATTTTAAACGTTTTTTATCAACAATAGCATTTCTCTTATCACTAAATTCTTTAGCACTTACAAATTCTTTATCATTCAGCTTAACTAAAGATAATTTGTTATCATAAATGAGAAATTCGTAAAATCTCTTATTCCTTAATTCTAAACGAAATTTAGAAGTTGGATTAACTTCTGGGGTGATTATAGGAAAGATCAACTTAAAATAACTATATTCTTCATCTTTTTTAAAAAAATCTACAATATTATCCACATTAGTAATCCTGTTATAATATTTGTTTGAATAGATGAGTTTTTTAAATTTTCTTATATAAACGGGAATATTGTAAAAATTATTAACTCTATAAGTTATAAAGGTTAATATTCCTGTGATTAAAAAAGAAATTATAATAGTTACAGGTATTGTTGAAATATATGATAAAATAATAGAAGAAATTGTAGGTATTATAGCTAAAAGAAATAATATAATCAACTTCCTAATTTCATTCTTATCCATCTTTACTCACTTTCCTCATCTTTCATTTAATATTCTTTATTGCTTTTAATTAATTGAAAAAAATGTCAAATTTAAAGGTTCACTAAATTAGAAAATTAGAACACTGTTATCCTTCTTTTAATTTAAAAAAAAATTAATTTGCTCACTACTCAATTTTACTTCTGAAGACATTTCCAATGAGAAACGCCAACTTATTGATTATTTAGAAACTTTAAGACTCAAGATGAAAAACACCCCAATTAAAAAGAAGAAAGATAAACTATTGTATTGAGAATGTATTGAGAATTTAAATTCATATTTAAAAAGCATAAAAACCCAATAGAATTTAATTGTTCTTAGTTTCACGTTTAAAAAAATAAAAAAAGATTTTTAGTCGTGGAGACTAGGATCTTTGGCATAATATTCAGTCCATTGCATATTTCTTACACCATGCCGCCGCTTTAGATTCGAATTTTTTCAATGCTCGGAAATACTGTTCTCCCGCTTCATGGTTTAGGGGGTCTCCCGGGTTAAAGAAGGGCGCTTTTACGCATTGTTACAATATGTAAACAATTCTACGTGCATCATACCCTTCAAAGCTTCTATGATATTTGTTAATGTTTTGCTCGGAGTCCATCCAGAAGCACCTGTACTAGCATCTACCTTTCCAACTAAATCTGGATTTATTAAATCAAGACATATATTAAGCTTTCCAGGAGGAATTGAAGAATCGATGTTTGGATGCCACATTAAAGTCACGGCGTATGCATATGGAGGTTGGAAGGGATAATTTTCGGGGAATTTGATCTCAAACACATATTTACCTCCTCCATATGGAGTCCCCTTTTTACCAATAATAGTCAAGCGCAAATGATCGACACTGCGTCCCCAAGGCTCGATAATAATGAATGCATCATCCTTGTAAGCTTCTATTGCCTCAGTATAATCTGTTTCTTCTCTGATTGTGATCACCTTTAGGTTAATTTTTCAATTTGTTGAATTATTTTAGTTAATTTTTGTAAAACTATGGTTAATTGATTATAAATTTTGCACAACAAAAGTATTTTATGGTTTTTAGATGTAAAATACTTTGAAGTAATAATCTTATAGTGTTACCATATTTATGTTTTCTTAAACATTCAAAAGAATTTTGTGTACACATCTGGACTTGATGAACATAAATAATCTAAAAAATAAATTGTGTTAACCAACCATTCCATCTTAAAAAGCGTAAAAAATATATTAATTCTAAAATTAATTTATTTTAAATGACCCCTCTTAACTCAGACTGGTAGAGTGCTCGGCTGTAGATAACTTCGCGTTCTAAAGCATAAAGCTAATGAAGAAACGTTGGCCGAGACCGAGATGTCGCTGGATCAAAGCCGGCAGAGGGGACCATTTATTTACAAAAGTAAGCATTAAGGGGTTATAAATAATTGAGTAATGATCAAAAAAATATTGAACAGCATGAATTAGAGAAGATTCGAATGAAAAAAATGAAGGCAATGATGGAAGCTAAAAAGCGACAAGAAAGAGTTGTTTCTATTTCGGAAAAGATTGAATATGTACTAAAAATTGTATTGGCATCAGATGCATACAGCTACTTAAATAAAATAAGGAATAAAGAACCTAATGTTTATCAAGCAATTCATAATGAATTAATAAGTCCTGAAGTAATTCAGAATATAGATTATTTATTAACCATCATCCAGCAACGAGGAGGGATCCAGAAAAAAATTCCACTTGATGCTATTATCATGTTGGAACGAAAAGTGAAAGGAATACGTTCAAAAATCAAGGTTCAACGAGGAGATGATATTATGGATTTAGGCTCATTTTTATCTAAATAATCCAAATATTCTAACTATCTGAAAACACAACATATTTAACTATTGTTCTCTCCCAGATATTATTGCAACTACTTCATATTCATTGTTTGGGAGGGTATTTGCAGTAATATCAAAAAACTGAAAAGCAAACGGTCTTTTGAATATTTGTTCAACTAAGGGAGCAAAAGAGCTTATCGCAAATATAAAAACTCTCTTCAGAATTGACTCTGTACTAGTTTCAATATTTAATTCTTTAATTACTTCTTCAACAACTTTGATTTCCTTAGTTATATAATGGTACTTGAAAATAAGTTTAAAGTCTACTGGAGTTGGAGCTTCGGGATCTTCAAAGGAAAGGCCTCGTTTTCGAAAATGAAATGATGAATTTAAGTAAAGGGAAAAGATTTCTTTATGATGATCTTTTAAGAGATGTGATATACGAAAACGAGCCTTATATTGGGGCCAGTATCCTTGCATAAGTTCCAATAATCTTGGATACGCTTTGTATTTGTTTTCGCTTTCTTTTTTGAGGGAGTTAAGTAACTGATTTTTCAATGGTTTAAATTCGGTCTCCTGACCAATACGAGTTATAAATTTTCGAAAAACAATACTCATTCTTAAAAGTAGTAAACTAATTTTATATGATTTATTAGTGAAAATATTTATTTTTTCCTATAATATTTTGATAATACAAGTTCTATTATTAAATATTACTGCTTTTTTAGTATAAGATTTGTTTCACACGAAATTGAGTATACTATGGTGGATAAAGTCGGACTGATTTATACAGAAGAATTTCAAAAATATAGCTTTGGGAATGCTCACCCCTTAAGGCCATTAAGGTTAAAATTAACTTATAGCCTTCTAGAAAAGTTACATATACTTGAAAATGATAGATTAATGACTATAGAACCACGAATGGCAACATTAGATGAATTACATAGAACCCATTCCCTAAAATATATCCAAACGGTTAAAAAATTAAGTGAAAATCCAAAAGATAACACATTACTGTCTATGACCTATGGTTTAGGGTCAGATGACAACCCAATTTTTAAAGGTATGTATAACGCTTCTGCTTTAATATGCGGGGGGAGTATTATAGCCGCTGAAATGGTATGGAATGAGAACGAATTTAAAGCCGTTTTTAATTTAGCAGGTGGGCTTCATCATGCTCTTAAAGATAAAGCCTCAGGTTTTTGTATTTTTAATGACATTGCCGTAGCTATAAATCACCTTAAGATATTAAATAAAAAGATAAGAATTGCTTATCTGGATATCGATTGTCATCATGGAGATGGAGTTCAATGGCTATTTTATGATGATCCTAATGTTTTAACAATATCTTTTCATCAAGATGGGAGATTTCTATTTCCGGGTACAGGATTTATTAATGAGACTGGAGAGGGAAAAGGGAAAGGCTATTCTATAAATTTCCCTTTGATTCCTTCAACAAATAGTAAAAATTTTTTAAAATTATTTAGAAAAACCGTTCCAAAATTGTTAGAAACATATGAACCTGACATTTTGATAACTCAATTAGGAGTTGATACATATTTTGACGATCCTTTAACCCAAATGGGACTTTCTTTATCTGTTTATAGAGATATTGCGCAAACCATGAAAACTTGTTCACGTGAATATTGTCAAAATAAATGGCTTGCGTTAGGAGGTGGTGGTTATTTAATGACAGTTGTTCCAAGAGCTTGGACGTTATTTTTAGCTAGGATGTTAGATATAGATTTAATTAATGAACTACCAGAAGAATGGATAAGAGAAGTCAAGAAACAAGTGCCTAGCGAGGAGACACCATATCTACTATGGGATAAAGCACAAAAAATTGAGGTGCAGATGTTAAAAAATCCTGAAATTGCTAGGAAAATCATTGATTATACTAATTCTTTAATAAAGCTTTCTGAAGAAGAATTTCTCCCTAATTTAAAAAAACAAAAGCAGAAATAAGAACTCATTGAAAAGTTAGCCAGCTTTGTGAAAAGAAAAAAGTTATATAAAAACAAGTTCATCCCTATTAGATTTAAAGGTATTGTAGTTATAAAGGAAGAGTAAAAAAATCAGATACCTTTCTTGTTAAATAATCAAAAATGGTGATAAATTTCTAATTTTAAGTGGTGAAACTGTATTTTTTTTATCTTCATTTGTTATTGTTTCTTGTTAATAAACCATATAGATTAATAAAGAAGAATTAGAACACTCTCAAATTTTATAAGCTAGACAAGTCATTATAAAAATAATGGTGGGATTCAAGGTTAATGATTATATTTCACTTAAATTAGAGGATAATAAGACAGTCATTTATGTTAATAATGAAAGGTTTAATCAGTGTAAATATCTATTATTGAATATTTCTTATCCTGATTTATTTTTCCTTGAGGATATTGAATCTGTTGATGAAGCTGCATTACAGTTAGATAAATCTTCAGAATATAGACAGAAAGTGATACCACCTGAGACAGAATTTTGGGGTCATTGCTCGAATTTACAAGTATGGGCAGAAAACAATTATAACACACGATTGCTCTTTTCGAATTTAGCATTCCCTTTATTGAAAGAACTAGTAAAACAGGGTGATCCTAAGGCACAGAAAGTATTGAAAGATGAAATCATCAAACGATTTCTAAGTTATGAATTAAGTGTAATTCAATTTTTGGTTGAGGAACGTTACTTCAGATATTTTAGTAATAACGAGATAAATATATTGATTGATGAAATGATATTAATTAGCAATGAAATGTCTGATAAAAAATCCATTGGTTATTTTGAAGCTTTAGGCATGATGTGTAACGATGGCAGTATGCTAATCAAAATTATTGGGAATTTAAGCGATAAATTAAAAAATCAATCAAGTATAAGAATTTTAGATTTTTTAGATAATGAACTTAAATTTTATTCTCCTAACTCAGAATTTTATAAAGTGTTATTAAAAGATCTTCATATTTCCAAACAGTTATTTTCATTAATAACAAGTCGAGAATACGACTTACAACATAAGGTAATTAAATTTTTAGTTAAATGTGGAAAGATAGGTATCGCTTATATAATCAAATGGTTTCCTTTCGCCGTTAGAAGATTTAACACTTTCAACTTTAAAAATGCCTTATTTAGGTTAAATAGAGAAGAGAATTGCTTACAACTCCATCTAGAGATGGTAGAATTCATTATATATCAAATAATCTTGACTAAAGAATATAATTTTGAAAATTATAATAAGCTGATGGAAGTGTTAGATGGAATTAAGTTTTTATTGGAAACAGACCTCCAACAAGATTTCGTGGAAATATCTACTGAAAAGTTTTATTCTGTGTTAAAAATTTACTATGATAAATGCAAAGCTGACCTTATTATTGACGCTAGCGATGATATAATGCAATATAAAATTCAACCAAGGGAACGAAATTACTATTATGATTTTCTTCAGGAAAGGTTACCGTTAGATCGTTTTTTTCGCACTAGGCATGATGTTTATAGAGAATTAAAGAAGGTTTTATTCCCAACAAGTGACTTACTTATATTTGGTATAACAGGCGGCTGGGATGAAGAATTTCCTTTTAGAGTTTATACGGGTTTATTGGGTCTAAGTACAAGAGAAAAAGAATGGTTAGAGCAAATTAAACTCAACCTGACTAATTTAGAATCCAAAAAGCTCCATAAAGTACTTTTCAAGAGGTTGCGAAAATTCTTAACCAGTGAACTATCAATTGAAGAGAAATTCATAGTGTTGTATTGGTTCTTAGATTATTTAATATATGAAATTTCACCTATTGAAATCCGATATATAGATGTAAAAGTCTTCGAGATGAGAATTAAAGATTATTATGAAAAGAAAAATTATACTGTTAGGTTTGAACATTCAAAGAGATTAAAAATTATTAGTAATGTTAATCCTAAAGAAACAAAATTCTATGATATAGGTGATTATGGCCAAAGTAATGAAAGTAACCAAATGCATTCATTATTTAAGAAAATATTTTTTCCAGTTGAAGATTTAGAAATTATAAAGATTTTTAAGATGGTAGATTACGCCTTCTATATAAAGAGAGATATTATTTAATAGAAAATAGTATATTGATTAACAGCTTTTATAAATTTTTTCAGAAATCTCTACTTAATAAGGTGTAAATGCCTTTATTTCAAAATAATAAAACATGACGAAGATAAATGTGGGTGACGTAATTGTTATAAAGGAAGAGTAAAAAAATCGGATACCATGAATCCTAAAAATTTTAAAGAGGAGTTTAATTATCTAATAACAGGGTTAAGGGTTGAGGTATTTAGCCGGTTGAGCGGCTTTAGGTATAAGAATATATTGTATGATCATGGTTATCCGATCTTCTTTTTACAATATATATTGAAATACCTTCACTTAAAAAAATTTCCTTTTTGTCGTAGGAAAAAATTGAAAAAAGTGTTGATAAAATGAATAAAAAATTATAAAAAAACTTACAGAAGTAGGCGATACTAAAGCAAAACAAGTACTTAGAGAAGAAATTGAAAGAAGAATAGAAGTTGATGTAAGCTTTTTAAAAAAATAATGATAAAAATATTTATTAAATCTTAATCCATTAATTATTAAGAATTATAATAATTTGCGATTCAAGGTGAGAAATGGTATGAGTGAAGGAAGTATAAAAATAAAATTAAGCACTGGTGCTGAAATAGATTTTGATGAAAAAGAACCTACACCACTTTTTGAATTAATTATTAGTGAAATTTTAATCCCAAAATATAAGGAGAATGCCGATTGGAACTTAAGTTTAAATATAATTATTGAGGAAATGAATAGGCTCATTATAAGGCATAAATTTAGCCCTAAATTGAAATTGGGTTTACTCAATAACGTTGAAAAACATTTAGATAAAGATATTCAAGAATTAACAGGAGTAGATAAAATCGAAATATTATTTTTGAATATGGATGACTATGTTGAAGATGTTAGAACATTAATTCTTGCGGGCAAAGATAAAGAAGAATTACGGACTGATTTAGCAAATCTGATAATGCCATTAACGATTTTTGAGTTATCTGAATTGTTTATTTATTTAGGGAAAAGAACTTTCTTGAAGTAGGATATTTCTAAAAAATTACTTTTCATGATTACTCAAATGACACCGTAGAACAAGAAAAATAATTTTAATCGAATTCTACATTTTTAGCGGTATTATAAAGATAATCAAAATAATACAAAGAAGAAGGACCAAAAGCTACATGGTCAGTAACAATACCGAAGTAAGACATTTTTTTTGGGAAGAAATTTTCAGAGAGTATAATGAATGCGTCTTCACCTTCATCAATAATAACAGAAGTTCCAAATATTTGGTCTCTCCACTTTATTTCGCATAGTGAAACATATTTTTTAAGTAATGTCTGAAAATTTTTATCTTGTAGAGCAGTAGATTCAACTAAAAGTTTAATATCTGTCACACCTCTAGCCCTTGCTTTCTTTATATCATCAAAAAACAAATCTAGAAATTCCATTGTGGTTGAGGTAAAGTATATTGAATTCTTTGCCAAATTTATTAATGAAAGTGCTCTGTTGAGGCAAACATCTCTACCTCTATGAACATATAATGCGATTTTGATTGGAGTATCATGGGATTGATAAATTGGCGTAAGGGTGTGGATAATTCTATTTGAATGGTCGCTAAAATTATCACTATACTGTTTTTTTGCAATAACTAATGCCTCATCTGGCGATTTGGCAAAATAGCGACTAGGCCGGGATTCTTCCTCCTTTATTATCCACATTTTTTCTTTCTCAAGTTGAGTGAGAATATTATAGATCCTTGAATATGGAACACCGGAAGCTTCAGATAGCTCTCGTGCGTCCATGGGTCCTTTACTTATTAGTGTTAAATATATAGAAATCTCATAATCCGTAAGTCCTATTGATTTTAAAGAATTCTTAACATTTTCTGGAATTTCTTTAGACATAACTTGTCACTTTTTTCCCGATTATATATGAAAAATTAAAACAACTTTAATAATATTAGTAGTATTTCTTATAAAAATAATCAATAAATAATTCCAGAAAAGAAACTCTCATGTACTCATTTCACTTTATCAACTAGCCTTATATAAAAAATACAAATAGTTAATAATGTAGATTTCAAAATTTATATATTACAATTGATGAAACAATATTTACACTCCCAGTAATGATATAAAGTATTTTTCTTATTAATTCCGAAGTAATAAAGTTAAAAAGAACAACAGAAATAACAATCCAAATAACAATACTTAAAGGAAGAACAAATCCATATTTTTCATTCCAATCAGTGCCAATGAATTCAGAGGATAATTTAGCTAAACATGGTGTAAGATAAGCTATTGAAAAAGCGATTAACATAATTGAAAGAATGTAGATTTCATATATCCATGTGATAGCAACTAAATAACAACTAATTGCAATCAAAATTATAACTGAAGTAATTACAGTTTAAAAGTAATTTTATCCACATATTTTATTGACAGTAATAGAATGAGAGTAAAAATGATAAATGTAAGTGCGAATACATTAGATAATGATGCACCAGATGTAAATAATGACCCAAGGCTTTCAAGTGATGATCTATCCTTTAATAAGAGAAAGTTGTAGATTAGACCCGAATAAATACTTGCCAAGAGTACAATTGGAACAATAAATTTCTTATTTCTTTGTTTTTCCATATTAAGCAATTTAATATGTTCTCAATAACAAAGTTTTTTTTAATTATTAGATCTTTGGATGAACTGAATTTGAATTTTATTCAAAATGAAAAAGTATATTAATTAATTAAAGTCGAAGAATTAGATAAGCACAATTTATGGGAGTTGATGTTTATCTTCGGTGTTGAAAAAATATAGCCTTTCATAAAAATATATTTAAAGGAAAATTCAAGATAAAAATCAATTTATGGTTTGGAATTAAAAATAAAAAACTTTTAGTAAACTCAGTACTGGATATAAACCAAGAAAGCCCGTTGAGAAAATAAAAATGAATATATCACCAATTCCTAATAATAACCCAATAATTGCCAGAGCTTTCTTGGAGTCTCTACTTAATCCCATGCTCCCCATCGCGATTGCTGCACCCGCCACAAAGAGTTGAGCAAAGACTGACAACATAAACAAAAATAACCCAAATAATCCAACTATTCCTAGTATAAAGGCTCCCATACCATATTTGATGCCTTCCCAATCGGAATGTGATCTTTGAAATAATATTGTATTACAATTATCACAAATTTCGGCTGTAGAATTTAATTCCTTTCCACATTCCGGACATTATCTATTTCCCTCTATAATTCATTCACCATCGTTCCTTACATCACTATTTTCATTTCATTTTAGGTTAACTTTTAATCTATTTTCTTCCCTCACTTCACGCTCTTGGTAATCTAATTCCTCTGCTAAGAGTTTAAATCCCTTAGTGCTGTTAATTATGAGAATTCCTTTAAAACCTAAAAGAGGGTTGAAAATATCCCCGAAAAATACAACTCTTGATAAGTGGGTTTGAAAAAAATTTAAAGTAGTTAATTTGACTAAATGTATTTTTAAAAGACCAAAAGGGCTTTTAAGCCTAATAGGAGATATAATTATCAAAATTAGTTTTAGCTCCATTTTGGGGATTCCACAGTCTTAAGTGAATTCCTTTGGAGTTTTATAAAATCTTTATTATGCCCATATTCTTGTTTTATATAAACTGACTGACGTTTCTTTAATCTTATTCTTAATCCTATTGTTATAGGCGTAGAGATAATAATTCCTATCATCCCTGAGAATATCATTGATTGAATTAGATTACGCTTAAAAATCCATCTCTGAATAGCCAATTCAGTCGTCTTTTTCGTCGGAAGACCTATACTAAGTCTTGGCATCTCATAAAATCTCAACAAGAACCCTGTAATAATCAATACTCCAAAAAAAAATAAGAACGCTTCAGTTAATCTCTTAACCGTAAACAGCAATCGAATTTTATTTTTGTTGTTAGATTCAATTTGCTCTTGACAGAACATATTCAAATATTATAAGGATAAATATTTATTTAAACATATTTAGCAATGAATTTTTTTTTAAAAAAACATAGAAATTAATCATATATCCTTTTCTTTTCCTTTAGTTTGTTTCGAATTCGTCTGACTGAATTGACTGAATTGACTGAATTTGAATTCTATTCATAATGAAAATGTATATTAATTATGACTTTTTAGGATTTTTCGACTTTTTTAGCTTTTTTTTTATACTATTCTTTTCTTTATTAATCAAACGATCACCATTTCTAGACAAATATTCTTTTAATTTGTTTATTGAATTTGCATTATTGAAGAATAAATCATAATTTCGTTAATTTTATAAATAAAAAGAAAAACAAATTTTATAAATAAGATACACCATTTTTAGAAAAGGGGAAAAAAAAATATCAAATCGTTATTTTTAAATTTAGAA